>ERZ1463033.129-NODE-129-length-11929-cov-9.234883_pt1 | contig 11929 bp, 14 predicted proteins | sample MGYA00564481_ERZ1463033 | MGnify/ENA primary metagenome ERZ1463033 (study PRJEB39244, sample SAMEA3635150) | Helicobacter pylori | study: EMG produced TPA metagenomics assembly of PRJEB11511 data set (Assembly of a 5300-year-old Helicobacter pylori...
AGATTACTATTGTGACTGGAGTTCAGACGTGTGCTCTTCCCGATCTAGTAAAAATTTAATAATAATATTTTATTTTCTAACATACAAGGGCAATTATACACCCTCATGTTTTATTTTATCTATCAAAAAAATAAAGTGAAAGTAACACAATACCAATTGAGTTACTTTCAACTTGAGGCTATTGAACATTTCAAAATAATTGTAAATATACTTAATTTATGGTAATTATGTTATAGTTAAATATGTATTTTATGACGAACTTGAAGATTATTGCGCTTTAGATAATAAAATAATAATTAATCGTATTGGAGGAGTTACAATGGGAAAAGTGAGAGGTATCGGGAGTAAAAAACAAACAGATGAAAAATCTCTGTCTGTACTTAGCAATGGTAGCTGGAGTAAAAAGCAATGGAGTAAAAAACAAACAGATGAAAAAGTGCTGTATGTACTTAGCAATATTTGTTCTATAAGCATAATAATATTTGTATGTACACAGATTTTAGGTGTTTGGAAAATTGAAACAGATGTATTTGTTCCATTGTTGGGTGTGTCAATGTTAATTCAAGCCATTCAGTATTGGAAGAAAAATAAAGAAGTTGATAAAGTTAGTGTATGTGCTATGATACTTGTTTTGGTGTTTCCAATTTTTGTATTTACAATAAAATAAACTCAAATTTGTAAAATGGATTGGATTAGCGAAAGTAACACAAGTGTAATTGAGTTACTTTCGCATTGTTGCTATTGGTCGTTTAAAAAAATTGTAATTATACTTGATTTATGATAATTATTTTATAGTTAAATATATATTTTATGACTAACTTGTATTAAATTGTAAATTAATTTCGCTCATAAAAACCCCAATGTTAGTGAACAAATTGTAACCACAATTTGCATTGCTATACTTTTTGCTTTGTTATGCTTCATCTTTGCATCCCTTGATTGCTATTCAACAGATAAAAAACACCTAGAATTAAATGCTCTCTTAAATTACTATCATATATCTAAACTATATAGAATCCATTATCTTTTGCAATCCTTATATTTTTTATTATGCTTATACCAGATAGTGTGGTCTCTTGGTTAAATGATATTTCTTGTGACATATAATTTTTTATTAGTTTCACTGCTTCTCTAGCACACTTCATTTGAAGATTATTATCTTGCCAAGAACCTATGCGTGCTACAATTTCATCCGTATTTATTCTTTTTTCATCTTTATTTTCATTATAATATATTGACTTATACATTGAAGTTTTACCAACACCATTGGTGCCCGCGAATATTGTGTACGTTGGCATAATTATTTACCTATTACCTTTTCTTGTTCACTTTGTAAAACCATATTAGATAACGTCATATAAAAATCTTGCTCTTGTTTACTCTTTGCCTTACTAAATAAATCCTTTAATTGACTATATTATAAGCCTAAAAAAATGTCATATATTATTTTAGGTTTAAGAGAGTAAGCTTTGCCAAGTACCGTTACCGACAATTCCATCAATAACTAATTTATTGCTTCGTTGATATTCTTTAACAAGCTCTACAGTTTCATCTCCATAAATGCCATCGATAGCGCTACCAGTTCTCCATTGGATATATCTTATAGCTTTTTTATCTCCCGTAGACTCAATACTACATAGGGGCTTTTCCATAATAGTTTTAACTCCAGATAATACTTGTGGTCCGCATATACCATCGATAAAAAGGTTAAGTATTTGCTGGAGCTTTTTAATAGTACCTATAGTTAATGGACCACTGGCTCCGTCTACAATTAAAACATTATTATTTACATCTCTTATTTTCATAGAGTTTAAGCATTTTTGAAGATATTTAATATCTTCATCAGTTGTGTTTTTAGTGATTTTAGATCTAGGAGCGCAGTCATAAAGATAAAGTTTATTTTGCTCAATTATAGCTATTAGTTTTTCGGGGTACTCCTCGTCAGTACAGTAGCCCGAGTTATATACGTTTTGGCAAGCTTCTTTGTAGTCTTTAGATGTTATTACAGATTTGTACCTGCTAAAGCTTAAAAGCTTTCCATGGTCCAGGATGCTTTCACCCAGCGTATCATATTTTCTAAACCTGCATACCATGGGAGTACTTACTCCATTTATAAATTCATGAGTGTTAAATTCTTGAACCTCATATTTACAACCTTCTGTCCATTTGATACCAAAAATGTTATTACCTTTAACATATTGCAGCCAGCCTGTTTCTAGTATTGCCTGAGCTATAGTTAATGAGGGAAGGATGTTGTATTTCTCATAGGATAGTAAAGCTCCTGGGATTAATCTTTCTATTATTTGGGTTTTGTCCATTAGTGATTCCTCCTTTAGGGTTTTACTTATATATATGGAGGAAGGGAGAGGTTTTTAGATTTTGGGAAGATTATTTTATTATATAAGGGAAGAGAACACAATATCGATTGATTTACCTTTGCATTTAAAAACTACTCCCTAAAAGTGGGGCAAATTTAGGTCCTGTTGTTTTTGATATTCACGAACTTCATAGCCCCATTTACCGAGTGATTCTAAAACGACAGTGAGTTTTTGACCAAATTCTGATAATTTATACTCTACTCTTGGTGGAATTTCATTGTATTGATGACGAATAACAAGAGCGTCTTTTTCAAGTTCTTTTAAATTTTTTGAGAGCATTAGACTGGATATACCATCAACTTTTCTCTGTAGGTCATTAAATCGAATAACTCCATTTTTTGACATAGTCCAAATAATTAACATTTTCCATTTACCACCTATAGCTTTCAGCGCACCTTCTATATAACAACCTTCTATATAACAATCTTCCATAAAACAACCTCCATTACTTATATAAATATTAGTAACTAAATATTTATTGCGTACTTGTTAATTTATATGTTACTTAATATAATTAGGTTAGTCAATAAGTAATTAACTTAATTTAAGAAAATTTGTATTTAAAAGGGGAGATATAAGATGTCAAAGGTTGTTGTTTTCAACGGTAGTCCAAGAAAAAATGGGTATACTGCAAAATTGTTAGAGCAAGTGGTAAAAGGAGCAAAATCTAAAGGTGCTGAGGTTATGGAATTTAATTTAAATGATTCTGGTATTCGTCCTTGTCAAGGATGTGGATATTGTCGTACACATGATGGTTGTGCTGTTAAAGATTATCTACAGCCAATGTATGAGGCTATTAATGAGGCAGATGCTATTGTATTTGGTTCTCCAATCTACTATTATCAAATTACAGGTCAAGCAAAAGTTTGGTTAGACCGTTCATTTCCAATGATTGAACATGATGGACACACCATTACACCTAGACATCCTGGCAAAAAGGTAATAACTATATTTGCTCAAGGTGGCTCAGATCCTAAAATAGGTGCAGATGGCATTAAATATATTACTAATATTTTTGAAGCATATGGTTGGAAATTAGAGGATAGTATTCATTTCTGTGGAACTAATAATCCTGATTTACAAAAGTTTGAGGAGTTATCTTTAAAAGCATTTAAGGATGGTGAAAATCTAGTTAGATAAAGTAATTAAGGAAACTTATAAAGTTTAAACTTGCAGCCATAAGTTGCATAAATGGAGTGTATATTCTCAATTAGACACCGTTTATGCACTAAAATAGAGCCTTATTGCATATCAAAATAGCATAAATGAGGGTATAGGATAGTTATAGGTACATAACAAATGTTGTGAAATTAAGTTTTCACGACATTTGTTCTTTTCAATCCCAATTATATTAAATGTTTTTTATCGTAGCTTTATATCAAATTTATATTTTTAATAAGTTAATCCAATTTGTGCTATAAACTACAACTCCATAAAGCGGTCTAACACTGGACTATAAATTACATATTAAGGCCAATTGTAAGTTTACAGAACTCTTCAAATTCTCTAATTGTCCCAAATAGTTTATCGGGTTTTAATCTTTTTAATTCTTCAACACATACATTATCTGCCCATGCTGCAGAAATAATTCCCACGCCTGCATCCCTTGATGCTATTATATCATTTGGTGCATCTCCAATATAATATGCTTCTTCTGAATTTATATTTAAATGTTCGATTATACAATTAATTCCCTCACATTTTCTACTTCCGTTTATAGAACCAGCCTCAATATATTCAAATAAGTCTACCATTCCAAATTGTTCTAAGGTAATATCTACACTTTTTCTACCCTTTCCTGTTACCATTGATACTAATATTCCATTTTTCTTTAAATCTCTTATTACCTCAACAATACCATCAAAGGCTCTTGGACATTCCTTGTGTAACTTCTTATAATAGTACAGATACTGCCTTATACCATCTTCGTAATGCTCAGGTATAATCGCCTTTATCGTTCCTTCTTCTGATGGTCCAAAAGTAGCAATAATTTCTTCATCACTAATGTTTCTTTTCATAAAAGGGTTTATTGATTTACGAAAAGCATCTATACAAAGGGGAACTGTATTTCCAATGGTACCATCCAAATCAAATATCATCGCTTTTATCATCTATTTTACCTTCTCATTAATTTGTTTTATTACTCTGCAAGGATTTCCAACCGCAACACAATTAGTAGGTATGTTCTTTGTCACTATACTTCCTGCTCCAATTACACTGTTTTTTCCAATTGTAATCCCTGGTAGAATAATAACCCCTCCACCAATCCAAACATTATCCTCTATTTTAACTGGTAAAGCATAAGTTCTAAAAAAGGCTTGACCAGATTTTTCTTCCCATTTGTCCACCAAACGTTCCGTTATATTAACAGGATGCGTCGCTGTATATATTTGAACATTAGAAGCAATAAGCACATTGTTACCTATTTCTATTTTATTACAGTCTATAAATGTACAATTAATATTAATAATACTATTGTTACCAATAAATATATTTTTTCCATAATCACAATAAAAAGGTTTATCTATTTTTACATTAGAGCCAATTCTACCAAGTAATTCACTAAGAAGGCTTTCCTTTTCCTCTGCAGTAGTATTACTGGAATTATATTTTCCAGTAAGTATTCTGGCTTTATTTATTAAATCTGTAAGTTCTTTGTCAATGCAATTAAAAATACTACCTGCCATACATTTTTCTTTTTCGCTCATAATTATCTAATCTCCTTTAAATTGATTATGCTTCTAGTTATAAGTATAATGTTATATATAATATAAAACTATGCTCATATCGTTATATGTTATAACAATAATATCATTAGGAGAATTTATGGGACTTAAAATATTAAACATTGGAGAAAATCAATTAGAGAATAGAGAATATGCTAGTAATAATAGCTTTCCATTTCGAATTGGATACGAGGAGATCACTAATTATATGGGGTTTGCCTTTGGATGTCACTGGCATTCGGAACTTGAATTTACTTATATTATTAGTGGATCAATGATATATCAAGCAAACAACAAACAATACCTTATTAAAGAAGGAGATGCTGTATTTGTAAATCAAAACTGCCTTCACTCCGGAACAGCTTGTCCTAATTTAAATTGCAAATATTTTGCAATAACATTTAATCCAGCTTTAATTTCTGGACATCGTAACAGTGTTTTTGAAAACAAATATATGACAGAAATGGTTAATAATGAACGAATGCCCTATACATACTTTGATTCTTCTAGCAATGATAGTAATAATATTATTATGACAATATTGAATCTAGAAAGAATTTATAAAGAAAAAAATATTGGTTTTGAATTACTAATAGAGAGTAAATTATTTGAGTTATGGTTCTATCTCTATCAAGATGTTTACTTAAAACTTCCGAGTGGGCCTCAAAATCAGCACAAAAACATAATGCAGATAAAGAAAGCACTTGATTATATTCATGCTCACTACAAAGAAGACATAAGTTTAGAACACATTTCTTTCTCTTGTAATCTAAGCAAGAGTTCTTGTTGTCGCATATTTAAAAAAATTGTTCATCAGACACCATTTGAATACCTGCAAAATTATCGTATTCAAAATAGTATTCCTTACCTATTAAATGATGGACTTAATATTACACAAGTAGCTATTTGTGTTGGATTTTCTAGTAGTAGCTACTATTCTGAGGTATTTAAAAAATATATGAACTGTTCCCCTAGTTCATATAAGCACATGATAAAAATTTAATACCAAAGTTAGTTTTATATCCAAAATATGAAATTTTAATATAAACAAATGCCGTGAAAGTCTATTTTCACGACGTTTATCTTTGTGAATTTTTAAATCATTGAATGTACTACTTACAAATTTTTTAGTGTTACAAGTGGTAAAAAAATATCATCAACAAACTCTTTGAGCGTTTTATCGTATACAGATTCATAGGTAGTGAGAACTTCATATCGTAACAAATCTGCAGGTAGCGAAATAATTCGTCTACTAATTTTTTCTAGGTTAACCTCTCCTCGCAGTTCAGCATTTTTGAGAATTTTTGTCATGTCTACTATAAACTTGTCTTCGGTTCCTGGGTGAATTGAAGATATCACATCTTTACTAAGATGTTCCACCATAAGACCATGTAGAGTTTCAGCACCAATAATTTGCAGAGGCTGTGCCAGTGTTCGAAGTAGGATAAGTACATCATCACTCAGATTTCCTGTGTTGGGAATACTTTTGTTAGGGCTAAGCACATGGTTATGTGCTGCTGCAAGAACAAGGTTACTCTTATTTGCCCAACGACGATATATTGTTGTTTTATTTGTTTTTGCCCGTGAAGCAATCCTATCTATTGTTAAACGTTTATATCCAACTTCAGATAGTTCATCCCAAGTTGCCTCAAGAATTGCCTGTTCAAGGATCTCACCACGGCGGCGTCTCTCTGTGTGATGATTTCCATCAAGCTGGCTGGGTTTGGAAATCAGGTCATTCTTTTGTTTATCCATATTTATTTTCACCTCTTTCAAAATTTCTGTTGCATTTCTTATGAGTTTATTATATCATACATATAAGGCACCTTTAGTACCTTATATGTATGGTTTATAAATAAAGAAAGGGGTTTATAATATGAATAAAAATACCAAAAATGAGGAACAAAATAATTCAGAAAATCTCTCTAGTTGGTTTGGGAGAATTGAACCTTCACAATTTGAAGTGTACTCAGACAAGTATAAGGACATAATGTCAATGACTCGTCGTAACGGGATCATCGAAGTGCGCATGCATACCAACAATGGCCCTCTTGAATTTAGTTGGAGGGCGCATAGCGCATGGTCTCAAGCATGGATTGATATTGGTCGTGACCATGAAAATGAAGTACTTATTATTACAGGCACAGGCGATAGGTGGCTAACAGCCGACCCAACAAATGTCTGGAAAAAGCCATTCAGAGAATGGACAATGGATGACAAACTCAAAATGTATCAAGAATCGAGGAGGCTGCTTGAAAACTTAATCTTCTGCATCGATATTCCAACGATTGCTGCGATTAACGGCCCAGGAACTCACTGTGAAATAGGAACTCTATGCGATATCACTCTTTGCACAGAAGACACAGATTTTTTCGATCCACATTTCTTGGGTGGTACGATCCCTGGTGATGGAATGGCTTTGACGCTTCAAAAGACAATAGGTATTAAGCGAGCAGCATACTATGCATACACTGGTCAAAATATCGATGGGAAAACAGCAGTAGAACTTGGGATAGCTAATGAAGTACTTACTCGCGATCGTTTGCTTCCGCGTGCGTGGGAACTAGCAGAGATGATGATGGATCGGACTCGATCTTCCAGACAATTGACTCATTCAATTTTGTCCCGTCCTTGGAAACAAGCACTGGTTGAGGATCAAGGTTTCCACCTTACTCACCAAATGTATGACATGGCTAACGATGAGGAAGGTGTGTTCGAGAAATTAATGAAAAACAAAGAACGCTTTGGGCGCTAGTAAGATACCAATTTTATATAAACAATTACCTATATAATAAGTAAATCTATACAAAATAATAAGTATTATTTTGTATAGATTTTGTCATATTTATATAAATTTGTGTGCATAAATTTAAAAGTTCGTTTTTTTATACGATAAGCGAACTTTGGCTATATTACTAGCTTCAATGATTCGACTTCGTGGCTATAGACTAGTGGGAGTACTTTTTTAAATTAGTATGGTTATTCTTTTGTTTTTTATAGATTTTGCTATTTCTAGTTGATTAGGTGACATAGTCTTCTTTCTATACCTACAGTTACTATTTAGGATCGTAAGATATCCAGTCGTAATATGCGTTGATTGGAGTTGCTCCGTTATAAGCTCCTAACCATGAATCTACTCCTGTTCCAGGCCATAAATTCATCATAATTTTACTTGCATGCGAAGGAATATTACTTGTTGCTCTATAAACTTCTCTTCCATCAACCAACCATGCTATATAAGTTGGTTGCCAATTAAAAGCATAAGTATGGAAACTTTTTGAAGCATCAAATCCTAGGTTATAAATATGCTCATGGTTACCTACTCCATTTGTATAGTAATTGAATTGTACCTTAGTAGTATCTTTTCCTAAAAATTCTATATCGATTTCATCCCATGGATTACCATCACTTGGGCCAGTGTAAGTAAAAAATGAAGAAACTATACCTATATTTTTTGCAGGTTTCATATTAGCTTGATATTGTCCGTATTGGTAAGTATCCTTTGAACGATATTCTCCACCTGCATAATGAGTACTTCCTCCTTTGGTATCTTTATTAAGAGTAAGTGCCATTTGCCCAGCATTAAAATTAACATTACTAGCTCTCCAAGTACAGTTGAACATACTACCATTAGTATATCCATCCGATTTTGCCCAAGCAGCTGTGTTAAAATAATCAAATCCATCACTAAAGTGTCCTGTAGTTAATGCAAAAGCATTTATTGATAAAAAACCTGTTGATAAAACAATACTTAATAACAATAAAAAAAACTTTCGGCTCTTATTCTTTTTCATATACAATTTTCCCTCCTAATAAATATAATGAAATTCTTAATATTGTTTAATATTTTGCCAAAAATCTAGAACTCCTTTCTTTATAAGTATTTTTATGTATAATTCCACAAATATTATATTTTTCCTTCTTTTTCACAATTAATAGATATGCTAGAATAAATATAAGTTCTTCTAATAAGAACAAAAAAAATAAACTAACATATAGCAAAAGTGAAAGTAACATAAATGTAATTGAGTTACTTTCACTTTGAAGATATAGGCTAGATGTTCATAACAACAAATGCCGTGAAATAATAAAATTTCACGGCATTTGTTGTTTGCAGACTTATTATGTTGTATGCTTCTTCTTGACGGTTATTTTCAGTCGTCTCTTCTTGCTCATTAAATCTATAATCTTTCGGATATTCAAATTCTAGATTATTTATTTCGGCTAAAATTGCTTTTTTAGACGTTTTATAGGTCCAAGCAAACGCCCTTTTACTCTTTCGATATTGTACAATTTACCGGTTATCATCATGAAATAGCGCATTAATAAAAATCTTTCAATACTGCGTCTGTCGCTTTATCAATAAAAGCAGCAATTTTACTGGGACTTTCCTTCATACCACTATTTACCCACTTTTTTATTACAGCTATACTGCCATATGCGGTAAATGTATACCAATTATCGAATAACTTTTGATCAATATGTTTGGCTTCCTTCTTCCATTTTTCAATATTCAAATCATGGCTGATATAAAGAATACGTTCTAATAATTCTTTATCCCCATTCTCTGAAAATAATACTTCACATATATTGCTATTTGCTTTTATATACTTGCAAATTTCATATGATAGTTTTCCAGAAGCTTCAAGGTTCATAGTATGTCCCACAAACTGTCTGATTTCTTCATATAACTCATTTTCGATGTTTGATAGAAGTTCAAACTGATTCGTATAATGTGAATAAAAAGTATTGCGATTGATATTTGCTTTCTTGCATATATCTGTCACTGTAACTTTGCTGATTGAACGCTCTTTCATAAGTTCCAGTAAACTATTTTTTATAACCATCTTTGTATATCTCACTCGATGGTCTGCTTTTTCATATGCCATAATATCCTCCTCGTATAATCCTATAAACGAACAATACTTATCTGTTTTGTAAGATATCGAACGTAATGTTATCGAACTGACTGTTGATTAAGTAACACTGTATTAGTATAATTTATTTGAACATTCAACTCAATCATAATTTTAAATGGAGGTTAATCAATGGGAAATATAACGATAGTACCTGTATGGATTATTCAAGATATCTTAGTTTTAGTCGTTGCAACTTTAATGATTTTCTATATAATTAATAACGAAGAGCGTCCAAAGATTGTATTAATGCAATTCGTATGCTTTGTCTTTTTCTACGCCTCAGTCTTTGAAAATGTTGCTGTATTTATGGGATCTATGGGGAAAGAAGGTTTTTACTCATATGGGCGCAGTATCCTAATGATATTCAATGTACCAATAACTGTTCCAATTATCGAGTTTCTTATCGTTTACTCAACGTTACGTGTTTTGAAGACGATAAATATACCGTCATGGAGTAAACCATTTATTGTTGGTATTATTGCTATGATTTTTGACTTTTCACTGGATCCAGTCGCAGTAAAACAGATTTTTCAAACTTCGGCAGGAATCATTGGCAGGTGGAGTTATTACCCTCTCCCTGGTGAACCTTTAATATATGGGGAACCTGTCATGAATTTTACAGGATGGATCTATATAGCCGGATACTGGACTGCCTTTATTTTAATCGGTGAATGGTGGCATAAAAAGAAAGGCTACAGTAATCTAATTGGTTATATATATCCGGTTTTGGCTTCCATTCTTTCTCTAGCTTGTTTGGTTTCACCTATATCCAATTTCTTTAATTTTATGGGACCATTTTTCACCAGAGCTTCTAATATGCAATGGGTAATGTTGGTCTCTCTTTCTGTAATTTCAGTTGGAATTTTAGTGTTAGCCTTCGTCAAGTTCTGGGATCGTAGGGTTGTTAGCTCTTTGAATTACAAAAAAGATTTTCCTATCATGTTGACTTTCCTGGGTTTTCCTCTGGTTAATACCTTATTTTGTATTATTGGTGGGTACATGGAGGTACTATGGCTTGTTGTCCTGGCACAGGTGTTGTTATTGCTAGGCTGGTGTGGAATTTATATTTTGAGTAAAAAAGTTAGACCGCAAAAAATCGTTTAAAATGTATTTTATTTTATATTATGAGGAATCTTCTGAAAATCGTTCAAGGCTACATGTTCTTTCATTTTTAATTTAAATCAAAATTATTATTGAGGTGATTATACTGAAAAGAGTTTTGACATTATTAGACACCTTTTATGCATTAAATAGTAGCTTGTTGCATAATGGAAAAGCTAGAATAAGTGTATAGGCTGTATAAAAGCATATAACAATGTCGTGAAAAGTAGATTCCACGACATTGTGTTTTTTTGAATAGTATAATTAACCATATATTTTTACACAATTAAAATTTATTAAAATTGAATGTTAGGAGGGCGTTTATTCTGAAAAATATTATAGTAACACTATTATCAATCATAGCCATATCACTATTTACAGGGTGTAATAGTAACAATAGCGTTAAAGTTATTAAAGGAGGCTGTGTAACACACATGAATGCACCTACAATACCAATTACACTATAACTGTAAATATAGTGTAATTAAGGATTGATTATATTATAAACAATTATTAAAATCTAAATCAGAGTCTATTTTAGTAGTATTACGATTAAACTTAATCCATAAGCATAATCCTACTAGGCAAGTTAATACTTCTGCCACAGTGGTTGACCATATAAGTCCATGTAAACCGAAAATATAATTTCCTGAAATCATAATAGGGATTAATAATATTCCCTGTGTCATAGACATTATAGTTGCTTCTTTAGCTCTTCCAATTGCTTGAAATATACATGTAATAATACCAGTAATTGCAGCAAACAATGATGAAATGAGCATGGCTATCAAAATGTAGATACCAG
>ERZ1463033.130-NODE-130-length-11925-cov-9.479023_pt1 | contig 11925 bp, 13 predicted proteins | sample MGYA00564481_ERZ1463033 | MGnify/ENA primary metagenome ERZ1463033 (study PRJEB39244, sample SAMEA3635150) | Helicobacter pylori | study: EMG produced TPA metagenomics assembly of PRJEB11511 data set (Assembly of a 5300-year-old Helicobacter pylori...
TTACTATTGTGACTGGAGTTCAGACGTGTGCTCTTCCGATCTCATTGATAACAACTTAATTGGTGTTATAACTGTACAAGTACTTGAAAAAGACTCATTTACTATGCTTACAATAGAAATGATAAAAGCACTTTCATCTTATGCAGCTATAGCAATAAATAATGCAATAAAATCAATGAATCTCCTTATTGAAGTGGAACAAAGGCGAAAAGTTCAATTACAACTCCAAGATACTAATAATAAATTAATTTATTTATCTGAAAATGATGGACTTACAGGTATCCCAAACAGAAGAAAATTCAATTCTATTATCACAAAAGAATGGAATAGAGCAAAGGAGAAAAAGAGTCTAATATCAATAATAATTTTTGATGTTGATTGCTTTAAACAATATAACGATAACTATGGCCATACAGATGGAGATGGTTGTTTAATAAAAATAAGTCATGAACTTAGACAAGCATTAATGAAGAACTATTTTGCAGCAAGATATGGTGGAGATGAATTTGTTATTGTCCTTCCGGATACAAATATCGAGGATGCTAAGACGTATGGTGAAAATTTCAGACGTAATGTGGAAGAACTATTAATGCCTCATAAATTTTCAAAGGTAGGGGATGTAGTTACTGTAACATTAGGTATCTCATCTGTTATACCAAATGATGAAATTACAATTACTGAATTTATAAGACTAGCAGATAACGCATTATATGAAGCAAAGAATAAGGGGAGGAATCAGGTTAGGTGTTTCCAATAATAACTATAGTTAAGTGAAATTATTTTTGAATACTAAATGATAAAATGCTACTTGACAATAAATGAATGATCGTTTATTATAGAAATTAGTAGAGGTGTTTATATGAGAAGAAAAGATGATGAAAAAGAGAAAAGTATAAAGGAAGCAGTTGTTAAACTAATACTTGAATTAGGTTTTCATGGTACTTCTATTTCAAAAATCGCAAAAGAGGCAGGGGTTTCCCCAGCTACTGTTTATATTTATTACGAGAATAAAGAAATTATGTTTCAAGATATATATTATGAATATTCTGAAGAAATATTTGATTATTTGCTTAGTATGGTTTATAAGAATATGGATGGACATGAACTTATTGAAATACTGGTCAGAGGATATTATACTTACATCAAAGAGAATGGAGAGATATTTCATTTTGTAGATCAATTTTCCAGTTGTCCGGCCTTAGCTTGCCATTGCTTAGATAGAAAGGGCATAAAAAATCTTAATAATTTATTTGAGGAAATGAAGCAGCAAAGAGTGCTTAAGGATATTCAAAATGATAATTTGATAGCAATACTTTTTTTCCCAATAAAGTCTATTGCGAGTAACCAATGCATTGGAGAAGTTGAAAGGGATGATTTACTAAAAGAGTTGATTACAATAATACAGGATGCTTTGTTGGCTTAATTAAACGAACATTCACTTATGAATATTATCGAAAGAAAGGATGATTATAATGATGAGTTTAGATAAAAAAAATAAAGAGGGAATGGTAATTCCTGTGGCAGATATAGTTTTATTACCAGGAATGGAGTATACTTTAAAACTAAATAAAATTAGTGAAGAAGAACTTAAAAATTTAGATGATGATGAGCAATTTAGTATCGCATTACCTTTAAAACAAAACTTTAACCAGAATCAGTTAAAAGGAGAAGATTTCCATAGAGTTGGCGTTTCATTTCATGTAAATGAAGTTGAAAAAACAGAAAAAGGATATCAAGTGAAAATTAAAACTTTAGATAGGGTTGAAATTAATGATCTTATTATTGAAAGTGGTTTTATACGTGTAGAATTTGAGGTAATACCAGATATTATTGATCTTAATGAAAAAGGTCAAGAAGAAATGATTGAATGCATTAAGAAGGTTACTCGTGAGGTTAGTGAAAGATTTAAGGGATCAGACCAGTTTATGAAGATGATAGAAGATCAAAAGGAGCTAAATGCACTAATGGCTCATCTTACTCAATTTATGCCACTAACAAACGAAGAAAAGTATGAGTTAATTAAAATTAAATCATTAAAAGAGAGAAGCCTTAAGTTTATGGATTACATCTTAAAACAAAAGGAAGCTCTCAAGTTGCAACTTGAGATGGCAGAAAAATTCACTCAGAAAGCTAATAAAGGATATAGAGAGTCAGTATTAAGAGATCAATTAAAGGCGATTCAAACAGAATTAGATGAAGGGAAAAGTGAAAGTGCGAAGAAAGATAAAACTTTTATAGATAAAATTGAAGAGGCTCAAATGCCAGCTGAAATAAAAAATGCTGCTTTAGATGAACTTGAAAAATTAGAAAGACAAAGCGAGAATAGTGCTGAATATAATATTGTACGTAATTATTTAGATTTATTAGTAAAACTTCCTTGGAAAAAGTCTGAACCAAAAGTTATTAATTTAGGAGAAGCAAGGAGAATACTTGATGAACAGCATTATGGACTTGATAAGGTAAAGGATAGGATTTTGCAACACTTAGCGGTTATGCAGCTTAAAAAAGACAAAAAAGGTTCTATTTTATTATTAGTTGGACCTCCAGGTACTGGTAAAACAAGTTTAGGTAAAAGTATTGCGCAGGCACTAGATAGAAAATATATAAGATTAAGTTTAGGTGGTATACGTGATGAAGCTGAAATAAGAGGACATAGAAGAACTTACATTGGGGCAATGCCAGGAAGAATTATTCAAAGCATAAAAAAAGCAGGAGAAATAAATCCAGTTATGGTTTTAGATGAAGTGGATAAGCTAATGACTGGCTATAATGGAGATCCAGCCAGCGCATTACTTGAGGTATTAGATCCAGAGCAAAATAACAGCTTTACAGATCATTATTTAGATTTACCTTATGATTTGTCAGAAGTGTTTTTTATAGCAACGGCTAATTCGATTGGTGACATTCCAAGGCCATTACTTGATAGAATGGAGATAATTCAAATATCTAGTTATACTATGAATGAAAAATTCCATATTGGAAAAAACCATTTAATACCTGAAATACTTGAAGAACATGGGTTAAATAAAGAACAGTTAGTTATTGAAGATGGAGCTTTGCAAAAGATAATTAGTGAATATACCATGGAAGCTGGTGTTCGTGGACTGAAAAAACAACTAGCTACTCTTGCAAGAATTACTTCAGAAAAAATTGTATCACATAAAGGAGAGTTGCCATTTATTGTTACTGAAAGTGAGTTAGACGATTTACTTGGTAGAAAAGTTTCAAGTCATGATAAGGCTCAAAAGGATAATCCACCAGGAGTAGTTACAGGCCTTGCATGGACATCTGTAGGTGGAGAAATACTTTTCATTGAAGCTACGGACATGTTAGGAAGTGGACAAGTTATATTAACAGGACAACTAGGAGATGTTATGAAGGAGTCTGCAAGGATATCTTTAAGTTTACTTAAATCAAGGTTACCAATGAATTCTATAAACTTTAAGGAAAGAGATCTTCATATTCATGTTCCATCAGGATCTGTTCCTAAAGATGGTCCATCAGCTGGAATTACATTGTTCACTGCACTTGCTTCATTGGTTACAGGAATAAAGGTTGATCCAAAACTTGCAATGACAGGAGAAATAACTTTAAGAGGAGCAGTACTACCAATTGGCGGACTTAAGGAAAAGTTAATTGGAGCTCAAAGGGCAGGTATAACAAAAATATTAATTCCTAAGGAGAATTTAGTTGACCTAAAAGATGTGCCTGAAGAAGTTAGAAGTTTGTTAACTATTAAAACGGTAGAAACAGTAGAGGATGTTCTTCGTGAAACACTAGGAATATCACTACCTAGAATAGAACATGTATTTAATCCGAGTATTTCGTCGGAAATAAAGATTAAAGCAAATCAAATATAAGATATGTTTAAAAGATGCCTTTAGAGGCATCTTTTTTAATGTCCTAAATAGAGAAATTAATATAATATGTTGATATTACTTAGTAAAACTGTTATTATAACAATAATAACTTACAACTAAATAGTTCGGATGATTATAGCAGAAGAGTATAGAATATCTATACACCCAAAAAGTAAATTTTTTAGGTACCGCACGGATATGACTGTTATAGGACGAGCCCTTGGAGAGACTCGAATTGAGCACCGAAGGAGCAAACTTGTGAAAACTAGTGAAACTCTCAGGTAAAAGGACAGGGGATAATATTGATTTCAAGGGTCGAGTATTATCTATTCGGCTTTTTTTTGTGATTAAAAAAGGAGGAAAAAAATGAAGGCTGTATTAACTGTAATTGGGAAAGATAGAGTAGGTATCATTGCAAATGTATCCAATTTATTATTTGAAAAAAATGCTAATATTTTAGACATTAGTCAAACTATTATGCAAGAATTTTTTACTATGGTAATGCTTGTGGATTTAGCTAATATCAATATTTCTTCAAAGGAACTAACTGAATTATTAATTACTATGGGTAAAGATTTAAAAGTTTCGATAAAAATGCAACATGAGGATGTATTTAATTCAATGCATCTTGTATAGGAGGTAGAAAGTGAATATTAATCAAATAATGGAAACAGTAAAAATGTTAGAGGATGAAAAGTTAGATATTAGAACACTTACAATGGGGATATCTCTACTTGATTGCTGTGATTCTGATGGTAAAAGGGCTAGAGCTAGAATTTACGAAAAAATTATGAGACTTGCTGGAAACTTAGTAAAGGTAGGAGATGACTTGGCTCTTGAATATGGAGTACCTATAATAAACAAAAGAATCTCAGTTACTCCAATTTCTTTGATTGCAGGGGCATCTAATGATGAGAACTATGTAGAGTATGCAATAATGCTTGATAAGATTGCAAATGAACTAGGAATAAACTTTATTGGAGGATTTTCCGCATTGATTCATAAAGGATACACTACTGGTGATCATAGACTCATATCTTCTATACCAGAAGCTATGAGAGTTACAGAGAGAGTATGCTCATCTGTGAGCGTTGCAAGTTCTAAGGTTGGAATTAATATGGATGGAGTTCGCGAAATGGGTCAAGTTATTAAGGAAGCTGCAAGGCTTACTGCTGATCGTGATGGGCTTGGTTGCGCGAAAATCGTAGTTTTTGCTAATGCAGTAGATGATAATCCTTTTATGGCAGGAGCTTTCCACGGAGTTGGAGAACCTGAGTGTACTTTAAATGTAGGAATAAGTGGCCCTGGTACAGTAAAAGTTGCCCTCGAAAAAGTAAGGGGTGCTGACTTTGGCGTTGTAGCTGAGGTAATAAAGAAAACTGCATTTAAGATAACAAGAATGGGTCAATTAGTTGGAATGGAAGCTGCCAAAAGGTTAGATGTACCTTTTGGAATAGTAGATTTATCATTGGCACCAACACCTGCAATAGGTGATAGTGTTGCTAGGATACTTGAGGAAATGGGACTTGAAGTATGTGGAACTCATGGCACAACTTGTGCACTAGCAATGCTCAATGATGCAGTTAAAAAGGGAGGAATAATGGCTTCTGGCTGCGTTGGTGGTTTAAGTGGCGCATTTATACCAGTAAGTGAGGATGAGGGAATGATTGAAGCCGTAGAAAAGGGAGCTTTAAACATTGAGAAACTCGAAGCTATGACTTGTGTTTGTTCAGTAGGACTTGATATGATCGCTATTCCAGGAGATACTTCTGCGGAAACAATATCAGCAATTATTGCAGATGAGTGTGCAATTGGAATGATTAATAATAAAACTACTGCAACAAGGTTAATACCAGCTCCGGGTAAGAAAGTTGGGGACTCAGTAGAATTTGGTGGACTTCTTGGACGTGCTCCAGTTATGAAGGTAAGTGAATTCTCAAGTAACGGTTTTATAAATCGTGGTGGAAGAATTCCCGCACCTATACATAGCTTTAAGAATTAGAAAGCTAATACATTTTAGTTGGAAAACGGAAATTTGATCTGACTTCAATAAAAATAAAAGGTTGGCTATATCAAAATAATTATTTGAATTATTTTGATATAGCCATTTTATTCTTTTCTGCAACAATTTTTATGGACCCAGTTTTTATAGACATCTTGAAATCCTAAGTCTGTATAACAAATCACGTCTCCAGGGGAAATTTGATTTTTACATACCTGACAAGTAGATCTATAATCAGCAGTCTTTGTAATCCCAAGCCATAGTGGTTCACTAAGTTTTATTAGCTCTATATTAAGTTCATCCGATGTAAATTCTTTGCATACTATCTCACGTAAATAAGCGGAGAAATTATTTTCTCCATGAGTTAATTTGGATTTTTTTAACGCAAGGCTATATACATGATCTGGTAGAGTAATTGATACTTTCTTACTCATTATGTTTAACTCCTATAGTATTAATATCTACTAATATAGTATGAATATTAATAAAATTTGTGCATATTTTATATGTACTAATACTAACTTTATGGACAAGCAATTTTAAAATTAATAATAAATATAAAATATATTATTTTATATTTGAAGTGTTTTTTATTTTTTAATCGTTATATTATGTGTAGGGACAAAAGGGGGGGATGATGGTTATTCAAGAGGAAGAATTTTCAAACTATATAAAACAATATGAACGTTTAATCATCACTATTTGTCTATCATTTACTAAGAGTTACTTTGATGCAGAAGATTTGGCACAACAAACATTTTTGTCTGCATATACGAATTATAGTAAATTTGATGGAGTTAATTTTAAGGCATGGATTACAAGAATTGCTATAAATAAATGTAAAGACTTTCTTAAAAGTCCTGCAAGAGTAATTTATAGTTTATCTGATGAAGATTTTGAATCTTTGAAAGATAAGGGGGGTACTCCAGAAGAAATGCTTTTAGAAAGATGTAGTAAGAAAAAAATACACAATTTATGTGAAAGATTAAAAGAGCCTTATAGAGCTGTTGCAGTAAATTATTTTTGTGAAGCTATTAAACTCTCAGATATGGCAAAAGATACAGGGATAAGTCTAAAAACATTGCAAACCCATCTTTATAGATCAAAAAAGCTTCTTAAAAACTTATGGAAGGAGGAGTTTATGTGAGTGGGACATTATTCAATGAAAATGGACATATAACTAAGATATTAATACAAAGGTTTAAAGAGGGTTCCCTAAGTGATAATGAACTAGTTTTAATGTCAGAACATATATGTTTGTGCGAAACCTGCGCGGCTGTTTTAGCAGATAGTTTTAATAATAATGAACTTGCGGATGCTCCTTTAGGATTTGAGCAAGAGGTGATATGCAAAATAAAAAAGAAAAAAGAAAGTAATACTCAGTTTATATTTTACTCTCTTAGGGTAATAACTGCAGCAAGTATAGCATTAATATTTGTTTTCTCAAATTCATTAAATTTTGTAGTTAATAAACCATTGGATGTAAATCCTATAAGTTTAAGCTCAATAAACACAATTAATGCAAGTCTTAACAGTTTTTCTCAAAAAATAATTAACATGGAGGTATTTAACAATGAAAAAGGAAAAAAATAAATTTTTAACTTTTGGTTTTTCACTTTTGCCCGGGGCTGGGCACATGTATATGGGATTTATGAAGATGGGATTATCACTAATGACAATGTTTTTCTTTATAATATTCCTTTCGAGTTTTCTTTCTATAGGACCAATTCTCTTCGTTGCACCGTTGATATGGTTTTATTCGTTTTTTGATTGCTTAAACAAGAGGTATGCAACTGATGAAGAATTTTTACTTTTAGAGGATAAGTACTTATTTTCTCTTGATGAATTGGTAAAAGTAGATAAAGATATATTAAAAAAACATGCATTGTTTTCAGGAATATTATTAGTACTTCTTGGTGGATACTTAATTTTTGACAATATTATTAACAGCTTAGCTGGATATATCCCTGGAGATGTATATAATGTTATAAGAAATGTAACAAGGATGGCTCCTCAGATAATAATAGGTGTAGTAATAGTTGTTATAGGTGCAAAACTTATTATAGGTAAGAAAAAGGAGCGTGATATGAATGATTAAGGGACGCCGAGTTGGGACTTTTACTACTGGAATAGTTTTAGTTATGTTTGGAGTAATGTTTTTGCTCAGATTAATATATCCAAGTATTAATTATTTAAGACTAGCATCACTGTGGCCAGTGATTTTAGTTCTACTGGGAGTTGAAATTATTGTAGGATATTTAATAAACAAGGATGAGATAATGAAATATGATTTTGCTGCAATAATTCTAATAATAATCTTAGCTGTTTTTTCAATGGGTATGGGATGTATGGAATATGTAATTACTCATATTCAGCAGTTAAGAAGTATATTGTAAGTTTTATATTATGAAAAATTAGCTATAGGATAAACACTTTTTAATATGTTTATTCTATAGCTAATAGTTTTTTATTAATAAATAATTGTAAATTTTAAAAGGAAGTATCATAAGATATTATATAAAGCTTATAAAACAAAGGAGCCGTTATGTATAATAATTATTCTAGAGATAATATAATAAAGCCAACAATTGTAGCTTATGCAAGTGGAGATGTAAATGGCGATAGAATACCTGATAATGTGTATTTAACTGGTATAAAAACGCCAGATAGTCCATTTATTCAGGATATAACACTTAAAATTCAAAATGGAATGACAAGTGTGTTTACAAGTATTATTCTTAATGAAAATGTAGGATATAATCCTACGTTATTTTTAGGAGATTTTACTGGAAATTCTGTAGATGATATCTTGATAGGAATTAATACAGGGGGTAGCGGTGGAATAATGTATTATTACATTTATTCGTTTATTAATAATACAGCACAATTACTGTTTGACTTTAATGAATATAACGATTTATACAAATATGATGTTATATATAAAGATAATTATAAGGTTGAAGTTATTAGTAAAACAAATAAACAAAAATACATTATTGATATCTCTAATAGGGGACGTGATTATTTAAATGAAATATATTATGCAAACGGAAAACTAAAGGTCCAAATCAACGGGTTTGTAAATCCGATAAGTGGATTATATCCTGTGGATTTCGATTCAAATGGACTGTATGAGCTATTGGCATATCAAAGAATTGCGGGTAGATATAATGCAGACGCTTTAGGGTATGTCTTAAATACTTTAAAATGGGAAAATAATAAGTTCGATTTGTATAATCAGAATATAGCTATTTTTGGAGCACAAATATAGCTATATTTTGATATAAATTTAAAGGAGTAATAGTATGCCAAGCAAATATGATAGAAAATTAGCAACAAGTTATGCGGTGAAGTACGCTCTTGAGCCAAACAAAAGATATAAGTTCTATGAATTTGTTAATGGAAATGGGGGGGATTGTACTAATTTTGTTTCTCAGTGTTTAATGGCAGGTGGAGCAACAATGGATTACAATAATGTTAGACCTTGGTGGTATGATGGTAGAGGTAAATCTTCAATTTGTTGGGCTGTTGCTAATTCGCTGTTCTGGTATTTAAAAACGAATCAAAAACTAAATAGAAATGTTATTAAGGGTTTAGAGGTAGAGGACCTAAGTAAACTTGAAATTGGAGATGTAGTATTTTACGAAAACTATGGTAATTCTATTTTTCATGCGGCAATAATAACATCATTTATAGACGAGTCTGGAATTCGTGAACCTCGCATATCTCAACATTCATATAATCAGATTAATGAAACATATGTAAAAAATTATGATTATAAAAAAGCACATTTTATTAAAATTACATTATGATAATCATATGTGTTACCTTCAATTTTTTTATTGATCTGATTTTATTATTTAAAAATATAGACTTACCAATTGGCAAGTCTATATTTTTTGAATATTTATTATAAAGAAGCTTTATAAATATTTAAAACATCCTGCATGGCAAGTGGCTTGAAAGATCCAAGTTTTCCATGTGATGTGGCTTGTTTTGCCATTTTTTCTAATTTATCTTCACCAATACCTATCTCTCTTAATGTGGAAGGTATCCCAAGTGATATAAAATGTTCTTTTGTTTTCTCAATAGATTTATGTGCTATATCATATTTGTCAGTGTCAGGGTTAAGTCCCCAAACATTAACTCCATATTCAACAAATTTGTCTAATGTATTATCATTTAGTGCGTACAACATCCAATGTGGTGTTAGAATTGCAAGACCTACTCCATGAGTAATATCATAGAATGCACTTAGTTCATGTTCCATTGCATGAACACTCCACTCTGTTTCTTTTCCGTAACTTAATAAACCATTTATTGCAAGACTTGAAGTCCACATTAAATTAGATCTTGCTTCATAATTTGTAGGATCAGACATTGCTATTTCACCATATTTTATACAAGTTTTAAGAAGTGCTTCTGCCATTCTATTTTGCATAAAAGCTTCATTTGTGTTACTAAAGTACACTTCAAAAATATGACTCATTATATCGGCTGTACCAGCAGCTGTTTGATTTTTAGGTACTGAAAATGTATTAGCAGGGTCTAGTATTGAAAATTTAGGTGCCATGTCAGGATTGAATGCTGGTAATTTCTCATTTGTATCTAAATTTGAGATTACGGCACCAGCATCCATTTCAGAACCAGTGGCTGCAAGTGTTAATATGGTCGCAATTGGTAGGACTTTGGTAATCTTTCTTGAATCAAGTACAATGTCCCATGCATCACCATTGTAGTAATATCCTGCTCCTATAACTTTTGAGCAATCAATTACACTTCCTCCGCCTACAGCAAGTATAATGTCTACTTTATTTTCTCGGCATAGTTCAATTCCTTTTCTTACACTTGTTATTCTTGGATTAGGTTCTACACCAGATAGTTCGCAGAACTCTATATCATTTTTATTAAATATTGTTACTATTTTATCATATAGCCCACTTCTTTTTATACTACCTCCACCGTAAACAAGTAAAACATTAGAACCATATTTTTTTATATTACTTGCGAGAACATCAATTTTGTCCTTCCCAAAAAATATTTTTGTACCAATTGAATAATCAAAATTTAACATTTTATATCTCCTTTATTTTAAAATTAGTATTTCTTATTTCATATTATTTATAATAGTTTTATTCCATTCCAAAATCCTTCAAAAACTTCATTTATAATTTTTTCATCTACATTAAACATTTTTGAATTAAATGTTCTATATAATTGAGTTATAGTACCAAGCATTAGTATTGTAACAGCTTCATATGAAATTTTTCTGATTATATTAGTATTAACTGCCCTAACATAAAGATCTCTTAGGTGAGAGTATTTTTCTAAATTGCTCTTAACTACATCTTGGCTTATATATGGTGAAGTTGCATACTGATCCATAAATTTTGCTTCTAATTGATTATTGATATGATAGTCGACCATGTTTCTCCATTTTAAATAATATTCATCATGTGAACTAATATCATCATACATTCCTTTAAGAATAGCATTATTAAAGTCTGTTTTTATATAGGTATACAATTCGTTAATAATATATTCTTTATTTTTAAAATATCGATATATCGTTCCTGCCGCAACGCCTGAATCACTAGCTATCATTGATATTGGAGCACCATGAAAACCATTTTCGGTTATAAGTTTTAGAGTACTTCGCATAATTAAAGTCTTTTTATCCATCTGACCAAAACTTCTCCCTTCGGAATGAACGTTCATTCATAACGCTATGTTATCTTATCGTGTAAGAAATGTCAATGCCATATTGAATATATGTTTATTTATTGTTTTTGATAAAATATGCAGTAAAAAAAAGGTTTTTTTGGAAAAATGACGAAAGTAAATAGAGAAATAGAAATTTAGTGTATTGTTATTATATTAGGAGGGGTTAAAGTGATAGAAAATTTGCTAAAAATATTGGTTTGTGATGATTCTATGCTAATTAGAAAAAAATTGAAAGAGGTATTAAAAAGTTGTGGTTGTAATAATATTTTAGAAGCATCTAATGGGCAAGAGGCCGTAGAAGATCGGAAGAGCACACGTCTGAACTCCAGTCACAATAGT
>ERZ1463033.132-NODE-132-length-11887-cov-10.121704_pt1 | contig 11887 bp, 11 predicted proteins | sample MGYA00564481_ERZ1463033 | MGnify/ENA primary metagenome ERZ1463033 (study PRJEB39244, sample SAMEA3635150) | Helicobacter pylori | study: EMG produced TPA metagenomics assembly of PRJEB11511 data set (Assembly of a 5300-year-old Helicobacter pylori...
TATTGCCAAGAAAGAGTACATTTTATTCTGTTTACACAAAATTATTTACAGGCCCGATGAATGTAAACTTCCTCTTGTGGATCTTTTAAATTATCTTAATTATCTAAAACACTGTATTTTATAATTTTATTTTGATCTAGGCTTTCCCTAACTGCTATCATTCTTTGATTTTTGGAGCCACTTAAATATTGAGTAATATCTTTAAGATCTTCTATGAATTCACCATCTCTTAACATATCTATATATTGTAGAAACTCTAACCTTATAGGATTTTTAATAAGTTCTTCAAAAGTATAACCACTCCAACAAAATATAGTTTTGTGAGGAAACTTTATTTTTATTGTTTTTACTAAATCAAGTAAAGCTCCACAGCGAAGATTATCCATCGGTTCTCCTCCGAGTATTGATAATCCCTTTACATATGGGTGTTTAAGGCTTTCTAGAATAGAAGCTTTAACATCTTTGGTAAAAGGCATTCCATAATCAAATTGTCTTGCCTCCGGGCTCCAGCATCCTTTGCAAGGAGGAGTTTTAGCACATCCGCTAACGAATAAGGAGGTTCTAAATCCTATCCCATTTACAGTATCATCAAAGAAAATACTAGCATAATTCATTTAATTACATCCTTTATTATTCTTTCTGTTCTTAATCTCCTTCATCTTCCCATTAACTACAGGCCTTTCGAAGATGCTACCAAGGTATCCGCAAAGCTTTCTTATTATGCTTAATAACATTTTATCGTCATTTTTACATACAGGACATTCAAATTCTGTATCACTATTCTCTTTTGTAAACATTTCTCCTGTATATCCACATTTTAAACATTTATCACTTATTGAGGATATTCCGAGGAAATGTGTCTTGTCATATGAGTATCTTATAATATCCTCGAGTGCCACTAAATTTTTAGTCATATCTCCTAGTTCTACAAATGAAATTGCACCGCCTGAGGATAAAGAAGATGATTCTGATTCTAAATCTAATTTATCAAAGGGTGATATTAATTCATTAGACGGATAATGGAATGAATTTTCATAATATCCATTGTCATTTACGCCATCTATAACTCCAAAATCTTTTACATCTTCTACACAAAATTTTGTCGCAAGAGTCTCAGCAGGAGATCCATATAGACTAAATCCTATTTTTGTTTTATCCTTTTGTTCATCGCAATAATCTCTGAGATATTTCATGATTTTAGTTGCTCTTTTAGAGGTTTCTTCAGTCCTATCATCTAGTCCTTTACCGTAAAGTGCAGTTAGACAATTATGTAATCCAACATACCCAATAGATGCTGAAGCATATCCATTATTAAGTAATGGTTCTATTGTATCTTCTGCATTTAATTTAGCAATTGCTCCACTCATATATAATATAGGTGCTTGTTTTGCTTTAACATTTTTTAGTATATCATATCTTATCATTAATAAATCCTTGCAATCATTTAAAGCTTCATGTAGAGATTTGAAAAATGAATCTTCATTTCTATCTGCCTCAATTGCAAGTCTTACAAGATTTATTGATATTACTCCAAAGTTAAATCTTCCAGCAGTTTTATAAATACCTGTCTTGTCTATATAACTCCCGAGGAATGATCTACAACCCATACATTCCTTATAATCACCAGTAACTTCAATTGCTTTGTCAGTATTAATATAATCAGGGTATTGCCTATGCGCACTACATACAACCGCTAATTTAAACAAGTCATAGTATTTATCTCCCGGATTAAGGTTATTTCCTTTTGTGTTTTGATACACTAGCTTAGGAAATACAGGAGTCACACCACCGGTTAATCCTTTAATTCTTTGATTTAATATAGCCTCAGTTATCATCTTTTGAATTTTTTGATCCTCTTCACTAGCATTTAAATCTACATTATTTATACCAAGTGTTAAAAATGGAGTCTCGGCACGACTTGTCATTAATGTTTGAACTTCATATTCAAGTGATTGCATGCTATCTTCTATTTCTTTACCTAATCTATCCCAAGCATATTCTTCTATTTTAAGGACATCTTCGATCCATTTTTTCCCAACAGCCCTATGTTTGTTTAAACTTTTAACTGCATAAGGAGTAAGTCCTGTTATTAAAGTTGGGAAGGTAGTTCCTCCATATGTATTACTAGATATATGACTCGCAACTTGAGATAATACATTTATTGCGGTTTCAATTGAATTTGGTGTTCCTATAAGTGTTGTACCTAGGTCAAATCCATTCTCGAACATACTAATCCAGTCAACGAGGCAGCAATTAAAAAGAGGTAAACCAAAATAAGTCTCATCATGTATATATATACTTTTTTTATGCTTTTTCAAATATTTTTTAGGTATTTTATGTCTTTGACTATAGTTACTTCCAACAACATTTGAAATTAAGGCTCTTATAGTTTGAATTTTGCTTCCATCAAGATTTCCATTGGAATTAGTCTGCTCTGAAACTGCATTAATTATATTATCTATTTCTTTGTCCAATTCGCCTTTTTTATCTCTTTCAAAAGTTCTTTCTTCTCTATAACTTATGTAAGCTAGGGCTACTTTATTATCTAATAATTTTATTTGATCAACTATGATATCCTGTATTTCTTCTATTGGAATTATAGTCTCTCCTCTTTGTTTAAGGGTTTCAAGTACCCCGGTTAAGACAAGATTATTAAAACTCTTATCTTCCTTCCCGTATACTTCTGTAAAAGCTTTTCCAGCTGCTGTTAATATTCTTTCAGGTATAAATTCTTTTCTTCTCGAATCTCTTTTTATTACTTGCATATAATACCTCCGTGTATTTCATTTTCTATAAATGTTTCCTAAAACGTTAAAAGTCCCTTAACTATTGAGTTAAGAGACTTAAAATCATCGCAACTAAAAAAAGATATTGCTAGCACCTCTCCATCTCTCGTAGAGTTATTGTGTGTAATTATGGAAAGGTATTCTGGCTTAAGCATCATTGTCCTCATTGTACCTTCCCAGTTTCCCAGTGGCATTTTATATAAGGACTCCTCTTTTACAGCGGCGGGACCGCGCAGGATTTACACCTGTCTTCCCTTTTAAACTAAGGTAATCTATACTTTAGTTACTCATAATTATAATATTAAATTTAATTATAGTTTATATCATGTTATCAATTAAATCAATCCTTATATATTACTATCATAGTTTTATTTTATTTTTTATATCGATAATAATGTCGTCAATAATATCTTTTATTTGAAGATTTCTTGTTCCTGGTATGTAAATACCATGTTTTTGTAGTGGAATTATATATTTAGTACAATCCATATTATATATTGATGAGGCAATCATAGGGGTGATTTCTCCCTTTATTCCACCACTACAAATCATTCCAATTGGCCCAATTATACTATCAACTTTATTTGTAGTGCAAAATGAGCAAATTTCTGTCTCTCCACTTATACCCAAATTTGCACCGGATTTCATCATATTAGAGGTAGCAAATGCATTTGTACCAAGTGCAATAATATAAATATTAAGACCGATTTCTTTATGAATTTTTTTTATAATTGTTTTTCCAAGACCTGCTCCTTGAGCGTCTATTACAGCTATTTTCATTGTAATACCTCCAAAAATATAGGATAATGATAAGTATCATTTAAGGTTTCTATATAAGTTTAAAAAAGCTATATGTATTGCTTTTTTAGAATCATAGTTTCACACCTAAATTCTATAAATGGCTTTTAAATATTATATCATAAAATTTTAATATCAGTCTTAAACACTTATATTAAATCAGATTACCGTATTATCAATAAGAAATAATATTTTAGTTAATCACAGCATTCGACACAAATAATCAAAAACAGCTTTTATAAGCTTAAAGTTAGTTATAATAAATAACAAAATAAGATCTTTTTCATTATTTATTTCGACAACATTTTTAAAAAATAAAAGGATTTTCCAATCTTTTGTAGAATATATACAATATTGGTATATAATCAATATACAAAGGAGATTACAAATATGGAAGAGTCGGACATAAAGGTTATCATTGCAGATGATAATGATGAATTTCGTAATATACTTAATGAGTATATATTTTATCAGAAAGGTATTGTTGTTACCGGAATCGCAAAAAATGGAGTACAGGCAATAAAATTAATTAAAGAAAAAAAACCTGATTTAGTAATACTTGATATAATCATGCCTTTTATTGATGGATTGGGAGTACTAGAGGGACTAAATACAATGAATTTAAATCCAAAACCTCATATAATAGTCTTATCAGCAGTTGGTAGTGAAATAACAACTAAAAGAGCTATATCGCTTGGGGCAGATTATTATATTGTAAAACCTTTTGATATGGAATTATTCATTGGGAAAATAAGGAAAGCTGTAAGTAAGACTATATATAATAAAGATCTAAAAAATATAATTACTAATATTAATAATGTAAAGACCAATACTGAAAGTGAAATTAATAAAGAAAGTAAAATCAATAAGGAGCAAAAAAATAATATTACTTCTCAAATTACTAATATTATTAATGAAATTGGAGTACCAACTAATATAAAAGGTTATATGTATTTAAAAGAAGCAATAAGTATGTTAGTAAATGATATTGAACTTTCATCATCAGTTACAAAAAAATTATATCCATTGGTAGGCAAAAAATTTAATACTACTGCAGGCAGGGTTGAAAGAGCAATGAATCATGCAATAGATGTTACATGGAGCACTAGGCAAGCTCCTAATATTAATAAAATTTTTGGATATACTATTAGGTATAAAAAGGGTAAGCCAGCAAACGCTGAATTCATAGCAATGGTGGCTGACAAGTTAAGATTGCAGAATGAGGTTAGCTAGAAAGTGATTTTATTTGGTAACTATTGTTACTTACTTTTAAAGATAAGTATATTACTATATCATTGTGGAAATATATATATATAGTAGTTATTTAAATAAAATTTGATTTAAGGAGTGATTTTAATGGAAGCAATGGTTGATAAGGATACGTGTATAGGATGTGGGTTATGTCCTGAAGTATGTCCAGAAATTTTTACAATGGACGACGATGGAAAAGCAAAGGCATCTAAAGGTGAAATCTTAGCAAAATTAGTAAACAGTGCTAAAGATGCAGAAGAACAGTGCCCAGTTAATGCAATCACAGTAGAGTAGAAAAATTAATGATTAGTAGATAATTGATAAAAAAATAAGATATACTTAAAAATAGCGAGAAAAATTCTCGCTATTTTTAAGTATATCTTGAAAAAAAAAACTATCAACTTTATAATTAAGTTATAAGGTTTTAGGAAGGTGACAAATGGATATAATTAGTGATTATTATAATGAAGTTATGAGCAACATTAATGAAGGTATTGTTGTTATAGATAAAAGAGGCATTATTAAAATAATTAATAATGCTGCTGAAAGAATGTTTGAAATTGATGCAGATAATAGCATAGGAGAATATATTTTAGATGTACTCTCCTCTAGCAAACTAATAAGTATAATTGAAAACAAAGAGGCCGAGGTAAACAAAAAAGAGGGCAAATTTATTGTAACTCGCAAATTAATAACTCAAAGTGGTGAGGTTATAGGTGCGTTTGAAGTTTTCCATGAAGAAAGTCAAAATAATCTATCAATGAACGTTCAAGATGATGGTAGAATACATGAAAAGATGTTAAACACAATTTTTAATACTGTAAATGAGTGCATAGTTGTAGTGGACCAGAATGGAATAATAACTATGATGAGCGATGAATATAAAAGATTTATTAATTGCGAAAATCCAGAGGGAAAACATGTAACTGAGGTTATTGAAAATACAAAATTACATATAGTAGCAAGGACTGGCGAAAAAAAAATTGGTGAAATTCAAGAAGCAAATGGGCATAGGATGATTTCTATGAGAGTACCTATAATAAAAGATGGTGAAGTTGTTGGTGCAATTGGGAAAGTAATGTTTAAGGATTTGAGCAATTTTAAAATATTAAGTAATAAATTATGTCTTTTGGATAAGGAAGCTGAAGGCTGTAAAAGTGAATTAAGTACAGATCAAAAGGCAATATATACTTTTAATAATATTATAGGAGGCAGTGATAAAAGCCAAGAAGTAATGGGCCTTGCCAAAAGAGTTGCTAAGGTAGATTCAAACGTTTTAATTACTGGAGAGAGTGGGACTGGTAAGGAACTTTTTGCACATTCTATTCATAATGATAGTAAAAGATGCTTAAAGCCTTTTGTAAAAATTAATTGTGGAGCTATTCCAGCAGAACTTTTTGAGTCAGAAATGTTTGGTTATGAAGAAGGTGCTTTTACCGGTGCAAAAAAATCAGGGAGGAAAGGCAAGTTTGAATATGCAAATGGCGGTACCATATTACTAGATGAAATCGGTGATATGCCTATGAATATGCAAGTTAAACTTTTAAGGGTTATTCAAGAGAAGGAACTCGTGAAGGTTGGTGGGAACGATGCTATTAAGGTTGATGTAAGAATTATAGCATCTACCAATAAATCTTTAGAACAGTTAATTAATGATGGAAAGTTTCGAGAGGACTTGTATTATAGGCTAGATGTTATGCATTTAAGATTACCGCCATTAAGGGAAAGAAGAGAAGACATTGAGGAACTGTCAAATAAGCTTTTAATAAAAATATGTAAAAAATATAATGTCAAATCTGAAGGTATATCTAGGGAAGCTATTGATTTTTTAAAAGCTTATAGTTGGCCTGGAAACATAAGGCAACTTGAAAATGTAATAGAAAGAGCTATTAATTTGCTTGATGAGGATACATGCATAATGCCAAAGCATTTGCCGGAAAAAATAATTAAGAGTAAAATTAAGAAGTACTCATTAGAAAACAATTATTTGAAAGATGTTGTTGAAAGGATTGAAAAGGACATTATCATGGAATGTTTAAAAGATACCAGTGGAAATAAAAAAGAAGCAGCAAAAATATTGGGGCTTAGTAGGGCGGGATTATATAAAAAATTAAACCGATATAATTTAATAAAATCAACTAATCCACAATAGTGTACATGCAAACTTTGTTTACATGTACTATTTTTTTATGAAAAATAGTACATGTATTGTAAACTAGAATTATTGGATAAACTAAATAGATAGTTATATCAATGCATTGAAAATACTTTAAGTGATTTTTTTAACAAATAGGTTATAATATTAACAAGCTTAAACAAGATAAATTAATATAAGTATTAGTGTAAACTAAGTTTACATTAAGGGCTATATTTAATTTTGTTATAAAAAAATAAGTTGCTATAGTGAGGTTTGCGGGGGATTGACAACTTGGCATGAAAATTGCTAGTATTATATACATAGGAAGAAATGATTATATAATTCCTATTATATGTTAATAATAAATTAAATAAATAAATTAATGGAGGGTTACATATGAAAGAAGTAGTAATTGTAGGAGCAGCAAGAACAGCAATAGGATCTTTTGGTGGAGGATTATCAAAAGTATCAGCTGTAGAAATGGGAACAGTTGCAGCTAAGGAAGCTATAAAAAGATCAGGAGTTAAATCAGAATTAATAGAAGAAGCTATAATAGGTAACGTAATTCAAGCAGGACTTGGACAAAATGTTGCTAGACAGATAGCTATAAAAGCAGGATTAGATGTTTCATCTTCAGCACTTACAATAAATAAAGTTTGTGGTTCAGGACTTAGAGCTGTAAGTTTGGCTGCACAGATTATAATGTGTGGAGATGCAGAAGTAGTTTTAGCAGGTGGAACTGAAAGCATGAGTAATGCTCCATATGCACTTCCAAACAATAGATGGGGTGCAAGAATGGGAGACGGTAAAGTAGTTGATACTATGATTAAAGATTCTCTTTGGGATGCATTTAATGATTATCATATGGGAATGACAGCAGAAAATATTGCAGAACAATGGAACATCACTAGAGAAGATCAAGATCAATTTGCTTTAAAAAGTCAACATAAAGCTGAAGCAGCTATAAAGGGCGGCAAATTTAAAGACGAGATCGTTCCAGTGGTAATTCCTCAAAGAAAAGGTGACCCAATAACATTTGACACTGATGAATTTCCGAAATTTGGTTCAACTATAGAAAAATTAAGAAAATTAAAACCAGCATTTAAGAAAGATGGTACTGTAACAGCAGCTAATGCATCAGGAATAAATGATGGTGCAGTTATGTTTATAGTAATGTCAAAAGATAAAGCTGATCAATTAGGACTTAAACCTCTAGTTACAATAAAATCATATGCATCAGCAGGAGTAGATCCAAAGATAATGGGTTATGGTCCAGTTCCAGCAAGCAAAAAAGCATTAGAAAAAGCAGGACTTACTGTAGCTGATTTAGATTTGGTTGAGGCTAATGAAGCATTTGCTTCTCAATCATTAGCAGTAGCTAAAGATTTAGGCTTAAATCCAGAAATAGTAAATGTTAATGGTGGAGCTTTAGCACTAGGTCATCCAGTAGGAGCTTCAGGTGGAAGAATACTTATTTCATTAATATATGAAATGATAAAAAGAGATTCTAAAACAGGACTTGCTACATTATGTATAGGTGGCGGTCAAGGAACAGCAATTATTGTTGAAAGAAAATAGAAAATAGAAAATAGAATAATGGGAGGTACCTCTGAAATGATTAAAAAATCATTTCAGAGGTACCTCTTTTTTCTTTGACAGTTGTAAACTTTATGAAATTAGATTAAAAAAGTTTATACATTGTTTATAATTAGTTTATAAAAAGTAGATATATAGAATTTATAATAGAAATATGTTAGAATATTGTAGTTTTAGCTAAAGTTTATGAGTATGAGTATATATTCAAATTAATAATGTAAATTGAATTTTTAGTGGTTAATAATGTTATAAGATAATATGCTGCTGTCAAATATATTAAAAATGGGAGGATGGCATGAAGCGTTTGAAAAACAAGTTGAATATGAAATTAGTAGTATTGCTATTAGTTATCATATCAATTCTAGTTGTATTTAGATACCTACCGTGGATAATAGAAATAACCGTATCTCCTGAGAAATTTAGACGATATATTGTTTCAATGGGTAATTGGGGAATAACTTCATACTTATCTTTCCAAGTACTACAAACGGTAGTTGCACCCATTCCAGGTGAAGTAATTCAGGTAGCAGGTGGATATATTTATGGTAGTGTATTAGGGACATTTTATTCAACATTGGGGATGATGTTTGGTGGCATAATTATTTTTTATTTCACTAGGTTTGTAGCATTTTCTTTTGTAGAAAAAATAGTTAAACGTACAAGTGCTCAATGGTTGACGAAAATAATAAGTAGTAAGAAATTTCCTATTGTTATGTTTGTTGTGTTTATAGTTCCAGGAATGCCGAAAGACATTTTGATATATATGGCAGCATTAACACCTATAAAATCAATGAAGTTCTTTATGATTTTACTAGTAGGTAGATTACCTGGTACTGCAGCAGTTGTGTGTATTGGTTCAAATATTCATCATGGAAATTATATGTTTTCCATTGCATTAGTTGCGGCATCAGTATTGCTTGTTATTCTAGGAATATTAAATAAGGATAAAATTATAAAAAAAATCTCTGAGGAGCAGTGTAATTTATCATAGGGTTTTATTAGCTTATATATGATAAATTATAAAAATTTAATTAAATGGAGGAATTTATATGAATGAATTAATTTATGGTATACTCGAAGAAATTACTGGTGAGGATTTACGAGAAGAAAGTGATGTGAATTTATTTGACACGGGAAGATTGGATTCATTAGGGATAATTGAACTTATTGTAGCCATAGAAGATAACTTTAATGTTAAACTTGATCCTGCGCTTATGGAAAGAAAACAAATAGAAACTCCAAACAAAATTATGGAATATCTTCAAACTCGCTCTGATTGTAAAATAGAATGAAAAAGATCATAGCTTATATTAAGATTAATAAAATTTAAGGTTAATTTAATATTAATGTTATATAATACTAAGGAATAACTGCGAACATTATGTTATAATTATATAATGATAGGAGTGATATAGATGGTAAAAAAGATGGTAAAAATAAAGAATGCGGTGCCTAACATTTTCACCTTAAGCAATATGTCTTGTGGCATTTTGTCTATACTTATGAGTTTCGACAGCAATTATAAATTAGCAGCGATGTTTATTCTTTTAGCAGGAATATTTGATAGATATGATGGGAAAATAGCTAGATTTTTAAATGTAGATGGAGAACTTGGTAAAGAACTAGATTCATTATGTGATTTAGTATCTTTTGGTGTTGCACCTTCCATATTAATATTTAGTATTTATAATTTTGCAGGACTTGGACCAATTGGGTATTTGATGGTTTTAGTATTTCCAGTAGCAGGAGCATATAGACTCGCAAAGTATAATATTACAGATTTTGATGGGGTATTTTCAGGAATCCCTATAACTGTTACAGGCACATTTTTAGCATTGTATGCATTCTTTATGTTTAATAGAGCATCGAATTTAGGTCCTACAATGTGTTTAATGGTTTTGTTATCATATTTAATGGTAAGTAAGTTTAAATTTAAAAAGCAATAATAATGTAAGTAAAATATTTTTAATGCAATTATATTAAAAACCTCACCGCTAAGTGAGGTTTTTTTAATTCTTAAATTTATAATAATATTCTGGTGTATCTTTAGTGATAGCTTTGAATTCATAACCCAAATCAAGGTAATACTTTATAATGCTTGGCAGTGATTTTACAGTATTTTTATTATTAGAATTGCAATGCATAAGTATTATAGCCGTGTTTTCATTACCTCTAATGATTTTTGCATTTTTAATAAGTTGAGCGACACTTAAATTGGGGTTGACCCCATCACTTGCATCAACATTCCAATCATATATTTTAAAGTTTTTTTTATGAAGCTTTTCTAAGGTAAGAGAATTTAAGCGTTTTGAACTACCACCAGGAAACCTAATAATCTTAGAAGTGAAGCCTGTGATTTCTTGAATTTTATTAGAAGTTCTTTCCATCTCATCAATGAATTTATCTGAGCTTATATATATTTTTTTGAAATTATGGCTATAAGTATGAAGACCTATGCTATGACCTTCGGTATATATTCTCTTAAGGATAGATTCTTTTCCTTCAATTTCTTTTCCTACTATAAAAAAAGTAGCTTTGATTTTTTCGTTTTTTAATACATCTAATAGTGCATCTGTAACAACGTACGTAGGACCATCGTCAAAAGTTAAATATACAAATTTAGAAGTAGGTAGGTAACCACCATCTTTAAATGAAGTACTAGATGGGTTAAATGTTGGGATGTTTTTTTGAGCACTATTTGCATGTGAACTATATACCAATAAGAAACAAATAATAGTGGTTGTAAAAATTATAACAATACTTTTTTTCATAAAATTCATAGTATCACTCACCTTTAGTTTTTGTTGATATTAGTATACCCAAAGAAAAATCTATTAAAACAGTATATTAGTGAATTGCAAATTTAAAATCAAAAATTAAACTTACATAACATATGATATGAGTAATTAATCGTTAACAATTGATACTTGAATTTTATATAATTACGATATATAATAAAAACAAATTAGTACACTTATTTATTATTTATATGGGTGCCTAAATAAGAAAGAGGAGGCATATAGTATGCAGCAAACACCAAATTCTAATAGACTTCATATAGCTATATTTGGAAAAAGAAATGTGGGAAAATCAAGTTTAATTAATGCACTTACAAATCAAGATATTGCATTAGTTTCTAGTTTAGCAGGAACCACAACGGACCCAGTATACAAGGCGATGGAATTACTTCCAATAGGACCAGTTGTGATTATAGACACTGCAGGACTTGATGATGATGGAGAAATAGGTGAACTTAGAATAAAAAAAACTAAGGAAGTTATGGATAAAACAGATTTAGCTCTTTTGGTTATAGATGGTA
>ERZ1463033.133-NODE-133-length-11871-cov-8.532329_pt1 | contig 11871 bp, 8 predicted proteins | sample MGYA00564481_ERZ1463033 | MGnify/ENA primary metagenome ERZ1463033 (study PRJEB39244, sample SAMEA3635150) | Helicobacter pylori | study: EMG produced TPA metagenomics assembly of PRJEB11511 data set (Assembly of a 5300-year-old Helicobacter pylori...
GAGATTACTATTGTGACTGGAGTTCAGACGTGTGCTCTTCCGATCTTTCCTCCATACATTAAAGGCCAGAAAAGCTCCCAAACAGATATATCAAAACAACAGGATGTCTTTTGAGCAACACGTTCTCCTATTTTAAGTTTAAAAGTATCTTGATGCCACTTTAACCTATTCATGTAACCCCTATGAGCAAGCATAACTCCCTTAGGATTTCCAGTTGAGCCTGAAGTATATAAAACTGTCATTAAATCATCGGGCATGCTTTCAAATTTAGGTGCGTTACCTGAACCATTTATCCATTGTTCTTTTAAAACCTGATTGTACTTATAAGTTGTGCTTATGGTATCTGCATAGTCCAAGTACACAAGAGTTTTTATTGAAGAATCATCCTTTATTAATTTACTTAGCTGATCTTTTAAGGAATTTTCAGTAAGTAAAACCTCTATACCTGCACTATTAAGTATAAATTGAACACGATCGGTTGGATACGCAGGATCCACTGGCACATAAGCTGCACCGGCTTTCATAATACCAATCATTCCAATTAGCATTATGGGCCCTGGAAATGCCATTATACCAACAAAAGAACCACTTTTTATCTTTTGGGTTTGCAAATAGTTAGCAACCTTGTTTGATATAGTATCTAGCTCCCTATAGGTCATTGTTTCATTATTATACATAATTGCTGCAGCATCTGGTGTAAGCTTACACTGTTTCACAATTTGAATATAAGGAATCTGTTCTTTATCCTCTGAATAGTTTTCTTTTAAAGCTTCCTTTGTCTCATTAACTCTCACATCTCTTTCAATTATTAAAGCCATTTCGCTTAAATTTCTGCATCCAAAAAGAGAGTTTTTATCAACACCTACATGTTTCTTACTAATTTTTGTTATTATCCGAATAAGCTGCAATGAATCAACCCCAAAATCTGCCTCTAGATCTTTATGTATATCATCACTGCAAATATTTGTACAACAAACTTCTTGTGCTATTGTCTCAAGTTCTTCCAGTAAAATTTTATCTTGCGAAATTTTTGAACTTAATATTTTATCTTTAACTACTATTTTACATTCTGCAAGAGAATTGAGATTATCTATGAATTTGTTGATTAGTATATTAATGTTATCTTCACTAAAATGTAAGCTATCATAATTGGATGTAATTAAAATTTGATTTTGGAATAACTCAATAAGATTGTCTATAGTTTCTACATTAGTTGATGTATATGCTTCATAATCAATTATTTTTAAATCTCCATATCTTTCTTTAATCTTAGTATTGCCAACAAAAGAAAGATATAAGTTCGATTTTAAAGTTGAGCGCACAATAGCGGCTGTTGTCTTAGGCATCTTTCCATGTTCAAGCATATCCTGCTCTTTTGCCATTTGCGCTGTTATAAAGGTTTGAGCTCTATCTATCCCTGAAGATATATTATCTTTTATTTCTTCATCTACCTTCATCACTAATGTTTCCCAATTATCATCACTATCTTTTAAATCGAAACTTATTGACATATTCTGTGCAAAACACCCTATAAGTCCTGTTGCATCAATATTCGGATATACTTTCCCACCCGTAGGTAAATTTAATATTGTTTGATTACTTCCTTCATTCAACTGAGCTACGGATTTCAGATAAGAAGTTACTATAAGTGAAAACAAAGAAACTCTCCATGCTTTTGATTTATCTAGAAGAAGATTGGTGACAGTTTCACTTATCCAATACTTTTGTATCTTTATTTGCGCAAACTCATTTTTAACACTATTATTACTAAATGGATTAAATCTATACTTTGTCTTCCCATAAGTTTGAATATAATTTTCTAGGTTTTTATTTTCCTTAGAATCATTAAAATTGTTAATTTCGGAAACCACTTTATTATAATCTGATACATTTAATATTCCCGGTAAATTTGAATTGACACCCTGCAACCTTGCTGAGTAGATCTCCAGTATCTCTCTAATTATTTGCTGATTTCCCAATCCATCCGAGACCAAGTGATTGTTTGCGAGGATTAACTCATATTGGGTATTATTTATTTGAAGAATCATAAATTTATGAAGTGGATATTTAAAAATATCAAAAGGCTTGTTTATAAGTTCTTCTATAGTTTTCTTTATTGTCTCATTTCTAACTTCCTTTGGTAAATCTCTCATGTCTCGCACTTCAATTTTAGGTAATATAGGATTTGTATATACTTTGAGTTTGTAGTCTTTAAAGTTTTTTGCTTCATCGCATGCTTTAAACTCTGAGCATAAACTAGGATGTCTTTTTACTAATTCAAGCCAACTTTCTTGCAAAATTTCTAAATGTAGTGGTCCCTCAATTTTTACACCTGAACAAATAGTTAATGTTCCTACTGACCAATAGGATACTAAAAATGGATATTGAGAATTCAAAATTATTAACTCATCTGTTTCATATTGACTTGATGCTTCCACATTGTAAAAACCCTCAAACATAAGAACAATTTCACCTATTGTTTGGAGAGACATTAAATATGTTATAGGATACTTAGATGTAAAATTCTCTAGTTCCTCAGCAGGTACACTCTTCATTAATCCATTCATAAGTGTTACCATTTTAATTGAATCAATTCCTAAATCACTTTCAAGAAACATTTCACAATCAAGATCTAAAGTTTTATGTCCAGTTATATTCGATATAAGCTCATATACTTGTGTCTTAATATCTGCTACATTTTTCTCATTAATATACATTTTATATTCTCCTTCCATATATTTAGTTTTTACAAACTCATGTCCCCTTGTACTATAAAGTTTCTGTAAAATAAACTATTAATCTTTGTAACTACCCTAATCTCTCTTAATCCATCATACTTAATTTATATTTTAATTGTATTTTATACCATGAAAAGCCACATTCCAAGGCAAAAAGCATAAAATAGCATTTTTTAAACATAAATGGAATTTGTTTTTATACATATGATATCAAGTAAAACAATGTATAATATTCATTGTTTTCTATTACATTGAAAATTTTATATTAATATGTTATATTATCAATAAAAAGGTAATTGATATTTATTGGGGTTAAAACTTACTTTTAAAATTCCTGTATCTAATCAGGCTTATAATACGTAAAAGGAGTATGTATAAATGAATATACTAATAGTTGAGGATGATAACATACAAAGGCAAAATTTCATAAAAATGATGCAAGAAATAAAAGAAAACTTAATAATATATGAAGCAGAAGATAAAGCTGATGCTTTAAAACTTTCAAATGAAAATTCAATAGATATTTTTTACATAGATATTTTTCTAAAAAATTCTTCGGGACTGGATTTAGCAATAGCTCTTAGGAAAATAGATAAATATGAATTTAGCTGGATTATCTTTTTAACAACTCATGAAGAATATATAACTCAAGCATTTAAAGAAGTTCATTGCTACGATTATATTTTGAAGCCATATGATAAAGATAAATTATTAGCTATAAGTAATCGCATAATATTACATTCATGTAGCAAAACAATAATTGAAAGAAAATATGCTATCTTTGATTTAAAAGAAGGTATTTTCATAAAAATATATGTAGATGAAATAATTTTTATTGAAGTTAATAGCAGGACATGCACTGTACATACTAAAAATGGTATCTATGAAATAAAAGGGATTTCATTAAAGCGCTCCCTAGATTTAATTAATAATAAGGATATACTTCAATCTCATAAATCGTTTGCTGTTAATATTAATTTCATAACTAAAATTGTAAAATTAAATATAAAATCTTATGAGCTGTTTTTTGAAGGTTATGAAAAAAAGGCTCTCCTAAGCTATAAATGTAAAAGTCTAATTATAGAAAAATTTAAAACAAAGAATCCGACATATCGTAGTTAATATATAGGGAGGTGAAAACAATAAATATAAATCAGGACTTTATATGTACTATGCTTGAACAAATTTGTATTTTCGTTTTATGGTCTAAGTTTAGTTTAAGGGGTAAAAACAATTTAATTAAAAATTTATTTATAATAATAGTTGGATCATTAGTAACATCGCTTACTACATTTGATGTATATTTTAATATGGTTATTAGTTATTCGACTATTATACTTTTAGTTTGTTTATTTCACAAAAAAGGAATTATTAGAACCACGGTAGAATTTTTTGCACTTTTAGCTTTTTTGCTTATAACACAGCTCGTCTGTATATTTATATATAATAACTGTGTGAACAAATATCAAGGCGATTTTTCAACTAATATTATTTTACTATTGTTAATTCTAATTTTTATATTTGTAATATGTTATTTTACTCCTATTTTAAAAAAGCATTTAAATTATGATGAAAATATGAAACTTTTATTTTGTTTTGTAATAAATCTATTAGGTTATGTCGTAATTCTAAAGGTTATATGGAATTACGATATGATTGTGGTCATTAATAATATACTAGAATTAACATTAACAATAATTTCTGTATTATCAGTTAATTTATTTTTGTATTTTTATCTAATAAAAGTTGAATTAGAAAAAAAGGAATCTAAAGTACAATATAAGTACAATGAAATTCTAAATAATATAACTGAAGATATTCGTGCAAGGCAGCATGATTTTAAAAACCATTTAAATGTTATGTATGGATTAATTGAAAGCACAAAAGGGGTTGAATTAGAATATAAATTAAAAGAGTATATAGCTTCATTAAACAAGTCTATGAAGGTAATGGAAGACATTATATATATAAAAAATCCAATATTTAGAGCTATAGTCTATAGTAAACTTAATGAAGCTAATAAAAAAAATATAAAGTTCTTATACAAGATTAACAATTTAATTATTAGAAATGTGAAGGATTATGAACTATCAGAAATATTAAATAATATTATAGACAATGCATTTGATGCTTTAGATGGTCAGACATTTGAAAAAACAGTGTCTATTAAGACATATTTAGAAGATGAATCAAATATTATTGAAATAATGAATAGTGGAATAACTTTAAAACCAGAAAATATTAAAAGAATATTTGATAGAGGATTCTCAACAAAAGATGGTAATAACAGAGGGTATGGTCTTTATAATGCGAAAAAGATAGTTGAACGCACCGGTGGCAAAATTCAACTATCTTTAGAAGATGGGTTTACTATTTTTAAATTATTTATTCAATAAGCTTTTTGGTGGTTCTATTTCTCCCATAAGGCCTAGACTAGCAGAATTAGTAATAAGACCAGCGAAAGCTATTAAACATACACCTATTACAGTTACTATGTTGGTTTTCTTTAATGTTTTCATATTCACACCTCCTTTTTGGTATAGAATAGTTGTGATGACTGTAGTAAAATAGTTGCTATACCGCAGTTTAAATATGATGAATTATTAATATGGAAAAGTATAATATATGTCCAAAATATTGAAAAAGAGATGGCTAGTATTTTTAGATACTGCTTTCTTTTTTTCTTTTTTATTGGACGTATTGGATTTGGATAAGGAGCCTGTACAATTATTACTGCAAGATTTAATAAACCTAAAACGTAATAAATAGATTGATTTAATCTAGGTAATAGTGGAGCTATTATTGATGTTAAAATAAAAAACAATATTGTCCATATTAGGCAGCTAAATAAAGTTCTGGCATGTGGACCACCAGAGAAAAGTCTTATTGATAGTAAAATTATCATTGAAAATAATAGATAGTTTAACTTACCAATTACGCTAAATAAAATAATTAAAATCATAATCTTAAAAAATTCATTTAAAATAGTTGTTATTGCGTATTGCATTTGCTCTAATTCTTCAAGCTTATTAAATTTACTATTGTTTTCTATATAACCTGTAAGTTTAAATGCAAATTTATTTATCATTTAATGTTTACCTTTCATTTAATATTTACCTTTTATAGATTATTTATACTTATAAAATAGCATGAACTTATAATTAAGTAAAGAGTATTGCATAAAAGATACGTTTTTGCACATAAAAAGAATAAATATAACCTTACTATTTTCTTATATTAATCATTTTGTCTTTTTATATTCATCAACCAATTTATAAAAAGTATTTCTTTTAAGTTTCAATAACTCCATTGCATTAGTCCCTGTTAATTCTCTATCCTTATACTTATTATAAATCTCTTCCCAATTCAATGGATAATTTATCTTTTTACGGCCTTTATATTTTCCATTTGCTTTTGCAATGGCAATGCCTTTTTTTTGACGTTCTAATAAAGTAGCCTTTTGAAACTCGATAATTGATTCAATCATAGTAAACATAAGTTTACCAGCTACAGTACTTGTATCTAAATTTTCATTAACACATCTTAAATTAATTCCTTTACTTTCTAACTGCTTACCTATGTCTAGTAGTTCATTAGTTGACCTGGCGAGCCTACTAAAATCCCATACGTAAATTGTATCTCCGGGCCTTATAAAGTCAATCATTGCAGTTAATTGCGGGCGTATTTCGACTGTAGTTAATTTTTCATTGAACCATTTTTCTATGTTGTAAGTTTTAAGCTCTGAAAATTGTCTGTCGTCACTTTGCTGATCTGAACTTACCCTAGTATACGCAATGTTCATATAAACAACCCCTTTTATTATATTAACTCTATATTCGCCTTATATTTTACTATATATTAACATATTTTCCGTTTAAAGTATACTATAAAGGACAACTGTTTGATAATTTACATATAATTACAAACAAACAGTTTTAACTAATTTATCCCCTGTTGCTTTGTAATATACCTCAAGTAAACACATGAACAAAGAAAAAGGTAATCATGTCGAATACATTTCAACATGATTACCTTAAATAGAGCTAAGTAGAGCAATACCTCCTTTATTTATAATAAATTTTTGTTATATAATCGGCAGCATCATCAAGCTTTCCTATATCTTCAAGAAGTTGAAGAATGCCATATCTATTACGCATATCTTTTGCAGCAATAAAACTTTTCCGAAATATTTCTTTATCAAAGCCCAAATCTTTAGGATTCCACACTGCACCTGCTTTTTTCAAAGTTTTAATTATTTGCTCAGGTTCTGGTACGAATACATCACAAATAGTTTTTATAAGATTCCACTTAGATACTATCTTTTGCATACAAAATTCTCTATCCTTCTCATTAAAATTAATACTATCTTGCTTAAATTCAATAATGTTTACCCCACTTATAGTAAATACATCTGTTATGTTTTTCATCCACTTGTTTTTATCTAGATGTAAATAGTCACCCTTTTTAAGCATTTCATTAAGATCTATATCCTTTGCATATTTATATGCATAAGCTACAATTCCAACACCAACACCTACAGTATTACCGTGAAGCCAGTTTGTATTATTCCCACTATTCATAAACATCATCTCAAAGCAATGTGACATATAATGTTCTCCACCAGAGGCGGGTCTTGAAGCTCCAACCATGCCAATAGCAATCCCTGATAAAATTAATGCTTCAGTTATATTTTCTACAGTTTTATAATCGCGGCTTGTAACTCCACCTGAAGCCTGCTCGCACTTTTTCAAAGTACTAAAGACTAGTTTTTCAACCTCAGGGCAGAAATATTCACCATTTAAAATATTTGCGACATGCCAATCAGCTAAGGCTGTATATTTACCTAAGATATCTCCAAGGCCTGCCTGAAGCATCTGCATAGGAGCTCTCTTCATAATATCAATATCACAAACAATTGCGAGTGGATAGGCTGCATCATAAGTAACTTTTACACCATCACGAATAAGCGGAGAAACCACTGAGGCATAACCATCCATTGATGGTGCTGTCCCTACAATTACATATGGAATACCAATCTTATAACTAAGGAACCTTGAAATATCATTAATAGTGCCAGATCCTACTGCAATTATAATTGACGTATCTTTTGGAATTTCTAGTATCAATTTACCAAAAGATAATTCATTAGGATGTAAATGTTCTTCTTTAAATATATATTTACTTACTTTAAACTTGGTTTTTAATAAATCTTCTACTTTTTTACCTGCAACATCATAAGTGTGAATATCTTCTATAATAAAGACTTTCTTGCCTTCATAACGTTTGATTACGATTGGTAACTGACTTATAACACCACTTCCAACCTTTATAGTTTCTATCCCTACACTATGGTTTTTGCCACATGAGCACATGTAATTAAGACCAGTCATTTCTTCTACGCTTAGAGTTTCTAAATCTATCATAATTTTTTTCTCCTTAAATTTTATTTATTCTTTGATTACCTTTTTTAAAAGCAATATTTTTAGTATTTATTATGTTTATAAGTTTGTTTTTTTTATTCATATAAATACTCTTTTCTCTCAATAGTATACTACCAAAATCTTTTCCATAAAAACCATTTTATTTTCTTATAGGATACGATTATATTCAGATGATGTATTATTTGGCTAACACCTTTTGTTTCAGGCGCAATTTTGGGTGTGTCTAACTAAAATTAGATTTAAATTAAAAAATTTATAATGAAAAAAAGAGGTTTAGTTAAATTTAACTAAACCTCTTTTATACCTTAAAACTTACGCCACACCTAAATTTGTGGCAAGTGGAACGCAATGTACATCGCATAATCTAAGAAGTGCTGAAATTTTAGTTGGAGTCACTTCTATCTATTAGGTCTTGTAAAATACTAGGATATTCTTTATCTAATTTATATAGTAATAATATTGCTATTTGAATAACTGTAAGTATCATAGGCAAGTATATATATAGTGATTTAATAGCAAATATAGCTGAAGCACTCTGTACGTTGGAACTTGCTACATACCCTCCTGCTGACAATATCCAACCTATCATAGCAGCTCCAAGTCCACCACCAACCTTGAATCCAAAACTTGATGCACTATTAATCAAACCCTCTGTTCTTAACCCTGTTTTCCATTCTCCATATTCTATAGTATCTGATACCATAGTAAACATACATGCTATTATTGCTCCACTACCAAAGCCCTTAATTATATTTCCTAAAAGAAGAATTTGCACATTTTTTTCAGATAAAGCCATTACCCCATATGCAAAGATTGTGATTATGGAACCTGCTATCATAACATTTCGTTTACCATACTTCTTTATAAATCTAGCTAATAATAACATAGTTACTATTTGTGCCAAATTCATTGCTGTAGCCAATATTCCCACAAGATCTTTATTTCCTAATATTGTTTCAGCATAATAAATAGTGGATCCTCCATTTATAGTTAAAATAATGAAAATAAGTACCAATGAAATTGTTATAATACCCCAATATTTATTTTTAAAAAGCGCTTTAACTCCATCTTTTATAGGTATATTGTTTTCTATCTGCTTTTTATTAGCAGGCTTAACTCTTTCCTTAGTACCTAAAAATGTAAATAAGAATAAAAATACAGCTACAACCCCGAATACTGCAAATGTTAATGACCATGCTCTAGGATTATTTCCGAAAAGTTTAACCATTGGTAAAGTCAATAGTGCAATCCCCATCGTTCCTACCGTTGCTAATATCATCCTAAATATACTAAGTACTGAACGTTGATATTGATCCTGTGTAATTAATGCATTTAATGTTGCATATGGTACATTAATCGATGTATAAATTACAGTGGATACCAGATTATAAGTTATAAAAATGTATACAAGTTTAGCATTATTACCCCAACTCATAGGCACTGAAAACAGTAGCACTGCACCTATCGCAAACGGAACAGCCATTCTAAGTATCCATGGTCTTGCTTTACCATATTTTGATTTAGTTCTATCTACTATAACTCCCATTGTTAAATCGGCTATACCATCCAAAAATCTAGATATCAACATTATAGTTCCAACTGCTGCTGCACTTACTCCAATTACATTTGTATAGTAGAATAATAGAAATGTTGTTATAGCAGCATATATTACATTATTTGCTAAATCTCCACATCCAAAGGCCAATCTTTCTACAAAACTGACCGATAAATTTTTAGTTTTGTAATTTGCATCGCGAATGATTTCGCTTGACATAATAAATCCTCCTTATATTAATAGTTTATTAACTGCTTATCTGCAAACATTTTATTATTCATTTAACCCAAAGTGATTTTTCCTTGGAGCAAATCTTTATTGTTGCTACTGGTACCAATATACATTTCATAATTCATTTTTTCAAGTTCCCAGCTTTCACTTTCAGGATTAAACCAACTTAGTTTTTTTATAGGGCAAGAAATACTTACTTCCTTTCTTTCGCCGGCCTTAAGTTCTACTCTTTCGAATCCACGTAATAACTTTACAGGGCGATTTACTTTAGAATTTTTGAATCCTACATACATTTGTACTACTTCAGTTCCATCCATATCCCCTATATTAGTAATTGTACATTTAGCAACTACTTTTTCATCTTCGGTAGCAAAAATCGCATCATTCAATTCATACTTAGTGTATGATAAACCAAATCCATAAGGAAGCAAAGGTTCTACACCCTCTTTTTCTAATTTGGTATAACCATGATAATAGTCATACAATTGTTGCGTAGTGTCCCAATTAACTTGTGGCAAATCATTTTCCTTATATGGCAATACAAAAGGTAACTTACCACTAGGGTTCACATCACCAAATAAAATCTTAGCAATAGCAGTACCACCTTCCATACCAGCATAGTATGCCATTATTATCGAACTTACATAATCCTTCCACTCAGTAATCATAATCATATTTCCACCTATTAGTACTGCAACAGAATTCTTATTTTCTGGTCCTGCTGCTTTAATTAAGTCAATCTCATCCTGATGTAATCCTAGTGAGTGTGTACGGTCTCCTCCAATGGTAGTTGTATAGGCATCACTAGAACTTTCTGATACAAATTCACCCTCATCATCATGGTCATATCCCACAACAAAAATAACAGCATCAGCTTGTCTTGCTAGATCTTTCGAATGTTGCAAATCTTCACCATTATAGAATGTTACCTCTGCTTTTGGTGATAAATTAGAAATTCCTTGTAAAGGTGTTACAATATACTTAGGACGTACTTGGCTAGAACCGTGATCACCAATAACCTCTTTTTTAGCAAGCTTTCCCAGTACGGCAATACGAATTACTTTATCTCTATTAAGTGGTAATACATTATCTTTATTTTGCAATAAAGTAATTCCCTTTTCTGCTGCTTCAAGTGCTAAATCTGTATGCTCTTTACATCCAATGACTGAATCTTTATATTCCTTATTATCTGCCTCTGAAAAAGCGAGTAATGTCCTAATAATACGAAGTGCAGATTTATTTATCTTTTCTTCTGACACCAACCCATCTTGTACAGCCTTAACAAGCTTATCGCCAAAGTACTCGGTGCAACACATCTCCATATCTTGTCCGCCATTCGCCGCCTCTACAGTATCTTTTACGCCCCAGATAAAGTCACTCATTACAAAGCCATCAAAACCCCACTCGTCTTTTAGTACCTTATTTAATAGGTAATCATGATGTCCGCAGTGAGTACCTTTATATAGGTTATAAGAACTCATAACACTACCTGCACCAGCATCTATACAGTCTTTGAAATGAGGTAGGAATACCTCACGCTCAGTACGTTTATCGCAATCTACGCTCACCTTAAATCTTGAAATCTCCATTGAGTTAAAAGCAAAATGCTTAATACAAGCAATTACATTTTCATCTTGAACCCCACGTACCAAAGCAGAGCCCATTTTTCCTAAATGGAAAGATTCTTCTCCGTAAGTTTCTTGACTACGACCCCAACCTGGATTATATGGTAAGTTGATACACACCCCTGCAAACAAATTTCCATTATAAGCTCGGACTTCTTTACCAATAGCACGTCCAATTCGTTCCTCCAAATTAGTGTCAAATGTTGCACCCCTCAACATAGTTACAGGGAAACAGGTACTTTTACAGATCGGAAGAGCGTCGTGTAGGGAAAGAGTGTATG
>ERZ1463033.135-NODE-135-length-11795-cov-9.619676_pt1 | contig 11795 bp, 10 predicted proteins | sample MGYA00564481_ERZ1463033 | MGnify/ENA primary metagenome ERZ1463033 (study PRJEB39244, sample SAMEA3635150) | Helicobacter pylori | study: EMG produced TPA metagenomics assembly of PRJEB11511 data set (Assembly of a 5300-year-old Helicobacter pylori...
ACACTCTCCATACACTCTTTCCCTACACGACGCTCTTCCGATCTTATGGTCCAACCATAGCTACCGATTTTTATAATAGATATAAAGAAGATGCAAAACTTATGAAAGAAGTAGGTTTACAAAACTATAGGACTTCTATAGATTGGTCTAGATTTATAAAAGATTATGAAACTGCGCAGGTTGATGAGGATGCTCTTAAATATTATAACAACGTAATAGATGAAATTATTAAAAATGGTGTTGAGCCTATGATATGTTTAGAGCATTATGAGTTACCAGCAATATTATTTGAAAAATATGGTGGTTGGGGATCTAAACATGTAGTTGAACTGTATGTGAAATATGCACAAAAGGTATTTGAAGCTTTTGGCGACAAAGTTAAACAATGGTATACATTTAATGAGCCAATTGTTGTTCAAACAAGAGTATATTTAGATGCAATCAGATTCCCATTTAAACAGGATACAAAGATTTGGATGCAATGGAACTACAATAAAGCACTTGCTACAGCTAAAGCAATCGCTGTTTTTAGAAAAGGAAAATATGGACAAAAGATTGGATCTAAAATTGGAGTAATACTAAATCCTGAGGTAACTTATCCAAGATCTTCAGCCCCACATGATTTAAAAGCTGCTGAGATGTATGATCTTTTCTTTAACAAAATGTTCCTAGATCCAAGTATTAAAGGAGAATTTCCACAACAACTATTTGATATTTTAAAAGAAAAAAATTGCATGTTTGACTATACTGATGAAGAACTTAACATTATTAAAAACAATACCGTTGACATATTAGGATTAAACCTATACTTTCCACATAGAGTAAAAGCTAGAACAGCTGCATGGAATTCAGAGGTCCCTTTTCACCCATCATATTACTATGATATGTTTGAATTACCAGGGAGAAAAATGAATCCATATAGAGGCTGGGAGATATACCCTAAGATAATGTATGATATGGCAATGAGAATAAAAAACGAATATGGAAATATTGAGTGGTTTATTGCTGAAAATGGAATGGGCGTTGAAAATGAATATAAATATAAGAATGGACTTGGCGTAATACAAGATGATTATAGAATAGATTTTATATCAGAGCATTTAATGTGGCTTCTTAAAGCCGTAGACGAAGGTTCAAATTGCGTTGGGTACATGTTATGGGCATTTACAGATTGTGTATCCCCACAAAATGCATTTAAAAATAGATATGGTTTGGTTGAAATTAATTTGGAAGACAATAGAAATCGAACAATTAAAAAATCTGGTGTTTGGTTTAGGGAATTATCCAAAAATAGATATTTAGATATAAAAAATACTAAAATAGTATACAAATAGATATTAAATTTTAAAAAATAAGGAGTGTTTTAAATGAAAATTTTATTGGTTTGTTCAGCAGGTATGTCAACAAGTTTATTAGTTGTAAAAATGGAAAAAGCAGCAAAAGAAGCAGGAATAGATGCTAACATATGGGCTGTATCAACAGATTCAGTAGATTCTAATATGGCGAAGGCCGATGTTGTATTACTCGGACCACAAATTCGTTTTCAGCTCGCTCAAATGAAGAAAAAAGCTGAAAAATTTAATATTCCGGTGGAGGCTATTAAATCTATAGATTACGGTAGGTGTAATGGACCAGAAGTTTTAAAATTTGCAATGAAAATAATATCTGATAATAAATAGACTATAATAAATCAATTTGGAGGAATAAATATGGAAGAATTCGAAAATTCAATATTTGAATTAATAATGAATGCAGGAGACTCAAAATCCAATTCTATGGAAGCAATCCAAGAAGCTAAAAAAGGTAATTTTGAAAAAGCGGATGAATTACTTAAAGGTGCTTCTGTGGAACTTGGAAAAGCCCATAAGTTTCAAACTGGTTTAATACAGGATGAAGCTGCTGGAAAACCAAGTCCTATAAGCATTCTATTAATTCATGCTCAAGATCATTTTATGGCAGCTATGACAGTTAAAGATTTAGCAACAGAGATGATTGAATTATATAAAAGAATTTAGAAGGGACATAAATTTCAAAAGTACCACAAATCGTATAAACCTACGATTTGTGGTACTTTTAGATTTTAATTATTTAAACTGTCTCTTTTCTTATTCCTATATTATCTTCTAATTCTATTTTATCAGGTGTCCACCTGCTTAGTATTAATCCATATATAATCCAATTTAATGGATTTGTAAAATAACCGCCATAAATCTGATATAAGAAACTAAATAACAGAAGGTTTGCGAGTAACATATTTTTTTTGATACCTACGTTAATCGCGAGTAGTGTGAGTAATAAAACTAAATATATTATCCCAAATAAACCACCCTCTGCAATAAAATACGGATATGAGGCTGCTACTACTGCTGTCATTCCAGTAGATTTAAAGATTTTCCTAGTATTGTCGGTATTAAGATTTCCAAAACCTACTCCGATGCCTTCTGTCTTAGTTATTGCTGTAGATGTGAATTCCTGAGTAACATTTACTCTGTAACTGTTGGAAGAATCTTTTCCATTTAACGTATCCACTGTTCTCATATACATTGACGATTTCGTTACTACGAACAATATTGTTATTATGGTAAAGACCATTATTAATCCATATCCAACTAAAATGTTTTTAAAATTCAGTTTTGTTATAATTATAATAAATGATATGAATATTATGGTAGAAAATAACATTACAGATGATCCGTAAGCTCCAGATAATGCTAATAGGCCTAAACAATCTATCATATAGATTATATATTTAGCTTGCACCTTATGAGTTTTTTCTTTAATAATTAAATACATTAATATAAGAATTATTATAGATAAGTGAAAACCTAGCTCACTAGGTTCTATGTAAAATAAATTTAGTCTTACAAGATTATATTTATTTATAGTATCATGAAGTCTCCATAAATAATCATTTTGTTTTAAAACAATCGCTACAGGTGTAAGTATTAAGTAGATTCTACAAATATAATCAATAAACTTTTTAATTTTAAAGTCATGAACTTTTCTCGATACCAAAATCATTAAAGAAATGCATATAGTAATTTTAGAAATATTAACCAAAAGTTTTTGCATTTCTACATTTTGTATTACCATTCCTTGAATAATCCCATAAATTGCAATCGGTAAAGCACATATTATTAAGAGTGAAATATCTCTCTTTTTTTTAAATATAACAAAGACAATACCGAGCATCCCCAATGCATAAAACAGATCTAAATTACCGGTTACTGTTTTACTAACAAAAGGTAAATTGGCAAACATCTGATGAAAGCAATACAATAATGCCATTAATATTTCCATTTATTTCTCCTATTCTTTAATCAGACCTGAGTACAATTCCATTATATCCGATGCATGTTTTTTCATTGTATAAATGCTTGCTAGATTTAGTATATTATTATTAATATACGATAGTTTTTCTCTATCCTCTATTATAGCTCCTAAATTTTTATATAATTCATCCTCGTCGGCTTTTATTACTATGCCATCAGTTCCTGATTTTACCATATCTTTAAACCCTACAAGATCAGTTAAAATTACAGGTACGGCATAAGAGAATGCCTCAAGTGCTATATATCCAAATGTCTCATACCAGATGCTTGGAACTATCAATACATCTGTATTCTTAAATAATTCCTCAAGATCAGAATAAACATAGGTACCCTTTATCTTCACTTTCCCCATAAACTCATCTATATTTATATTTACATTCTTTCCATAAACATTCAAATTCCATTTGCTAATATTATCTTTAAGTAGTTCTCTAAGCACATCTAATAGAAAATATAACCCTTTATACTTCTCTATCGACCCGATATATGTTATTTTTAATGGTTCGTTACTATTACTATGTTTTTTTATTCTATTATCCTTTATATTTGAATGGGAAATATTAAGAACTGTACTATTTACATTGTTTATATATCTCTCATATGTATTCTTTGCCACACTGCTATTATAATGAATAAAATCGATATTATTAAGTATATCAATAGAATTTTTTCTAAACCTAATATATCCACTAGCCGAAGGATTATTTTTATTGTTTTTTTCTTCTTTTATAAGTTCAATTTCAGTTAATTCATGATTTTTTTTAATAATTAATTTCTGCTTATAAGCTCTTAGTTTTTTTATAATACTACTATTCTTTAAATATCTATAAGTTCTTGACTGCATAAAGAATATCAAGGAATTACTGTATCCATTTCTATTACATGTTATGCAGTTCTCTCCATTATTATATTCCTCGCATATTTCCCCTTGCAAATCAATAAGATTGACTTTAGGGCATATTCCAAAATAATCATGAGAAGTAAATATGGTTTTTATATTTAATTTCTTTGCCGCTGCTACAAGCTCTTTATCTAACCCCATCAATGTATGGATATGTAAAACTTTTACTTTTAATTTTTTCAAGAAATCTATATATACATTTATATCTCTATCTTTAAAATACGTCTCTGGACTTGGTATTCCGCTAAGTAGTGGAATACCAATTGGGTTTAGTATTTCATATACTTTAACACCCTTAAATGACTTATTCTCATCAATTCGTAATTTTTTATCAATCGTGAAATGACCAGGATATAATATTGTAACGTTATTACCACCTGCAACTTGTTCTAACATAAGATCTACAGAATATTTAGTTAATCCTCCAGTCCGTAGTGGAGGTAATCCAAGAGAATAATGCAATATTTTAATAAGTCGACGCCTCCTTAAACTTATAAAAAAAGCTCTTCGTAATCATGAACAATCTTGTCCCAAGAGTAAGAATCTTTTATTCTGTTTGTAGCTCTTGTAGACATAGCTAAAATCTCATTTTCTGTTAATTTTTCTGCTTTGCTTATTAAAGAAGCTAAATTACCATCTTCATCACTAAAATACATAGCTCCGTTTTTCCCAACTTCTTTATTAAAATTAACATCTAAAAGCAGATTAATATCCGTACTCGATAAGGCTTCAAGAAGTGAAGGATTCGTTCCTCCCACTGAATGTCCATGAATATATGCAAATGCTTCTTCTCTTATCTTTTTTAGAAGTTCATTATCATAAACAGTTCCTACAAATTTTATTCGCGTGTCGCTAGTAAAGTTCGTAGCCTTCAGTAATCTTTCATAAAATTTGTTTTTCTCCACATTTGTAATTATAACAAGATCCTTATCCACATCCGATTTCATAAACTCTCTTATCATAGTTTCATAACTGTTCTCTGGTACAAACCTGCCAACAATTAAGTAATATTCTTTCCTTTTTATTAAAAAATCGTCAAAAAAGTTTGTTATAACATCATCCTTCTCCATTAACTTAGATCTTCCAATTTCCGCTCCATAAGCTATAAATGTAGTATTAGGCTTGTACATATCATAATCTGTATTTATGTAATCCTCTATACCTCTTGAATCACATATTAGTAAATCTGCATGTTTTACCATCAGTTTCTCAGAAAACTTCCAATAATTCCTCACAGGCATACTCCATTTACTACGTTTCCATTCATGTCCATCAGGATTTATATAAAGCTTTATTCCCAAATCCTTGAGTTGTTTCTTGTAAAATGATATAAATGGACCAATACGACAAGCAAGAATAAGAACAATTGAATTAGATAGTTTCTTTTCTTTAATATACTTTATTGATTTGCTTAAAGCTTGCAAATCATAAAGTACTGCTTTCGCACTACCTATGTCTTTTACATTAACATTAAAACATCTTGCTTTATTATAATAAAACTCTTCTTCCTTAACATTTAGGCAAGCCACATGATACATGATATCCTGCCTTTTTTTATAAAGAGTTAATTTATCTACGAAAGTCTCGAATCCACCATAATTAGATGGTATTCCTTTAGAACCTATAATGAATACATCTGTCATTTGTTTACACCTCTATTTTTGTTTTATAAAATTATCTTTAGTCCGTTCCATTTAGAAATACACCTATAATATTAGCATGCACTTTTTGAAGAATTTCTTTAGCCGTGTGGGCAGATTTTCTTTCTGTTTTCCCTGATTTAACAACAAGAACACAGCCATCAGTATATCTTGATAAAACCTCAGCATCAGCACCTATTGTGATCGGAGGTGTATCAATAATGATATAATCATAATCTTTCTTTAATGAAATTATAAATTCATTAAATCTCGATGACACAAAAAGTTCAGCATAATTTAATGTTGATGCACCAGAAGTCAGTATAGATAAATTCTTTATTTCCGTAGTCTTAACTACTTTTTCAAACAATACATCTCCGGATAAATAATTCACAAGTCCTTTATCGTTTGTTAAGCCAAACATGTTGTGTATATTTGGTTTTTTCAGATCACAATCAACAATTATAGTTTTTTTACCACTTTTTGCAAGTAATAGTGAAAGATATGATGTTGTAGTTGATCTACCTTCGCTACTTTCTGCACTTGTTATCATAATAACCTTTTTTTCACTATCCGCGTTTAAGAGCTGAATATTTGCTTTTAGTCCGTTAAATGCTTTTAAATTTATTTCGTCTAAATTAAGATAGTCTTCATATTTTGTTTCTCCCATTAAATACATCTCCCTTCTAATTAATATTAAATGTCCGATTTATTTCTTTTTGGTAAATTCCCGAGAACATGTAGGCCTAAATATTTCTCCACATCATCTTTGGTCCTGATCTTTTCATCAAAGAACCCTATAAATGTTACAATAAATACCGAAATGAACAATCCAAGTAAAAATGCTAATATTACGTTCATAGATTTAAATTTATTATTTATAAGATCGCTCTGTCCCGAATTCTCCATTATTTTCATGACCTGCGAAGGATATATTCTCTTTACTTCTCTTGAATACGATGTTATAACAGCGTTTGCTATAGCTATAGACTGCTTTTGTGATTCTCCACTAGCTGTAATTGTAAGTATCGGAGCATCAGCTGATACAGTAACCTCATAACTCTTTTGCAACTTTAAAGCTGGTACAGAACCTTTTAATAATAAGCTAGCGTTCTTTGGTATAGTACTAGAGTTTGCGATTTGCTCAAATGTAGGACTTAAACTTTTTGCATTAACTATATCTTCTTTATTTCCTATTACAACGCTTGTTATTGTTTGATACATTGGTTTAGAATTTTTCATAGAATAATAGCTAAGTAAAGTCGCTGTTAATGTTGCTAGTATTGTTACAAGCAATATAATCCATTTTCCTCTTTTTAGAACATTTATAAATTCTTTATATCCTTTTGTAGTTTCATTATTCATTATAATACCTCCATGGTAATTGTTCTTTTTATGATATTGTTTTATTAATTTTAGATCTATAGACCTTTTATATTGTTATATACCAATTTGATCCTTACTAAAAACAATATCAATTCAACATTTCTTGATTTCATAGACTTAACAAGTAATTTATGGAATTTACCAATCACCTTGGAATCATCCAAATTCTTTCTAACTTCTTCATTATCTAATAAGTTTAATATTTCTTGGCTTTTACTTCTTAAAGTTGATTTTTGCTCTATTTTACTTTCCAAATTTAAAAAACTTTTAGAGTAAGTTATCTTATAAAAATACTCAATTATACGATAAGTAAAATGAGTTGCTTGGTACTCCCTAGCACCCTTGCTATATTTACCCCATCCTTTAAGTTTATCTACGATAGTATCATTTTCGCTCATTACAATGTCCAAATAATTATCACAGTATTTAAGCCATACTGGATTTGCATTTTCAATTCTGTAATTATATAAAGCTTCTGAAATGACTATGCATTTGTCTATATGCTGATAATAGTTAGCATTAAATATTGTGTCTTCTCCACGTTTATAATTCTCAAACTTCAAATTGCATTTTTTTATAATCTCTGATTTGTAAATTTTATTCCATAGAGTATCACCAATTTCTTCTTCTCTAAGTAGTATATAATTTGACAAAATTTCATCTTTCGTTTTAAAATTTTGTTCCTTTGGTAATACAGTAGTTTTTCTGATAATTTCTCCATTTTTATCTACAAAAACATTGGTTTGACCTGATATAACTAGATCCACATCATTATTTTTTATACTTTCATACATTTTCTCAAATAAATTGTTCTTATACCAATCGTCACAATCTAAAAATATAATATATTTACCAATGGATTCATCTATTCCCCTATTTCTAGCAGCCCAGGTTCCTCCATTTTTTTTGCTAATTAATTTGATTCTAGAATCAATCTTTGCATATTCGCTGCACATTTCCTTACTGTTATCAGTAGATCCATCATCTATTATTATTAATTCAAAATCTTTAAATGTTTGATTTATTATCATCTCTAAACACTCTTTGATATATTTTGCTCCATTATAAATTGGAACTATAATACTTATCTTCACCATGCTAACACTCCTTAATAATGACCTTTGGTGCTTTTAATCATAACCTTTAATTATACAAAATTCTATTGGTAATAATAGCAATGTTTTTTACTTCATAACATTTTTAAGCTTGTACAATAGAGGGAAAATAAAGCCATACATTTTTGTCTTTATAAGCAATATATTAACTTTATCTTTAAATGTTAGCTTACTATTCCTTATTATTTCTGAAATTTGTAAATTATCTATCTCTTTTGATACTATCTCTTTAAATTCAAAGTAATATTTCTTATCTCCAGTTTCAGAGCTTTGTATAAAGTATTTATTATGTATAGCCCATAAAGTTTTTATCAAATAAACTTTATAATAATCGATTAACTCACCATAAATAAGCGGGTTCTTTGTTATAAAATCTCTCATTATATAACATCCGTCTATCATATCTTTCATTGATTTTATTGAAAATGTTCTTGTAAGTGATAACTCTCTTTGCCTATAATAATAAAGTGGTTCTATCATTGAATAAATCTTATTTGCATTTGCAAGTAATAAAAATCCAACTGGAGTATCCTCACATACTACAAAATCCGGAAACGAAATTTTATTTTCAAAAAAAAGTTCTCTTTTATGCAGCTTATTCCAAACATAACCCTTGATATCATTTAACAAAAACATCTTAAGGGCCTCACCTTTATCTAAAAAACCTTCTTTATCAATTCCTTCTATTTTCTTATAATTAGAATCCTGAACGCCTTGGCCTTCTTTATACAATATGTAATTACAAATAACTATGTCAATATTTCCATTAGTAGCTGTTTTATACATTTTCTCAAACATATCAAGCTCTACAAAATCATCACTATCAACAAATGCTATGTATTCACCCCTTGCTGCTTTGAGCCCAGCATTTCGAGTTTCACTAATACCACTATTCTTTTGATTTATAATAACTAATTCAGGAAATTTGTTTTTATATTCTTTAAGTATTTCATAACAATTATCTGTAGAGCCATCATTTATTACAATAATCTCTTTATTATCAATAGTTTGATTAATAACGCTATCTAAACATTTTGGCAAAAATTCCTCTACATTGTAAACAGGTATTATAATACTGACATCAACTCTATCCAAAAAACATTCCCCCTAATTAGCCTTCTTTATATACATTAGTTTCTTAACTTTATGAAAAATGATATCCTTAAGTAAAATTCGTAAATATTTTGAGCGCATACAGCTTGTTAATATTAAATAAATTCTATAAATCTGATTTTTATTCTTATATAGTTTTGATTTAGTAAGCCCTTCTAATGCTAGACTATATCTTTTTTCTTGATCTACATTAATTTTAATATTTGAAAGTTCTTCTACTTTCTCATTTTCATGCCCGTATTTCACTCTATCTTTATACATCTTAACAACGTGTTTTGAGTATAAGAGCTGTTGAAGAGAATTACTTTTGGATATTCCACTCTTGCGAATCCTATATCTAACTAAAAACTCATTAGTATTACCAAGTTTAAATCCATTAGTTATAAGTCTTAATAGGAAGTCATAATCCTCTGCACATGTAATTTCTCTATAACCTTCATTTTTATCTATACATTCTTTTCTAAAAAACCAGGTTGGATGATTAATAAAATCTACATTTAGAAGGCAACTCTTTATTAATTTCATATCCACTGGCATAATTTCATCTCTATATAATTCTTTTCCATCCTCATCTATATTAATACATCTAGCACCCATAAAATCCACATTCGAATGACTCTTTAGGTATTCAATTTGTTTATCAATTCTACTCACTAGTGATATATCATCTGCATCCATTCTTGCTATAAAATCACCTTTTACATAAGTTAAAGCTTTATTTAAGCTTTTAACTAATCCAATGTTTTTTTCGTTTTTAAAGAATCGTATTCTATCATCTTTTTTGTTGTAAAATTTAATTATGTTCTCTAACTTTTTATTACTAGGATTGTCTAAAATAATAATAAATTCTAAACTTCTATAACTTTGATTTAGGATTGATTCTATTGCTTCCATTAACCATTTTTCTTTTTCGTTATATACACTCATAATTACAGACACTAATTGTTGTTTATTAACTTCCATTAAAACACCTCATTAAATATTTTGTCTATTACTCCTAGTGATTTAAATTTATTGTTTAATCCGACCTTTATTCAGGACTGATATGAAGATTTTCTTCTCATATTTATTAAATCCCATAATCCAAAAAACTATGAAATATATTATCGTAAATAGAATACCAAACATCAAAATTGAAATATACGATGTCAAACTAAACAGGGATAAAGCTAAGAATCCTAAACCAAATGTTATACTAGTTGGAACTACTAATTTTAATATGTTCATCCAAAAGTATTTTATATCTAGCTTTATAACAAATTTATAATAGATATTGTTTGCCACGGCATTTATGATCATACCTATCGCTGTACCAATTGCACATCCAAGTCCTTGATATTTTTGAACGAGTACTATTGATAAAAGTATATTTATGATGGCAATAGATAAGTATATGTATGCCTTCACTCTATGTTTATTCATCGCTTCTAGCATTGTCGCAAAAAGTGATTGGATAATTGAAAATATTTGAGGGAACATTAGTATTATTGCAATGACATAACAAAACGAATACCCTGTCCCTACCCAACGCACAATAAATTGTTTCCCTACTAAAACAAAACCTACAAAAATATAGCTACATATGTAATATTGAATTCTACCTATTTTTGTTAATAATCTCATTAGATCATTTCTATTTTCCTCGACTGTTACCATCTTTGTAAGTTTTGGCAAAAACATACTTGATAAAACATTAGACAATGATAAAAAATATGTATTAAATTGTGATGAAACTGCATATATAGCAATTGGTGCTGCTCCAACAAAAATTGCCAGTATTAGTTGATCTGAATTCCAATATATTTGATACGCTATTGCACTAAGGAACACGAAAAATGAGTAATTAAATATCTCGGCAAATAGTGCTTTATCAAATCCGGCAAATTTTATTTTTAATTTTAATATCTTAAAACAATATATAACATTAACTAGGCCAAGCAAGATATTAAAAACCGTTGATCCTATAACCATTCCAAACGCTCTAGAGCCAAATAACAATACAGTTATCATAATGGCTGGGTTCAAAATTGTTCTTAAAAGATTGATTATTTTTATATACACAAATTTTTCATGTGCTGTTATTATTGAATTAAATATACTTAAAGGAAACGATAATGATATGTTAATTATAGCAACCATAAACATTTGCTTCGTTCTATTGATTTCATCAAGGCTTAAACTTTTACTCATGATTTTTCCTAAGTTGAAATAAATTATTACTCCAACGATCATGGATATCAAACCCAAAATCAGATACAATGATAAAAACATTCCGTTTACTTTTTTTCGACCATCCTCATTTTTCTCT
>ERZ1463033.136-NODE-136-length-11772-cov-8.789878_pt1 | contig 11772 bp, 11 predicted proteins | sample MGYA00564481_ERZ1463033 | MGnify/ENA primary metagenome ERZ1463033 (study PRJEB39244, sample SAMEA3635150) | Helicobacter pylori | study: EMG produced TPA metagenomics assembly of PRJEB11511 data set (Assembly of a 5300-year-old Helicobacter pylori...
TACACGACGCTCTTCCGATCTTTCCTTTAATGCCTTTTCCTATTGAATTCATCTTTTCCTTAATTAAATAGGGTGGTAAATAAGATAACCTTGCTGTAGCCTCAGTTTGACCATACATTATAAATATATCTACAACCCCCAAAATATCTATAAGTTGTTTTATAAATATCTCTGGTAGCTTTCCACCTGCTTGAGTTATATACCTTAATGTTGGGAACTTAGTATTCTTCATATCAGTCATTCTAAGCAATATTTGATAAGTACTAGGAACACCTGAAAACCCTGTACAATTATACTTATTTATCTCCTCAATAACTGTTTGTGGAAACATAAATTTATTATTAATTACAAGACTTCCGCTTACTCTAAAATGAGTATGTAAAATTGAAGTACCATAACAATAATAAAAAGGAAGTACCGTTTCCACTCTATCTTTATTGGTAAGTTTCAAGTATTCTATTATAGAATTTGTATTGTATATAAGATTATAATGGGTAAGCATTACTCCCTTAGGATTACCTGTAGACCCAGAAGTAAACAATATTACAGCTACATCTTCTTTTATGTTTATATTATCCATATTGTTATTTTCCTCATAACAAATTATATTAAGATCACTTTTATCTGTATAAATTTCAACATCTTTATAATTAAGTGACCTTATTTTTTCACTAAATTTGTTTTGAGTAAAAATCACCTTAATATTTAGAGAGTCAATAATATACTTTATCTCATTACTACTTAAAGCTGGATTAATAGGAACACATATAGCTCCACTTTTAATTATCCCAAAGTAGTTTTCAATGAAAAAGTTAGAATTTTCAGAAACTAAAAGTACAGCATTCTTTTTAGATAAATTCTTGTTTATTAAGAAAGAAGCTTTTTTTTTACATTTTCATAAATTTCTTTATAGCTAATCTCATTTTTAAATATGACAGCTGTTTTATTAATTTTTGATGAATTCTCGAAAATATAATCTGTAAAGGTCATATCTCAACACCATACTTGCCAACTATTTTCTTAATGTCACCTATAGTATACATTCTAGAAATATCCACCACATTTAAAGCTATATCAAAAACTTCTTCCAAATTAGTTATAAGTTCTACATGTCCAATAGAATCCCAATCTTCAATCTCATCAGGTCCCATATCATCATTTATATCCTCAATTTTTTTTATATCAAATACATCACGTAACACCTTGTTTAGTTTTTCTAAATTGCTCATAATAATTCCTCCTAAATATTAATCTTTTATTATATATAAAGCAATATTCATGCCAAAAGAGATTATACTTCTCCAAGTATAATCTCTTTTTCTTCTTCACTAAGGTGAAAGTAATCATATAAATAATTTTCATCTTTGCCCTTATACTCCATCATGGTTGGAATGCATAATTTCATTAAGTTATTTGGATAATACTCATATGCATCCTCACCAAGTTTTTTCGCAAAGGTCTTAAAATAGAATTCGTATATTTTACTATTTAATATGTATAATAAAAAATCATAAGTAACCGCAGCATCTTCTTTTAATGTAAGTGCATATACATCTGCACTAAAATAACTTCCCGTATCAAGAGCAAATCTGTTACTACTGGCTTTAAATGGGAAAACTATCTTTTCTCCTTCAAATATACTTTGATTTCTTCCCCATTGAAGTTCATACCATTTTCTAATACCCTTTTGACACTCTCTTCTTTTTAGAAGCTTTTCCCTCTGTAATCCAATATAAGCTATAGCATTACTATATTCTTTAGGATTACAAATCAAATCTGAATATATTATATAACTATCTTTCCTTAAAATTTTATTTTTTTCTATGTAACTACTCTTAATCCAAGGTTTTATTATATCATTTTCAATGTTTTTTCTTAGTGAAGTATCCTTATTTAGTACAAAAGCTTTATCACACCCAGTTATTATTCCCTGATAACTATTGCATATATTACTAAGGCTAGTATACTTTTGTTGTTTTATTTTTTTTATAATAGTTCTAACTTTCTCATCTACTAAAACCCAACCCTTATCATCTAATTCTTTTTTATTTAACATAAAAGCGTTAAATTTATTGCCACCTTTTAAAAATACATTATTATAAAATTCTTTTTTTTCTTTACTTTTTACGGCCAATGGCTTTATAATTGCAATTTTATTATCCATAGTTTTATAATTTGTAATAAATATAATTAAGGGATCTATCCCTACATTTTTAAATGGTCTTATACCATAAAAATCTATCATTTTATCTATGGTGTAGCCTTCTTTTAACACTTTCCTTAAATCTTCTCCACTAGGTGATTCTATAAAATATCTTGAAGTAATAAATGTAAGCTTTCCACCCTCACTTAAATCCTCTAATGCTTTCTCAAAAAAACAATATGATAAATCCCCTTTGTCGCTGTATACTTTTTTATATTTTATTTTTAGAAATGAAGCATACTCGTTATCTATAGATTTTTTGCCAACATAAGGTGGATTCCCTATTACGATATCATATTTACATTCATTCTCATACAATAAAAAATCCTTATTGAAAATATTTTCAAGTATGCAACCCTTGCTTAAATCATATAAATCAATAACAAGAATTTTTAATGCTATATTATCAATGTCAAATCCGAACAAATTATATCTTATTATATGGTCATCAATACTTTTTACATTTAATTTTAATCCATTTTTCTCATTAATAAAGCTCAAATTATCCTTATATAAATTTTTAAGAAATTTAAAGCAACAAATCAAAATATTCCCTGTGCCACAGGATGGATCGACAATTCTTATATATGGATTATTTATTATCTGCTCTGCTTTTATAGTATTTTCTATCATATAAGAGGTTATAGGTTCTGGAGTGTACACAGTACCCTTCTCTTTATTATTTTTTATAAATTTATAATAGTCATCACCAAAACTTTTTTTTCCTGATCTTTCTAATTTTATTTTATAATTTTTAAGAGCAATTACTTTGTATACATCATCTATTGGACTTATTATAATATTATATACCTCTTTTATTTCTTGTTTTAATAAATCAAGCATTTATTTTCTCCCACCCAGGTTACTAACATTTAGTTTTATCGTGTTATTATTTAGCTACAAACTCTCATCAACAATAGTTAATATTTCATCCCGTTTTATTCTTCCATTTTCAACCAATTCATAGCAACGTTTTTTAACTTTTTCTTTATAAATTTCATCTTTAATACTAGAAAGATTTATTTTAACATTTAATATTGCACTTTCAATAGATGCTTGAAGCATTAAAACTGATACCCCCGCATCAGAAATGGCATTTTTGTTACCTAACTTAGCCGCTACCATCACATACTCATATATTTTATATGCTTCTTCCGCTACAATTAAGGGAACTTCTAAGGCGCCTAAATATCCTTCTTTTATCTTAGCACTTCTTACTTTCTTGTCATCATCGCTTTCCTTTGGAAGTTTAAAAGCTGACATCAGTATTAAAAATGCCTCCTTATCTTTATTCATTAGTTCTAAAAATTTACTCTGATATTTAAGACATGCATCTAGAGTTTTAGAAATAAGTATTTTTTCCTCATCCCTATATTCATTATATACCTTCTTACCTATAGTTAAATTAAACACCATAGAACCTAATCCACTAGCTAAAGATGCTGCAAGTGCTGCAACACTTCCACCCCCTGGTACAGGTGAATTTGAACCTAATTCATTAATAAATTCTCTTACAGTTTTTTGATCTAACATTTTTTATTCTCCCTTCAAAAATCTAATTATTTCTTTGTTAATATCACGACTGACAAAACAATCATTATACTCCCAATTATTATTCTAGATGAAATAGGCTCTCCTAAGATTATTATTCCTAGTATTAAGCTAACTATAGGCTCAATAGTACTTAGAATTGAAGCCTTAGAAGGCCCTATTAGTCTAACCCCTTCTAAAAATGCCATTAAAGCTACAACCGTAGATATAAATGCTATAAGTAGAATTGCCACAAGTGCATAGAAAGAAATATGGATGCTAAAATTATTAGTGGTCATAGCAGCTATAAACATCACGGTTGCAGATGCACATGAAATATAAAAGGTTAATACGTAACTATTTATATTCTTAAATTCTTTATTAGAAGCGCCTAACACATATAATGAATATAATACTGCGGCTATTAATGCGAGTATTATTCCTTTTATGTTAAAACTGACACTTGTCTTGTCAATTAAAATATAAATGCCCATTAAAGATATAATCAAAGATATAATCTTTCTAAAATCTACTTTTTCTTTATAAACCATATATGCTAATATAGTGACAATGGATGGATATATGTAGAAAATCATACTTGCCATTCCAATGCCTATATAATTATATGACATGTATAAACTAGAAGTTGTAAGTGTAAATCCAAACACACCAATAATTAATATTAAAATGGACTGTTTTTTAGTTAATTTCATAGATATACCTTTCGTCTTCAAATAATAAAAAAGCATAATTGCTGCAAACAAAAACCTAAGAAACAATGTACTGTAGGTATTTGCTCCTCCTCTATATGACAATTTCGCAAGTATTGGCATAATTCCAAAAGCACTAGCTGATAAAATAATATATAAAATTCCTTTTGTTTTCTCCATAGTATCCCTCCTCGTTTTCACATATATTAAATGAAACTAAATAACAATCGCATAACTATTAAAATTGTACCATCTTTATGTTATTATTTCATCAATTAACTAAAACTTTACAAATATTAGATGTATAACATTGTAATATAAAATACTTTAACTTAAAATTAACTAAAATAAGACCCCATGATAACAAAAACATCATAGGGTCCTAGAATAAATTATCTATTTACTATTCTTAGTATATGCCTTATCCCAAGTGTTTGAAAATACAAATTCTTTTACATCTTTTTTATCATAATGTTCTTTACTCTCTGCTATTTCTCCGATTGGGGTTATAGCAACTACCTTATAATTTTGTGGAATTGATAATGCTGTTTTGATAATGTCTTCATTAATATCAGCAATCCAGCAAGTTCCATAACCCTCATTAGTAGCTGATAAAATAAAATGCTCCATAGCTATTGCACTATCTACTAAATAGTACTCTTTGTTTTCTACTTCACCTGAAGCATCTGGGTCCGCAACTACAACTGCCGTCATTGGCGCATCAATTATTGACTGTGCTGCTGAATTATCCTTATTCATTATTGCTTTTGAAATTTCCATAAGCTCCTTCTTTTCATCAACTAATATAAATTTGTAAGAAGTCTTATTTTTCCATGATGGCGACATCATAGCCGCATTAATCATTTTAGCTAACTTTTCTGCATTTACTAGGGTAGTTTTAAATTTCTTAATACTTTTTCTACTCTCAACTACATCATAAAATTCCATATAACACACTCCTTTAAATTTAGTATGTGTAATAGTTGCATAAACAATGTAATTATTTTTTCGAAATTTTGCTTTTAAATATATTCCATATATACATAGTTTCCTCAATTTTAAAAAGGTATGTTAAAGCAAAATATATCATACTTCCTATAACTGCACAAACAAATAAAATTGTTAAATTCAAAACAAATCCTGACACTAAATTAATTATAAATATTTTTTTCATGAAATATATTACAAACCCCATAATTATAGAAGCTATAGATATTTTTTCTATTGTCTTAATCATAGAACTAAATTGGATCCCTGGAAATTTCTTATTCATCTTGATTAACAACATTACAGTAATAACTGTAGCTGAGATTGATGAAGCAAGTGTAAGTCCTGGTACTGACATGTATTTGTACAAAATAGCACTTAAAACAACATTTATCACTACACCCACTATACTATAAATCATAGGTGTTTTAGTGTCTTTAGCGGAGTAAAAGGCCCTATTTAATACGTCACGCACTCCATAAGCTACCATAGTTGGAGAATATAATATTAACGCCTCTGAAACTAATTTCACATCACTTATGGTGAATTTACCTCTTAAGTATAGTACACTAATTAAAGGTTCTCTTAATATCACTATTGCAAGTGCAGCCGGTATCATTACTAGATTTATAATGTTAATTGATTTAACTAAAGATTTTTTGTATTCCTCATGATTATTTTGAACTATGAATGTAGAGAGTATTGGGTATATTATCATAGAAACCGCTACAGCAAAAACTTCATAAGTAAGTAGAGTTACCTTATTTGCACAATCAAGAACTGCAGTTGCACCTTCATATAATGCCATGGCAAATGATCTATTAATAAACAAATTAAGTTGCATGGTTGAAGTGCTTATTATTATAGGAATCATTAATATAAATAGTTTTTTTAAGTCTTTATCACGAAAATTCATTTCAAATTTATACCCGTATCCTAGTTTTTTAAACTTAGGTACATTAATTATAAATTGAACGAAAAAAGCCAATACAGTAGTTATTGCAAATCCGGTAAGACCAAATTTATCTACAAATAAGCTTAAATAAATTATATATATTAAGTTTGCAGCAGCAGCCATTGCAGCTGGAATAGAAAATTCTTTGTGAGCTTGAAGTACTCCTGCGACAACGCCTTGTAGAGTTAAAAATAACACCGATAAGAACATAATCTTAAGTATTTTTACAGTTTGATTAAACATCACTGGGTCATTAGATAAGTTATTAGCGAAATAATAAACTATATAATATGAAAATAATATTCCAACTCCCGTAATAATTATAGTTAATAACATGGAAGTATTAGTTACATTATTTACAAAACGATTTCGCTGTTTTAATTCTTTTGTCTCAATGTACTCTGTAAGAATGGGTATTATGGTTGTACTAAGTCCATAACCTAAACTAGTAAAAAGAAATACTACACCAAAACACCATACATATATGTCTGCTGAATGAGTAGTTCCAAATTTAGCTAACATTAAGCTATCTCTTACTATAGCTAGTACCTTTCCAAGTATTACAAAAACCATTACAATCATTGAACTCTTTAAAACTTTGTTTTCTTTCATGATACACTCCATATTTTTGTGAATTTAAGAATTAATATCATCTTCACTGTTAAATGATTCTTTTAATATTTTTTTATAAATTTGATAATATTTTTCCCAAAAATTATCTATAGTGAAATTATTAATAACGATGTCATGCAATTTTTTTCCTTTTACATTTGAATAATCCTTATCTAAATATGCCTCTCTCATAGCCCTATAAATATAAACATTATCCTTATCTTTTATTTTATATCCACTATTGTCATCTAATATACACTCTAAGTCTCCTACCTGAGTATAAATTAATGGTTTCTTTACAATCCCTGATTCTAATACTGTAAGTGGAGGTGCTCCACCCTCACTTAAAGAAGCTAGAATACTAGCATTAGATGCATTTATGTAGTCTAAAGGATTAAAAACATTTCCTACCATAATAACTTCATTTTCTAGTTTTAATTCCTTTATTAAATTTTTAAGTTCTAAGTCTAACTCTCCACCACCAACTAGTAATAATTTCACATCGTGAAATTCAAGATCTAATTTTTTAAATGCTAAAATAACTTCTTTATGGTTTTTTATTGGATGTAATCTTGCTACCATAACATATACGAATTCATTATCTTTTATTTTCAAACTATTTCTTATATCTTTTGCAGGGGTCTCAATGATACAACTTTTTATATCTATACCATTGTTTACAACCGAAATCTTTCCTTCTATTTTTTTATCTTCAAGTAAAGACTTTAAGTTATTTGATACACAAATATAATTTTTAAAACTCTTTAATCCCCTAGTGCTTAAAGGTGTAAATATAAAGTATTTCAACTTATTATTTAGAAAATCATATCTAAAATCACTATGAACTACAGCTACTGTTGGTACATTTAATTTGCTTTTTAAAATTAAGTGTAATAGGAAAGGTTTGGCTCCATGGAAATTAACTATGCTTATCGAATTGTGATTTATGAAGTTAACAAGCTCCATATTATAAAGCTTCTTACTAAAAAGTTTATAACTAACACCCAGTTCCTTAGCTTTTATATATAATGGTCCTTCTCCAAGACAAGCAATTATATTTTCAAATTTTTTATTTGATTTGTCACATATATTTAATACATGTTTTCCACCACCACCATTGTCATTACCAGATATAATATGTAATACTTTAATGTTTACCCCTCCTTTATTTATCTAAAAAACAATAATTACTCCTGTTTGTTTTTATATTTTATTACCATCATAATAAATTTTGGTATAGATGATAATCTTTTAATTCTAAATGGCTCTTTTATTACTCTATATAACCATTCCATTCCTAAGTTTATCATCCATTTAGGTGCGCGTTTAACCTTACCCGCAATATTATCAAAACTTCCCCCAACTCCCATAAATATTTTGCAAGGAAGCCTGTCCATGTATTTTGTTATAAATAATTCTTGCCTTGGACATCCCATTGCAACGAATAATACTTTAGGTTTTACCGCTTCTATTTCTTTTAATATATCTTCACAATTATCTAATTCAAAATATCCATCATGACTACCAAGTATATTCAACTTGTGATATTTAGTTCGTAAATTTATATTACACATATCAACTGTCTCTTTTGTTGATCCTAAGAGATATATTCCGTCATTATCTTTTTCACATTTTTTCACTATATTATCCATGACTTCTATACCTGCAATTTTTTCTTTAACAGGATTTCCTACAATTTTCGAACAAATAACTGTTCCAATTCCATCTGGAATAATAATCGAATTTTCACTTGTAAAATTATGAAGCAAAACAGTATTTTCAAGTCCACTAAGGAGAACTTCTGGGTTTCCTGAAATAATATGTACTTTTTCAAAATTGTCTATAGTTTCAAATAAAGCTCCCATATTATCATTAAAAATTCTATATTGTAAAATTTTCGTTATCATAAATTCCTCCAAACAACCTACCTCTAGCAGATTCAATATTAAATTGCTTTAGTTTAATAACTCACTAATGTGAGTTGCTAAAAAGCACCATCTTTCTTAAATACAGACACCACTGTTAATAAGATTATTTTTATATCTAATATAACTGAAAAGTCCTTAATATAAGTAAGATCATAAGTTACTGTTTTTCCTAGTTCTATTTCTCCTCTTCCACTAATTTGTGCAAGTCCTGTTATTCCTGGCAAAACTAGAAGCCTTTGATGATAACTTTCCGGATAATACTTAACTACTTCTGGTATTTCAGGTCTAGGTCCTACAAGACTCATATTCCCAAACAAAACATTAAAAAGTTGAGGTATCTCATCTAAACTACTACGTCTCAAAAAATTACCTACCTTAGTTACCCTACTGTCTGATCTACTTTGAAATACAAAGTTTTCAAGATCATCTGGATTAATATCAAGTTTTCTTTTACTCTCAGCTTGAACTATCATGGTTCGAAATTTATAAATAGTAAAGTTTTCACCATCTTTCCCAACCCTAATTTGCCTAAATATAGTTCCACCTTTTGAGTCTATTTTAATAGCAATAATGATAATTAAATATATAGGTGATAATATAATTATCCCTATTAAAGATAATATAATGTCCATTAATCTCTTAAGTGCAAATTGAAATTTTTTATTCTCAATGTATGTTTTCTTATCTATAGTTATCATTTTACTTTTATTCATCTTATATCCCTACCTTCTCATGAATATTTAAATACTTTTCATTTATAATTTCCTTAATAATTCATATATTTTAATTAATTTCTGATGAATTTAATAAACTTTCAGCTGTAGCTATTAAAAACCAAAAATATGTTGTAGCCATAGGTACAAAAAATAAATTATCTGATATATTCATAAAGAAAAATGCAATCATTGAAGCAAATGCTCCCATATAAAAAGCTTTTATAAACTTATCATTTGTTATAGTAAATAGTTTCTTCACTCTAATAAGCGATGTCACTAAAACTGCTAAAAAGGATGCTATTCCTACTATACCCAATTCACTCTCAACCTTCAAATAAGAATTATGAGCAGGATATCTTTTATAAGCATTATAACTTAAACCCTTATATTTACTTACATATTCATTATATCTACTTATATAATTACCATTTCCAACGCCTAAAATCGGATGATCTTTAATCATCATTATTGCCGTTTTCCACAATTTAATTCTAGATTCATTTTGCGAATCATTTGTTAAAGCCCTAACTCTATCAAGGACCGATGGCATAAATAAAGTTAAAATCCCTATACCACCAAAAGCTATAATTAATTTATAGCTATAAATTACACATAATACTACTGCACCTATACAAACTCCTAGTTGCGCATTTCTAGAATAAGTCATAATTATATTTACAAATAATAAAATTGATATTATCCCATACATACTCTTAATCTTTTTGTTTTTCTCATAAATAGTGAGCATTACCACTGGAAATATAATTAAAATAATAAAGGCAGCGTAGGCATTAGGATTAAACATAGTCGTAGCAATTCTAACCACACTATACCCGGGATAATGTTCTACAAACTTTTTGTCTAATCCAATCCTTGTGAAATGTTGGATTATACCAAAAATGCTTAAGAGCCCTGCTGTGAATATATAACATTTCAATAAATTCTTCACTAGTTTTTTAGTATTAAACTCATATTTAATTACAAAAAATATAAATACATAAGTTAAAAATCTTGCACTTTCTTTTAATGCTAATGGTTTTTCTAATGCATAGGAAGTGGATAATAACATTATTCCAAGTAATATTAATATGCATATACTTAAAGTACTACTAAATAAATCTCTAATACCATAAATAAATCTTTCACGCGTAGTTTTCTCAATAATTAATTTTATCAAATATACAAATACGACTATTCCTAATAAGATATCTGACACAGGTATTCCTCTAAAATTTGTTCCTTCCTGAATCAAAGGCATTACTACTATATATACACACATTAAACAATATAAAATGCTATACTTATTTTTCATTATTTACACCTCTTTATACAATAATAATATCATTACTACATAATCAGTCCCTCACTTTCAAAGACGCTTCAATTTGTAAGTGAGGGACTGCAACTTATTATGATTTTTATAAATTCATCAATATTTTTTCAAGTTTTCTTGTTATATTTTCTCTAGCATAATTTTCCATAACATAAGCTCTGCCATTTTGACCTAATTCATTTCTAAGTTCTATATCATTATATAACTTTAACACAGCTTCTGCAATTTCTTTTGAATTTTCAGGTTCCACAACTATTCCTGCATTTGCATTATTTATTAGCTTTGCAGCTTCACCCTGTACAGGAAGAATAATTGGAACTTCTGAAGCCAATGTTTCAAACATTTTTGAAGGTAGTGCACCTTTAAACAGTTCTAATTTCTTTAAAGGAATTATAGCAGCATCCATAGAGGCTACTATTTTAGGCATATTAGTTTTTGGTTGAAGGGGTAAAAATGTAACATTTGTTAACTCTTTTTCTTTAACCAAATTTATAAGATCTTGTTTTTCTGGACCATCACCCACAAAAATAAATTGAATATTTTCTTCATCTTTTACTATCTCCGCTGCATTTATTATAACTTCAAGCCCTTGTGCAATACCATGAATGCCGGCATAACATAATGCAAATTTATTTTCTATACCTATTTCTCGCCTAAAATTTTCATCTCGGTTTTCTTTTTTAAATAACTTTGTATCCACTCCATTAGTTAAAAGGTGTATTTTATTTTTATCGAAGCCTCTATTAACTATGTCATCAACTATTCCTTGTGTTTGACATGTAACAGCTGCAGCCCTTC
>ERZ1463033.138-NODE-138-length-11626-cov-10.492870_pt1 | contig 11626 bp, 6 predicted proteins | sample MGYA00564481_ERZ1463033 | MGnify/ENA primary metagenome ERZ1463033 (study PRJEB39244, sample SAMEA3635150) | Helicobacter pylori | study: EMG produced TPA metagenomics assembly of PRJEB11511 data set (Assembly of a 5300-year-old Helicobacter pylori...
GTGACTGGAGTTCAGACGTGTGCTCTTCCGATCTATTACATCTACCCCATCTTCTATTGCCTTGGCTACCTGAACCAAATGATCATTTAGATATTTAATTCTATAATCATCATTTACCGTTTTATTACCATCTTTTCCAATTACTAATTCATCAACAGCACCTAACCCATTTTCAACAATAAATAGTGGTTTTTGATAACGATCATAGTAAAGATTGAGAATATATCGCAATCCCTTTGGATCTATTTGCCATCCCCACTGCGAAGATTCTAAATATGGATTTGGAACTCCTGAGATTATGTTTCCACTTGCTCCTTTTGCCTTTGTTAAATCTGAGGTTGCACAAGAACTCATATAGTAACTAAATGAAACAAAGTCTACTGTATTTTTTAGAACTTCAGCATCTCCGGGTTCCATAATAATTTTTATATTATTATCTTTAAAATATTTATCCATATATTTAGGATATACTCCCCTTACATGAACATCTGCAAAATATAAGTTTTCCCTATCTTGTTTCATTGCTTCAATTACATCACTAGGATCAGGAGTTAATGGATAATTGGGTACTCCAAGAATCATACATCCAATTTTTGCACCAGGCATCATTTCATGTCCAATTTTAACTGCCATTGCACTTGCTACTAACTCATGATGAATTGCTTGATATAAATCCTGTTTTGTTAATTTCTCTTTATCTGTAAATATACCACCACTCATATACGGTTGGTGCAATACTGAATTAATCTCATTAAATGTAAGCCAATATTTCACTTTATTCTTGTACCTATCAAAGATTGTTTTGCAATAGTTTTCAAAAAATCCTATAAGCTTTCTATTTACCCAACCATCATAATTCTTAGATAAGGCAAGAGGCGTCTCATAATGAGAAATTGTAACCAGTGGCTCCATTTCATATTTTAAACATTCATCAAATAAATCATCATAAAATTGTAACCCTTTCTCATTAGGCATTTCATCATCACCATTTGGAAATATTCTAGACCATGCAATAGATGTTCTAAATGTCTTAAAACCCATCTCGGCAAATAATTTGATATCCTCTTTATATCTATGATAGAAATCAATACCTATCAATTTCAAGTTATCTTCTGTTGGTTCTTTTGTGTTTTTTCCACTGATGCCTTTTGGTGCTATATCTTGTGTTGATAAGCCCTTACCGTCTTCATTATATGCCCCTTCACATTGATTAGCAGCAACTGCTCCACCCCATAAAAATCCTTTTGGAAATCTTTCTGTATTACTTTGCATCTTTAGTTCCTCCTATAATTTATTATTTTTTTGCATATTTTACTTACTCATTTTGTAAATTTGAAATTATTTTTTAACTATACAATAGTTAATAGTGTTTCGCCCTTTTTAATTAGTTTTATGTTACTTGCCAAAACATCCGAATAATTGTCAGTATTTGTTATAATAATAGATGTTATAACTTCATATCCTGCTTCTTTTATTTTGTCTATATCAAATTTAACTAATAGGTCACCTTGTTTCACTCTATCTTCTTGTTTAGCTATTTGGGTAAAATATTTCCCTTCTAATTGAACCGTATTTATTCCAATATGGATTAATATCTCTACACCTTCATCAGACATAATTCCAATAGCATGCTTTGTTGGAAATATTGCCTTAATGGTTCCATTTACTGGTGATACAACCTCACCAATTGTTGGCTCTATAGCAATCCCTTTTCCCATTGTTCCTGCTGAAAAAACAGGGTCATTCAAGGATGATAACGATTTTACTTCTCCAGTTAATGGGCTGACAATAACTTCTTTCTTTAATAATGATAATCCATTTCCATTATTTAACTCATCTTTAACTTTAATTCTTTTATCTTTACTTTCATATCCAAATATTATAGTAAGAAGTGCCACCATAATAAAGGGAACTGCCATAGCAATTACATACATGGACATCGGCGAAAATGCTGGAGTTGATAATGCACTAGGAAACGCAAAAACTTTTTCCTGTACTCCTAGAATTCCACTAATTGCTCCACCAACAGCTCCAGCAATAGCAACGTATGGAATTGTGCGTTTATAGCGTAAAAGTAATCCATAAACAATAGGTTCTGTTACTCCAGAAAGTAATCCCGGTAGCAATGTAGATCCTGCAAGAGTTTTTAATTTTTTATCTTTTGTTTTTACAAAAACACCAAAAGCCAAACCCATTTGAGCAAAAACAGCAGCTGCAGCCATTGCTATAATTGGATCACCACCAGATGCAATATTTGCTAAAATAATAGGTACTAACCCCCAGTGAAGGCCTAGAACAGTTAAGAATGTCCAAGCAGCTCCCATAACAGCGCCTGTTAATATGCCACTTTTACCACTTAAAAATGTAACTCCTGCTCCAATAGCATTTCCAGCATAAACACCAAAAGGTCCAAAGGCTATTACAGTTAAAGGCACCATAACCATCATAGATATCATAGGCACTAAAAACATTTGTACATCTTTGTGTATAATTTTCTTAAGTAGTCTTTCAAACACTGCAAAAATACTAACAGCAATAAAAATTGGAAACACAGTAGATGAATAATTCATTAATACAACAGGTATCCCAATAAATGAAGTCGTTTTTCCTACAAGAAGCAGTGCTGTAATATTAGGTTCTAGAAGCGCTGCTCCAATAATTCCTCCCACATATGCATTGGCCTCTAATTTAATAGCACAAGTAATTCCGAGGAATATTGGTAAAAAGTAGAAAATAGCGTTTGCTGCTGCAGACAAAATACTATAAGTTCCACTATGAACAGATAAGAAACCCGTCATTGTAAGAACAGTAAGCAGTGCTTTTAACATACCTGAACCGGCAAGTGCTGGAATTAATGGTGAAAAGCTTCCTGAAATAACCCCAAAAACCTTTGAAGTAACTGATTCTTTTTCTGTTACTTCGTCTTCTGAATCAGACTTCACAGCAAAACTTGCAATTTTCATTATTTCTTTATAAACATCAGAAACATCACTTCCAATAACTACTTGAAATTGTCCTCCGCTTTCAACTATACTTAAAACACCATTTATTTTCTCAAGTTCAATCTTATTTGCCTTTTTCTTATCTCTTAATTTAAATCGTAATCTGGTAGCACAATGAACAACACTTAATACATTTTTTTCTCCACCAACCAACTTAAGAATTTGACTTGCTAAATTATTATAGTCCATTTAATTCACCCCTTAATTTAATTTTTCTAAAATTTATAAAAAAAAGACCTAAACTGTAAACTAAACATTCCAAGTAATTATCATGCTTTTAAATTTCTAAAGGCTAATAATATTAAGTGGATTATTTAGTAAACATTTTAGGTCTTGCCTGAATCTCAGTCACAATCCTCATTTATTCACTTTATTTATATTAATATTTTATTTAATTGTATCTCGATTAACAACTCTTTGAATATGAATGGTAAGGTATGTCATTTCCTCTTTTGACAATGTTGCGTTATAAACTTTTTTTAAATGAGTCTTTATTTTATTTACACATTTATATACATCGTTATACTTTTCTATTACAATGTCATATAAATATTCATCATCACCTTTAGATGTAGTTTCATTCATCATTCGTTGAGCAAAAAACTTTAAATGAGTTACTAATCTATGATAGCTTAAGGACTCTTCATCAAAATCCATTTTAAAGTTATATCTAATTATATTAAGTATTTCCTGAATAACCTTTGTCATAGCTACAACCTTTGGCATGTCCTGATTTAGTTCTGCATTCACAATATGAAGAGCAATCGAGGCTGCCTCATCATCTAGTAACGTTACCTCAAAGTTTTCTTTTATAATACTAAGAGCAATAAGTCCAATTGCGTATTCTTGTTTATAAAATCTTTTTATCTCCCAAAGCATAGGATTTTTTATGTTTAACCCTTGTTTGTTCCTAGTCATTGCAAAGCTAATATGATCTGTTAAAGTTAAATATATATTTTCATTTAACTTTTTCCCTAAAGTTTCTTCTGCATATTTTATTATTTCTTCTGAAATTTCCACATACTTTGCAGGAATTTCACTAATGAGATTTTTTAATCTTTCAGATACCTCTTTATTCTCTAGTGTAAATACCCTCTCAATTCTATCCTCTTCAAGCTCATCTCCAGCTCTTTTTTTAAAAGCTAGTCCCAGACCCATAACAACTATTTCCCTATTATCATTATTCATTACAGTAACAGCATTATTATTCAATACTTTTTTTATTTTCATTATTAACACCACTTTATATAATTATATTTTATATAATTTCGAATAATATTTAATTGTTTTTTAGTATTACAATTTTAAAAGTAAAAAACCCAAATTAAAATCAAACACTTATATACTCTCTATAAGTATGTTTCACATTAACCTAGGTCTTGCCTGAATTATCAGTCACAATCCTGTTAGACATTATTTAATTTATAAAATTATATTATCACTTAATGTAAAGGTTGTCAATATAAAAGAATGCACTGTAGAATTTTTCTCTACAGTGCATTCTTTTTACATTACTTCATTATCTAAATTTGCACCCGCAAACTGACTATTATAAAGATCTGCATAAAATCCATTTTTAGCAAGAAGTTCATTATGATTACCCATCTCAATGATACTTCCTTTATCCATAACTAAAATTAACTCTGCATCTTTAATTGTAGAAAGTCTATGTGCAATTACAAAACTTGTTCTATTTTGCATAAGTTCTGTCATAGCCCTTTGTATATAAACTTCTGTTCTTGAATCTACACTACTTGTAGCCTCATCCAGTATCATAATAGTTGGATTAGCAAGTATTGCGCGAGCTATAGTAAGAAGTTGTTTTTGACCTTGTGATATATTAGAAGCTTCTTCATTTAGTATTGTATTATATCCATCAGGAAGAGTCTTAATAAAGTGATGTGCATGAGCCGCTCTTGCTGCCTGCATAGCTTCTTCATCTGTTGCTCCCTCTCTGCCGTAAGCAATATTCTCCATTATAGTCCCATTAAATAACCAAGTATCCTGAAGTACCATACCAAACATGCTACGTAACTCTCCACGTTTTATATCTCTTATGTCAACTCCATCAATTGAAATTTTACCAGTATCTATCTCATAGAACCTCATAAGCAAGTTAACAAGTGTAGTTTTACCAGCACCAGTTGGTCCAACAATTGCAATTGTATGGCCCCTCTTTACATCAATATTCATATCTTTAATAAGTGATTCTTCTTTTTTGTAACTAAAATCAACATGTTCAAACTTAACTTCGCCCTTTGGAAGTTCAATTACCTTAGAATCTGCAGTTTCTTCAATCTCTTCAACTTCATCTAGTAATTCAAAAATACGTTCAGCAGATGCTACTGTTGACTGAATAATATTAGCTATATTTGCAGTTTGAACTATTGGTTGAGTAAATTGATTAGAGTATTGAATAAAGGCTTGAATATTACCTATTGTTATTTTCCCTTGTGTTGCTAGATATCCACCAACAACGCAAACTACTACATAACCTATATTACTAACAAATCTCATCATAGGCATTATTACCCCAGATATAAACTGAGCTTTCCACCCTGCATTGTATAACCTGTCATTAATATTTCTAAACTCTTTTACTGAGTCTTTCTCATGTCCAAAAGATTTAACAATTTTATGCCCAGTATACATCTCTTCAACATGACCATTAAGTTCTCCAATTTCCTTTTGTTGCGCCGCAAAATATTTTTGTGATCGTTTTGCTACAAAAGCTGTTACAACAATATACAATGGTAATGTTAAAATTACAACTAAAGTCATAAGTGGACTTATTGTAAGCATCATAACAACAATACCAATTATTGTAACAATCGACGTAATAAGCTGAGTAAGACTTTGTTGAAGTGTTGTTGATATATTATCAACATCGTTTGTTACACGACTTAATATCTCACCATGAGTTTTTGAATCAAAGAATTTAAGTGGTAATCTTGAAAGTTTATCTTCAACTTCCTTACGTAAATTGTATACAGTTTTCTGTGCAACTTCAGCCATTATATATTGTTGAAGAAATCCAAAAATCGTACTTATTACATATAATCCAAGTAATAAAAGAATAATGTTTCTAATATATGTGAAATCTATTCCTCCACCATTTATATCCATTATTTTAGAAATTCCAGCCTTAATTTGATCTAGGCTCCCAATTACTTTAGGACTGTTTGCGGCCCCTGGATTAGCTTTTATTACAGCTGCTATTTTATCTTGCTGTGCATGCAACTGTAATAACCCATATTTATTCATCATACCTTCAACTAATCTAGTTATAGCTTTTCCTGAAATCTTGGGTCCTACTATTGTAAAAACGGTACTGAAGATTGCAAATATAAAAACTAAGATAAAATTGGTTCTTTGAGGTTTTAAGTAACTTAAAAGCCTTTTTAATGTACCTTTGAAGTCTTTGGCTTTTACTTTAGGACCTGCAAAAGATCCCATTGGTCCACCGCCCATACCTCCACTTGGTTTATTGTTCTTATTTTTTTCACTCATGATAATTCCTCCTCTGAAAGCTGTGAAGATACAATTTCATGATATATCTTACAACTGGTTAAAAGTTCCTTGTGAGTTCCTATGCCTGCAATTAAGCCGTCATCTATTACTATAATTCTATCTGCATCCATAACCGTTGCAACCCTTTGTGCAATAATTATTACAGTAGATTTTGATGTCTCTTTTTTAAGTGCTGCTCGCAGTTTTGCATCAGTTTTAAAATCAAGTGCTGAAAAACTATCATCAAATATATATATTTCAGGTTGTCTAACTAATGCACGCGCTATAGATAGACGTTGTTTTTGTCCACCAGAAACATTTGTACCTCCCTGGGCAATAGGATGATCATACCCTTCTTTCATTCCATTGATAAAGTCAGTCGCTTGTGCTACTGTGGCTGCATGCTTAATTTCCTGAGTAGTAGCATTATCTTTACCATATTTAATATTCTCTGCAATAGTTCCAGAAAAAAGTACAGTATTTTGAGGAACAAACCCTATCTTAGCTCTTAAGCTTTCCTGACTCATTTCGCGAACATCTACCCCATCAACTAATATTGCACCACTAGTGACATCATAGAACCGTGGTATTAAATTTATAAGAGTTGACTTACCAGAACCAGTACCACCAATAATAGCTGTCGTTTCACCTGGTCTTGCACTAAATGTTATATTACTAATGGCTGGTTGATCTGCCCCGGGGTAACTAAATGTTACATCCTTAAAATCAACATATCCACTTTTTTTATCCGCTAATTTAGTATTCTTTGGATCGATTATCTCTGGCTCCATATCCAATACTTCATTAATTCTTATTGCAGATGCTTGAGCCCTTGGTATCATTATAAATACCATAGCAAGCATTAAGAATCCGAATAAGATTTGCATCCCATATTGTATAAATGCTATTAATGAACCAACTGCCATGCCTCCAGTATCTATTCTTTTTGCACCAAACCAAATAATGGCAACTGTTGTAACATTCATGATAAACATCATTATTGGCAATAAAAAAGCCATGATCTTATTTACTTTTACAGCATTATTCATAAGATCAGTGTTAGCATCATCGAATCTGACCTTTTCAGTCCTTATACGATTGAATGCACGCACAACCCTAATACCAGTAAGTGATTCACGTAATACAAGATTTAATTTATCTATCTTAACTTGCATTAATTTAAATAACGGCATAGCGAATTTAAGAGTTATTCCAATAATAATTCCAAGAAGCGGAATTACAACTGCAAAAATCCAAGTTAATGTTGCATCTTCTCTTAAAGCCATAACAATACCACCTATGGCAGTTAAAGGTGCAAAAAGCATAATTGAAAAAATCATTACGGTTGCTGTTTGAACCTGAGTAACATCATTTGTAGTCCTTGTTATAAGTGTTGCTGTCCCAACCTTATCAAACTCATGTAGCGAAAATCCTTCGACTTTAGCAAATAATTTATTACGAACAATTCTTCCAAGCCCAACAGAAGTTTTAGACGATAGGAATGCAGCTATAATTGAACATATAACACCACCTGCTGAAATTAAAAGCATAATAGCACCTATTCTCATAATATACTCTATCCCTTTATAAGCTCCACTATATCCTAGGAATGAAATATTCTGAACTACATTTTTTTGAACTATACCTTTATCTATTATATCTGCCATTAATGTTGGCAAATAAAGATTCGCAATTACCTGAATAAAAATCAATATAACTATTGCAATTATGTGTATTGTGTATTGTTTAAGAAATCTAAATAATTTGATCAAAAGTGTCATCTCCATTCATTGTTATTGTTTTAATTTTCTTGGTCTTTTAGAAGTTTTTTTAGTACGTCTAAGCCCTCAAATATTTTATGAATCTCCTGTGCATTTCCTTTACTCATTACGTCTGCAATATTTTTTTCAAACTGTTTCTTGAAAGTTTTATGCATGTCTTCAAAGTTTGGCGCTATACTTACATAAACTACTCTCTTGTCCTTCTCACTTCTTTCGCGTACTACCATTTTCTGCTTCTCAAGCCTGTCTATAATTCCAGAGACTGTACTATTTGAAAGACAAAGCTCATTGCTAAGTTCGGTTATCTTCATCTTCTTTTTTTTACTTAAAAGTCCTAAAACCATGCCTTGAGGTGCAGACATACCTGTATCACACAATACTTTAGTCATACTATGTTTAAACAACTGCATAACCTCTTGAAAAAGCCTCGCAACTTCTATACTTTCATTAAATATTTCCACTTAATCACCACCTTGAATATATTTCGAATACAAATGTTTCGTGTACGTATATTTAGCTTACGAAGTATATTATAATCCCATAAATATCTCATGTCAATGCATTTTAAAAAAATAAATGGACACACGCTAACGTCTGCCCATCAAACGATTTACAACTATATGCTGTAAACATTTTCAAACATTTCATTGAGGTTTTTTAATCATAAATAATTATTTTAAGCTTCCATTTTAATCATCTAAAACTATATTATGTAATAATTTCTAATTATGTTCGACGTTATTAATACACCTAATAAAAAAAGATAACACTTTAGGGTAAACCCTTAGTATTATCTTTTTTATATTTACTTATAGTTATACCAGTGTACATCGTGTTTTAGTTCTTATGCAAGGCACTTCGGTGGTTTCTTGCTTCGTTGTCTTAGTATTCAACGCCTCTTAAAGCTAATCCTTTTGATTTAGCCATTGGTATATATGCCGATGCCTCTGTATCAATTAATAAATTTTCAATATCAATTGGTTTTATATTTCCTTTACCTACTTCTAAAAGACTACCCACAATAATTCTTACCATATTCCACAAGAAATTATCAGCATTAATTTCTATCTCAACAATACCTTCTTCTAATTTTATTATATTAATAGAATTAATAGTTCTTATAGTAGACTTAATGTTTGTAGGTACTGTGGCTAAATACTGAAAGTCATGAGTACCAACTAAATATTCTGCTGTATTTTTCATTTCTTCTAAATTAAGTAGCATCTCGGAGTTATAAACATATTTTCTATTAAACACGTTTCTTAATTCACTATTACTTATTTTATATACATAAGTAATTGATTTTATATTATATCCTGAATTAAATTTTTCACTTGCACTCTCCATAGACTTCACTACTATATCATCTGGTAAATCTCCATTAAGATAATCCATAATTGCTTCTATACTTAAATCACAGTCGGTATGAAAATTCGCCACATAGTTCTCGGCATGCACACCTATATCTGTTCTCTCGCAACCTGTAACCTCTATAGTTTCCCCTACCATTTTAGATAAAGCACTTTCAATTTTACCTTCAACTGTTAAATCATTATTTGGTTGTTTCTGCCATCCTTTATATCTACTTCCATCAAATTCTAATATCATTTTTAAATTTCTCATATATATCCGCCTTTACCTTATTTATTAACCAACTCTCCTGTTTTAAGATGTTTTACTTTTCCTCTGCACGTTCAGGTATAAATTGCTTTCTTTATAAACATATTAAGCGCAAATTTCTACGAAGTGACTTGCAATACGAAACGACAAAACTATTGAAATTCGACTTAGACATTCTTGATTTATGAATGTAAAATTCTCGTAAGACTGCCAGGACGGCAGGCTAGCGAACCTGAGGCAGGACGCCGAATGTGAGTGATAGAGAATTTTCCATGAATAAATCATTAGAATTTCTTAGTCAAATTTCCAGTTTAAAGTTCGTTTGCAAGTCACATAGAAGAAATTCATGGGGTTATCATTCTAATGTATTGGCTCTTGACTTTGCATAGAAAACCCATCAACCATTATATCTAATCTTTCCTGCGTATCCTCTATTATCTCTACAGGTTTTAGTTTTTTTATTGTTCCAAAAGGTTCCTTTAATGATAGTTTATCACCACGTCCTGATATAACCCACAATGTTTTGTAACCCTTTGGTAATACATCCAGTTTTTCTTCACCTTTTCCATCTGTAAAATATATTAGTATATTAGTATCTGTACCATTTACATAATTAAATACAGGTGTAAATTTCGTACCACCACGACTAGTACATCGCTCTCTTATGCTATTAATAGATTTAACCTTATATACCTGCCTTATTTGCGTATCACATTCAATCAGAGTTATTTCATGTTTATAAGTTTTCACTATATTAAACACTTCCTTTATTGCTCCCTTAAACTCCTCATCGCTTATACTACCGCTTACATCTATAGCCAAGGTAATTCTAGCAGTATGCCCCCTAAGTTCTCCTCTTAGATCCAATCTATTAGGTTGACGCCTACTTCTTCTTGCAACAGTCTTTTTTTTATCACTTTCCAGTGTCCCCATAATCTTTTTCAAATACAAATTCCAAGGAATTTCACCTTTTTCGTTCCTTAGTCCCTTCAAAATACCCTCTAAATAAAGAGGTACTTTGCCTTTTTCTGAAAGCATGGCATATTTCTGCGTAAAATTTTCAAGAGTTTCCTCGTCTACTTCTATAGATTCTTCCCATAAATCGTGAGTTTTTCTAGCATCATATTCCTTTTCTATATGCTTATCCTTAGAGTCATCCTCTCCACTTTCGTCATCTTCCTCTAAAAGATCCAAAGCTTTCTGAATCTCCTTTGCATAATATTCCATACCCATATATTGTTGAAGATTTAATCTATATTTTGAATTTATACTGTCTATTGTTATAGAAAATGGTGGAAGACAATCTAAATATTGATTCACTACTATGTCCATTGCCATATTAATAGCCAAGGTGCTGTATTTTGTTTTAAGGCCTCTTGCACGTTTTAAATGAAATGATAATATGTGATAAATCTCATGTTTTATAGCGCTCTTCATCTGCTCTGCTGTGAGGTTTAAGAAAATATAGGGATTAAAGTAAATAATATACCTAGATAATTTAAAATTCACAGCAGTTGGAGAACTTATATCATATTTTATCTCTCTAGACATTTGAAGCAGAAAATAGCCATAAAAATTGTCCTTATCATCTATTAACATAAAATTAACCATTGTAACGAGTTTCAAGAAGTCATTTGTAAAATTGCTTGGCATATCCCTTATGCTTTTCACATTAGAAATTTCATCATAAAGCTCACTTTTAAGGATTTCAAA
>ERZ1463033.140-NODE-140-length-11541-cov-9.698328_pt1 | contig 11541 bp, 13 predicted proteins | sample MGYA00564481_ERZ1463033 | MGnify/ENA primary metagenome ERZ1463033 (study PRJEB39244, sample SAMEA3635150) | Helicobacter pylori | study: EMG produced TPA metagenomics assembly of PRJEB11511 data set (Assembly of a 5300-year-old Helicobacter pylori...
TTCTATATCCATAGGAATTTTTATGTAATCCATATTTTAATCTCCTTTTGTTTTAGAATCAGATGGGGACGGTTAACAATTAATTGACCCAAAAGTTGGGGACGGTTAACAATTAATTGACTTAATCTACCTATTTGAAAATTTTTCTAAACCATAATAAGTTTCCAAAAAAGTGCACATGTCCATATACTGCTATAGTGTTTTTTTTAATATATCCACATAACCAATTTTTCTTGCTTCCATCATAAACGTCTTTAGAAAGTTTAAATATTTTTTCTTCTTGTAAATCAACAAAGGATTTATGAAACTCATGGCAGTTTATGCTCATATCTTTTGGCAAAATAGTATTTTCTACTTCTACCTTAATCTTTGCATATCCAAAATTCTGAAGTTTTGTGGTTAAGGAATAATATCCATTAAAAAAACCAACAGTTTTATGTGTTAATTGTTCTTCGCCTATATTCTTTTCCCCTAAAGTAAGGTACATTAATCCCCCACATTCAGCGTAACAGGGTAGTCCACCATCTAGAGCTTTTATAATGCTATAAAGCATAGACGTATTTTCAGATAACTCCTTTATAAATACCTCAGGGTACCCCCCACCTAAATAAAGAAAATCAATATTGCTCGGTAATTCATTATCAATAAGTGGACTAAAGTATATAACTTCTCCGAGTTCCTCTAAAAGCTCTAAATTTTCTTTATAATAAAAACTAAAAGCTTTATCGTAGGCTACAGCTATTCTTTTGCCCTTATTTTCAACATGAAAATCATCTACATATTTCTTACTTTCCTTAAATTGTTCTAATAATAGATCCATATCCAAATGTTTTTCTAATAATTTTGCACAAACTTCAATTTTTTCCTGAAGATCCTCTATTTCACTACTTTGAATTAACCCTAAATGCCTACTTTTCAAAGATAATCTCTCATCTTTAGGAAGATAACCCAAAACTTTTATTTTACAATTCTTATCAATTGCCGATTTAAGCAAATTATAGTAACTCTCTGTTATGTTATTTAATATTATGCCACATATATTCGCATCTTTAAAATTAACTATTCCATTTATTTCTGCACAAAAGGTTGCTACCTGAGCTTTTGGAGACAGTACAAGTATAATAGGTAGATCTAAAACTTTAGACACATGATATGTAGAATATGATGTATCTATGCCTTTACCATCATATAATCCCATTACGCCTTCAACTACTCCTAAATCACCGTGGCCTCTAGAAAAGCTAGCCTTAACTCCGGCCTCTCCCATAAGATATAAATCCAGATTTCTTGAATCTTGGCCCGTTATTTTTGAATGAAAAGCCGAGTCTATATAATCAGGTCCTACTTTATAACCCTGCACCGTGAAGCCCCTATTTTTTAAGACTTTCATAATTCCAAGGGTTACTGTGGTTTTACCACCACCACTTGCATTTGAAGCTATAACTATGCTCTTCATTTACACTCACATCCTTTTATGGACTGGCCCTTAAGTTCAATTAGTTGTTAACTGTCCCTCAAGTTTTGACTCATCCTTAAGTTCAATTAGTTGTTAACCGTCCCTCATCTTTGACTCATCCTTAAGTTCAATTAGTTCTTAACCATCCCTCAAGTTTTGACTCACCCTAAAGGTCAATTAGTTCTTAACCGTCCCTCAAGTTTGACTCATCCTTAAGTTCAATTAGTTGTTAACAGTCCCCCAAATTTTGACTGCCACTAAAGGTCAATTAGTTGTTAACCGTCCCCCAGGGTTTCCCTAAAGTTCTAATTTTTTTAAACACCGAATCAACTCTTCATTTCTCACATTATCCTTAATAGCTAGCCTTATAAACTGTTTGTCTAGTCCCCTAAAATTGTCTGCTTTTCTTATAACAAAGCCTTGATCCAAACATAATTTATAAAGCTCATCTGCATCTACTTCTTTTAATTTACATAACACAAAATTACCATAGGTTAAAAAGACCTTATCTATAAATGAGATACCATTTAACGCTTTTAAGAAAATAGGTCTTTCATTTCTTATCCATTGTTTACTTTTTTCAATATACTCGACATCCTTTAGCACATTAATTGCTGCAACTTCTGCAAAACAGTTTATATTCCAAGGGTTTTGTTTATCTTTAATTTTTTTTATTAATTTAGCATCACTGCTAACTCCATACCCAAATCTTATGCCTGGCATTGCAAAAAATTTTGTTAAAGCCCTTATTACAAATAAACATTTATAAGTTTTAACACTCTGCGCAAAACTGTGAAAATCATCTCCCGTAAATTCTATAAAAGCCTCATCTATTATTATGATTTTATTATTACTCTCACAATAATCAAGAATTTTTTGAAACTTAGCTTTATCAATGATATTACCATTAGGATTATTAGGATTAGCTATAATTACCCCTTCTACACTTCGTAATTTATTAAGAATATCATCATAATCATAAGAGAGCTGAGCATACTTATGCTTTAGCAAAACAGTGCCATTAAAATTCTCTTTTAAGTGCGAGTATTCTATATTACAAGCCCACTTTTTAGCGTCAATTTCATACTCTACAAAGGAAGGTACTACAATCAGTACACTTCTAAGGCAAGATATAACTAAATCAATTATTTCAGCTGCCCCATTTCCTAAAATAAAATACTTCTCTGGGCAACTAATGTATTTGCCGAGTGCCTTTAATACATTCCTATATTGAATATCTGGATATCTAGTTAATGCATCTACAGCAAAACTAATATTGTCAGTAAAACTTTTAGGAATGCCAAGTGGATTTATATTAGAACTATAATCTATTAGTTCTCGTCCATCAAGCAATCCATTAGTATAAATATCTCCACCATGTATCATAAATACCTTCCTTTCTCCTTTTGGGATCCCCCTGTACTTATAATTTCATCTACAAGTAGTCACAAATGATTTTAAATACCCTTATGTGTTTTTCCTACATTTTTAAATTTTTCATTGATTACATCATTAATATGTTGTATATAAATATCTTGAACAGCAATATTTTCTCCTAATCCATGTAGGTGTATTCTTACTTTAAATCCCTCTGTTTCTAAAATATTTTTCCATGACTCTTCCTTTTCCCCAACCATATCATTTTTAACATGATCTCCTGCAACTAACAGCAGTGGCATCAGAATAACTTCCTTAGTCCCTTGCGCAATAACATTTGGTATTACTCTATCCAAAGTTGGGTACCCCTCTACTGTAGCCACATGAACGTTTTTAAACCCTCTATCCCTTAGAACACTTTCGAAGCAGCAATATACAGCATTAGCAATATGATTTGTGCCATGACCCATTAAAATTACTGTGTCATCTTTTGGTAATTGATTTGATAAAGCATCAACCATTATTGTGTAATCATCCGGCACACCAGCCTCTTCTCCCTTAAAACATATAAGGGGTCTTCCTACCAAAATATTGTCAAATGCATTGCATTCTTTATATTTATTAACTACATTATTTACATAATCAAATTCCGCTCCTGGAATAACATGTAAAGGCTGAACAATTACCTCATTATAACCTTCATTCTTTAGTTTTTCCAAAGCTTCTTCTGGTGTATCTATATAAATATTATCTCTATTTTTAAGAACCTTAAGAATAACATGCGAAGTAAACGCTCTTCTTATATCATAATCTACAAAGGTATTTTTTATTTTATTTTCTATTACATCAATAGTTACTTTTCTTGTGTCTTCATATGTTGTTCCAAAACTTACAACTAAAATTGCTTTCTTCATTGTTTTCTTCCACCTTATCATGTATTTTTCGGAATTTTGAACTATATTTGCTCCTAATATCTTTTCAAAAAAACAAAAGCAGTTCACTTAAGATAGCGACTACTTTTTAATTAATTCGTAATAAAATTAACTGCATTAAAAAGTTCTTTCCCTCCGAAAGCTTTGTTAACATCATTTAGGCAGGTCTCCTGGCTTTTGATTTCTCAATTACAGTAGCGGGGGCTGCTGTGGACTTAAACCACATTCCCTTTTCACCTAATACTCTAGGCACCTAAAATTATATTCTATTGTACTATTAGTTTATTATAATTAAGTGGCGGTGTCAATATCATTGTAAAACTTAAGGGTTGTAGACAACATCCAATGCGGGGACGGTTAACAACTAATGAACATTAACCTAAAAAAATGAATAGCATTATACTCCATGGGAAACAATTAAAATAATACTTTATAAGGAGAGGTGATTTTTGTGCCAAGAACGGCAAGAGTAAAAACAGATGAGTCGATATTTCATATCATGTGCAAAAGTATAAGCGAAGTAACTTTATTCAAAGAGGATGAAGATAAGAAACGGTATTTATCGCTTATAAAGAAGTATAAAACCCTTCATAATTTTAAGCTTTACGGGTACTGCCTTATGGATAACCACGCACATTTAATGATTGATGCTAATGGATGTGATATATCAAAAATAATGCATGGTATAAATTTTTCTTATGCAATGTACTTTAATAGAAAATATAAAAGAGAAGGACACCTTTTTAAAGATAGATTTAAGAGCAAAATAGTTTATAGCGATAGATATTTAAGGACCCTATCTCTTTATGTGCACAATAATCCTACAGACATAATCGAATATAAAGATTCTCCTGAAAAATACACTTTTTCTAGTCTATCAATATTTTTAGGAAAAACAACTGATTCTTTTAACTTAGTTGATTATGTATTTGTTATGAGTCTCTTTGGTGATAACCTTAAAAGTGCAAGGAAAAATTACTATAACCTTCTCTTTAGGTGTAATGAAGAAAAATTAGAACAGGAAATGGAGTTTGAAGATGAAAAAACAGATTATAATAGTGAAAGGAACATACTGGTACGCAATTTTAAATCAGATGACATATTAGATTTTATAGCATTAAAGATGAATATATCAAAAATCAATTTTTATACGAAGTACAGTAGAAATTTCGTTAATGCAAAAGCTTTAGCTGTTGTTTTAATGAGGAGTCTATGCAATTTTAAATCAAAAGATATATCTAACATACTTGGTAACATTACACAAGCTAGAATATCTAGATTAAGCACTATTGGTATAGGTTTAATTGGGACAGAAGAAAAATATGGAAAGATTATTGATGATTTCATTAAATGTTATGCTTAATAAATATTAATTTTCATATTAAAGTAATTTATAAAAATTTCAGAATAATAATTAACTATATTTATTTGGGTGAACATTGGACAAGCATTGGAAATAAAATATTTATTAATATACATAATAAAAATGCTATACTAATTAGTAAATTTAGTCGTAAAAAGGTGCAAATTCAAAAAAAATTTGCACCCAAATATAAGCTAATTAATTGTTAACCGTCCCCACCTGAGGCTTCCCTAAATTACTGCTATAAACAATATCATTGTTAAAATCTCAACTAATTCATTGTTAGCTCCCAAACTATCACCAGTGAGTCCTGTAATTTTGCTCTCACAGAATTTATTAAATAAGAAACTTAAAAATAACGCTGGAATTATTAATATAACACTATTTTTGATTCCTATTAATAAAGTTCCAAGTATAATAGTTAGTACCCCTGCAATTACTAGTCTTTTAACATCAATATTACCAATAAATATATTACCTGAACCTGTCTCTTTAGCATTTTTGCCTATAAAAGATATAAATACCACAGTAAATCTTGCAATTATTGGAGCCGCAATTAATATAAGTGGTAAATCAATTTGTATTATAGTAGTCACCGCCGCATATCGTACTAACATGTCAAATACTATAGCGATAGTCGCGAAAGTACCTACTGAGCTATCTTTCATAACTTCTATAATTTTGTATTTATCACCTTTTAGCGAAAAGAAGCCATCACATGTATCTCCAAGTCCATCAACATGCAATCCTCCAGTAATAATTATTGGTATTATAACTACAAATACTGCTGTAATGTTTACTGGTAACACTTTTATCAATAGATAATATATTATCCATTGAACAATTCCTATAAATAATCCTACTATAGGGAAAAATATAGATCCTCTCTTGAAATTATCTTTCTCACAGTTCAAACTTTTATTTATAGGTATTCTCGTGAAAAACTGAAAAAACAGCAAAAAATCATTTAAATATTCTCTCATTTCATTGCTTGCAACGGCCTATCATTGCAAGGTTCACCTCTTTCCTAGATAATAATATTCATTTTAATTTTAAAGGTAACCCACAAGAAATTAGATATACCTCATCACTTCGACTTGCTATGTATTGATTTACAAACCCTGCTATATCCCTAAATACTCTACTAAGTTTATTCTCAGGTACAAGCCCAGAACCCACTTCATTAGTTACCATAACCAAATTAATATTTGCTACCCTAGCCTTTAATATTAACTTTTCAAACTGAGTTTTTATATCATCTAATAACTCATCTATTTTACCCATAGATATTTTATCAAAATCTATTTTTTCCTTAAACATTAAGTTAGTTATCATAATTGTAACGCAATCAAGCAATATATTGTTTATATCATATTTCTCTATAGCCTTATCTAAATCAAAATAGCCCTCAAATGTTGTCCATCTTGAATTTCTAGAGTCTATGTGTTTTTTTATACGATCACCCATTTCCTCATCTGTAACTATTGCTGTTGCAATATATAAAACATCATCAGTATCTTTAAAAATGTTTTCAGCAAAAGTGCTTTTCCCACTTCGACTTCCACCAGTTACTAAAATTATTTTGCCCATTTATGCTCGCCTCCTAGATATGCATAATTGCATCAATATATAAATTACCATATTCATATTTAATAATGCTTATATCGCCATTTTTACATCCAAATTTCCAAAATAGATCTATATTCCCATCCATAATATAACAATATATAGCTCTTATAACGCCAGAATGAGCACATATTAAAATATTATCAAAATCTAACTTTTTAATATCATCCATAAAGCTCTTAACCCGCATACATAACTCAATATAACTTTCACCCTCAGGTGGTGTAAATTCTTTCCAATTATCCGTCCAGCATAAACATTCTTTAGGATAAAGTATTTTAATTTCTTCGTAAGTTTTACCTTCAAAGTCTCCAAAATTAGTCTCATTTATCCTGCTATCTTGTATAATTTCAATTTCCTTTAACCCCAAAGCTAATTTTGCCATTTCCAAAGTTCTTTTTTTATCACTAACATATACTTTATCTAATTTAATATCTTTAAAGAAATCTTTTGCCTTATTTCCTTGAACTACGCCTATATCATTTAGGCTTATATCCAAATTACCATAATAAGATCCTTTTCTATTTTCTTCAGTTTGACCATGTCTTAACAGATAAATATTCATAACTCATCACACCCTACGATATTTCTACGGGGTTCTCCCTTATATCTATATACTTTTTACTATCAAGCTTCGCATCTTCGAACGTCCCCATATTATTCATTGTGTACAAAGCCGCCTCAATAATATTAAAAGCCAGAGGACACCCTGAGCCCTCTCCTAGTCTCATGTTCAAATTTAGCATAGGTTTTAATCCAATTTCTTTCATTATAAAAGCCGCTCCAGGCTCCGCAGACAAGTGCGATGCAAAAATACACCCTATTACTAAAGGGTTTAATTTATAAGCACAAAGCGCCGCCGCGGATGCTATAAAACCATCAATAACAATAGGCACCCTATTTTTAGCAGCAGCTAAGAAGCAACCACATAATCCTGCAATATCAAATCCCCCAACTTTTGAAATAACATCTATAACATCATTTTTATCTGGATTATTTACTTCAATAGATCTTTTAATAACCCTTTTTTTGTTAATGAATTGCTCATCTGTTATTCCTGACCCTTTACCTACTGACTCTTCAACTTCAAGTCCAGAGAAAACACTTAAGATTGCTGCACTTGTTGCAGTATTCCCTACACCCATTTCTCCAGTTCCAAACAAATCGTAACCATCGAGAACTAAATTATCAACAGTTTCAATCCCAACTTCTATAGCCTTAATTGTCTGCTCCCTAGTCATTGCAGGACCCTTCATCATATTCATAGTACCATATGCTATTTTTTTATTTATAACTTTAGGATTGTTTAAATCAGCATCAATGCCCACATCTACGACAGTAATATCACTTCCAGAAAATTTTGATAACACATAAACACCTGTTATCTTTTTAGTGAAATTATTAGTTACTGTAGCAGTTACACTTTTAGGGCAGTTAGATACATCTTCTTCCACAACTCCATTATCACTACACATTATAACAACATTCTTTTTATTAATTTTATTATGTATGTTTCCAGTAATTCCTGCCATCTTAGCTATGATATTTTCTAATTCACCAAGACTTCCTATAGGTTTTGATAAACTATCCAGTCTATCCCAAGCCTTTTTCATTGCTTCCTTATTTAGCGGTTCTATAAATTGTAATGTTTCTTTTAAAAGTCCCATTTGTTTATCCCCCTGCTCATCTAAGTTTATTATACTAATAGTATTCCAAAGGAAAAACTTTTTCAAGCAAAACAACTAATTAACATCAATAATGTTAATTAGTTATTAACCGTCCCCCACTTTAATCACCCCAACAACATTCATTAGTTGTTAACCGTCCCCCACTTTAATCACCCCAACAACATTCATTAGTTGTTAACCATCCCCCACTTTAACCACCCCAACAACATTCATTAGTTGTTAACCGTCCCTCACTTTAACCACCCCAACAACATTCATTAGTTGTTAACCGTCCCCCACTTTAACCACTCCAACAACATTCATTAGTTGTTAACCGTCCCCCACTTTAACCATCCCAACAACATTCATTAGTTGTTAACCGTCCCCCACTTATTCTCCATTTAAGCCAAAAGAACAGGCACACCAAAATGTCCCTGTTCCTTCTCATTATTATTTTTCCTAGTATATATCATTATCATCTATAATTGGTAAACTTTCTAAGTTATTTGCTTTATTTTGATCAGGTAGACTTCTTAAGAATTCTTCACCTTTTTTAGAAGTTGAGACAGAAACTCCACTTATATTCCCTTGCTTAGCAAGTGATACGGCTTGTTCTTTAGAAATTATTTCTCCATTTTCAAGTTCATATGCTGTTATTTCTCCTTGATTGTCTTTCGCCACTTTACTAATTACATGAGTTGAGCCTTCGCTTTTATTCATAATAACACTACCTCCTATTATATTAAATGCATAACAAAACGCATTTTTATTGATAGATACTAAAGCAATATTAGCTATTATATAAAATAAAGTATCTTCATATACAGTTTTACCAATTATATAAATTTTATGATATGTATTATTTAATTTTTTTGGCAATAATATGGAGAGAGTTCTTGCAAGTTATTCGCATTTTGGTGTATAATATCTGTTGCTACTATTATTTTAATCATATAATTATTGCATAATTGTATGGTTAATTTTTTTATAACTAATAAGGAGGAAATTGATGATTAACATAAAGAATTTATGTTTTACATATACAAATTCAAAGCCATACATACTAGATAACATCAATCTTAAAATCGAAAAAAGCAGTTACGTTTCAATTTTAGGTGAAAATGGTAGTGCTAAAAGTACTTTACTTAAATTGATATTAAATTTATTAAAACCTAATAGCGGTGAAATTATTATAGACACATCAAGAATAGCATACGTTGCACAAAAAGTTGAAAATTTTAATGCTCAGTTCCCTATAACTGTTTATGAAATGTTAAATTGTCATAGGAAGGTATTAAAACTTAAAGATAAAAGTTTAATTTCAAAAAGTCTTAAAGCAGTAGGGATGGAGGATCATACCCATACTCTTATTGGAAATCTCTCCGGAGGTCAGCAACAAAAAATTTTTATAGCTAGGAGTTTAATTGGAGATCCCGAGCTATTGATTTTAGATGAACCTTCTACTGGAATAGACATTCAAAGCATGGAAGATATATATGGAATTATTAAGGGTTTAAACGTCAACCTAGGAATCACAGTTGTCTCTGTAGAACATAATTTAAAAGCTGCATTAGATAACTCAACAGATATTTTCGAAATGAGTAACAGAAATGGAATACTTTATACTATTAATGATTATAAATATAAAATAACCCAGGAAAGGGGCTAACTTTACTTTATGTTTGAATATGGTTTTATGCAAAATGCTTTAATTGCCTCAGTTCTAATTTCTATACTTTTTCCAATTGTAGGTGTTTTTCTTGTGTTAAAAAGGTATTCCATGATGGGAGATACAATGGCACATGCCTCCTTGGCCGGTGTTGCTATAGGCCTTGTTTTTGGTTTCAATCCTATACTTGGCGCTTTTGCTTTCACAGCCCTATGTGGTTTATCTATTGAATTTTTAAGAGATTATTACAAAAAATACGCAGAATTAATTCTAGCAATTATACTTACCTTTAGTGTAGGTATAGCAATAACCTTAATAAGTACAGGTAAAGCAGGTGCTAATGTTAATTCTTATCTATTCGGAAGCCTATTAACGGTTACACAAAATGACTTGTACATAATGCTTGTACTTAGCATTGTTTCAATAATAACATTATTTTTATTATACAATCAATTACTATATATTACTTTCGATGAGGAAGGTGCTAAGGTTTCTGGTGCAAAAGTTAAAGTAATTAACTACATCTTCGCTCTACTTGTGGGTGCCACTATTTCAGTATCATTAAGAATACTTGGGATACTTGTCATGTCATCCATGATAGCCCTACCTGTAGCAACAGCATTGCAGCTAAATAAAGGTTTTAAGAAAACTTTGTTTTGCTCTATAATGTTTGGCTTCATTGACATAATTTTAGGACTTGTTATATCTTACTACGTAAATTGTGCGCCAGGAGGCAGTATAGCTTTGACTTCTGTTTTTGTATTAATTATTGTAATCAGTAGTAAAAAAATATTATCAAGGGGTTAGATGTAACTTTAAGAAGGATTAAAAAAACTATGAAAGCAACTTATGCTATTCATAGTTTTTTTTAATATTTTTTTAAACTTCTTCTAAAAGCATATTCTCATCATATTTTTTGCCACCCATTAGCCTAAAAATAATGTCATCTCTTTTATACCCTATATCATTTTGATTAACAATAATATCAGCTTTTCTAACCCCTTTGACCTTGAGTTTATAATCCTTAAAGAGTCTTTTTATCATTCCCTTGTTTATTTTAAGCAAGACTTCTAATTCTTCAATAGAATAAATTTCTTTTATTAAAATATTTTCAAGTTTTCTCTGCATATCAATTTTGTATTCTAAATCTAATCGCCTATTCTTATGAGGACCTGTTTTCCCCCTATGATGCAATGTACAAAGATATCTAAAGTTAAGTGGAAATTCAATGCCGCCTTGGCTTTTATAAACTATATGATGTTTATCCGCTGGATTTCCACAGACTTCACACGTAAACAATATAGTACCCCCTTAAAGTATTAAAAGACAAAACAATTATTAGTTGTTTTGTCTCGTAATATTTACTTTAATTTAGATCTTTATGATATGGAATTTTTACTAGAATTTATAGTTTTTAAGTTTATCTCCTAATATATCTCCTAGAGTTAATC
>ERZ1463033.141-NODE-141-length-11483-cov-9.157595_pt1 | contig 11483 bp, 11 predicted proteins | sample MGYA00564481_ERZ1463033 | MGnify/ENA primary metagenome ERZ1463033 (study PRJEB39244, sample SAMEA3635150) | Helicobacter pylori | study: EMG produced TPA metagenomics assembly of PRJEB11511 data set (Assembly of a 5300-year-old Helicobacter pylori...
CCTTAAAAAACATATTAATTACATTATACAAATACAAATTTTATAACCTCCTGAATTTTCTAAATATAGACAACAATATTTTATTGTGTCTTAAAAATTTCTTTGATACATGTTTTTACTTATTCCAGTTAAAGATTCCCTTTGAACTTAGTTCGTTTTTCAATTCATTATTAACTTCTATATTGGATGGAGAAATTATATATACTCCTTTTTCTACCTGCTGAAGATCCCCGCCTAAAGCGTAACATACTCCACCGACAAAATCTAATAATCTTTGACCAGTTCTTGGTTCTAGCGCAGTTGTATTTATCACAATTATCTTTCTAGCCTTTAAGTTGTCACTAATCACTGTTGCTTCATCAAAATCATCTGGTTTTATGATTACTACCTTTGTAGATGTTGATGTATGAATATTTACTACTTTACTCTGTTTCTTATTTGCACTCATCAATGATTCAATATCCACATTTTCATCTTCATTATCTATTTCTTGAACCTCATCCTCTTCTTCCTCTGCCATACCCAAAAAACCCATAACTTTATTAATCACTTTACTTGCCATTTTATATTCCCTCCAGTTTTTTATAATCTCTTTTTCCAAATATTTTTGCGCCTAGTCTTATCATATTAGCTCCCTGTTCTAAAGCAATCGGAAAATCTTTGCTCATTCCTAAAGATAAAAACTCCATTGAAACATTTTTATATTTATAAGTCTTTAGATTATCAAAAATAGCCTTCATCTTCGCAAAATATTTTCTAGAGCTTTCATCATCACCAATTGGAATTGTAGCCATAAGCCCTTTGACTTTTACATTATTACATTCTTCGCAGGCCTTTATTAGATCATTCATTTCCTCAGGAGCAACGCCTGTCTTCGCGATTTCGTTCCCAATATTTATTTGAATTAAAACATTTGCTATTTCATTCTTTGCCCCATAACGCTTTTCAATTTCTTTGAGTAAATGTATGCTGTCTAAAGAATGTATAAGATGAACTTTTCCAACTATATATTTCACCTTATTTGTCTGCAAATGTCCTATAAAGTGCCATCTACTATCTTTCTCTATGTTATCGTATTTTTCAAGAAATTCTTGAACTTTGTTCTCTCCAAAGTCTCTAGCTCCAGATTCATAAGCCTCTTTTATTTCACTAATTTGCCTAGTCTTAGAAACGCATATTAGTGTTACGTTTTCTGGAATTTCATTCTTTATTTTATTATAAACCTCACCAACTGACAACTATCCGTCCCTCCTTAGTTTTTTAGGGCTCAAAACAATTATTAATTACCCTATCCCATTTCTGTATTAATTCTTCATCAAACAGGAAAATCCTTTAAGATTCGTATATTTAATATTATTTATTCACTAAACTCATGTACTTATAAATAAACTCACCATTATACGCTAATATCTTTATATTATCTGACTTAGCAATATTAATTTTAACATCACTATTTTGGAGTAATGATGTATGGGTTTGCTCTAAAGTTAAGTAATTATACATAACATCTTTATTTCCAATGGCACTAATATAAAATGGGGTTACTATGTTAACATCATTTAATTTAATACTAGAACCATAGCATAACCCCCAATTATCATAAATAACTCTTATTCCATTTACCGATATTGCTTCTGCCCCTGCATTTCTAAGATCATTTATTACTTGAACAATATCAGAATCATGAATTAACTGATTCATAGTAACATTCTTATCAAAACTATCAACGCCATCCTCTAGTTTAATTTTAACTCCCTGGCCGTAAACATCACTATTCCCGATTATTAAATTATTATTAATAACTTCTTTTTTAATTTCTTTTGAAACCTGAAGTGTTTTTTCATCACCAGTATCATACTTTTTAAGCTTTACACTGGTACTATGATATTGCTCTTTTAAACTGTTTAGTTCTGAATATAATTTCGTTCTCTCATTATAGGCTTGATCATATTGTTTTACATCTAAGAAATCACTTTTCCCTTTAAATCCAATATTCATTGATATAAGAATTCCTATGATTATTGAAGCAATAAAAACAAATATGGTAGCTTCATTATTTTTCATTTAATCACCTCATGAGTGGGATTTAGTTTTATCAATTAAAAGTCGTCTAATAATTGCAAAGTTATCAAATATCCGACCTCCAAATACAATAACAGCAGCCAGATAAATTGGTATTCCTAATTTATCACCTAAATATACCATGGCTACAGCTAAAGCTGCATTTCCGAAAAAACCTGACACAAAAATATCTGCACGAAAATTATGAGATATTGAACCCCTTAATGCACCAAAAACAGAATCTAAACACGCAAAAATTGCTACTGAAATATATGGAGAAAATTTAACTGGAATATTAACATTCCATACAATTCCTAATATTACACCTATAAGTAATCCTACAAAAGCAACCATTTAATCACCTCTACTTCTTTTCTATTGGTTTCGCAAACTCGAACTTATATGCTCTATTTGATTTAGTAATTACAACTTTATTTGATTTTTCCATTGTTATATCACAAGTCTGGCTAAGGGTTTGTGGAATTGCTCCTGGGAAACTAATGGCACTTTCCAATATGTCACTTTTACCAATTGCTTTAATAGTTATTCTTTTACTATAAGAAATTCTTTCATCATTTATAATAATCGCATTTCCAGCATTTCTTATACCACTACGAGAAGTTAGTCTAATATCATTGATAGAAATCGCTTCTGCATCTGCAGCATTTAATTCATTTACTATATGAACTAAATCTGTATCATTTATTTTTTGATCATCAGAATTACTTCCAAAAATACTACTTTTAGGAGTTATATAAATTGTCATACCTTCACCTTTTACATCGGTATCTCCAGTGAGTATTCTCGTCTCAACTAATTCTTTATTTAACAATTCACTTTCTGCGTCTTTACCCCCTGCAGCAGTTTCATATTCTTTTGTTTTAGTATCTAAATCATCAATTTTTTTCTGCATCTCTACCTTGCTCTTTTTTAATTGTTCATTTTCAGTTATAATTTCAGGTGTATTTTTATTTGCATCTGATGTTGATGCTGAATTTTGTTTGCTTATCATTTTAAATTGATAAGTTATCATAAATCCTAATAATACACATATAATACCAATGGATATTTGAGATATAAACTTCTTCATAAACTTCCTCCTTGCTACTCTCCGGGGGAGACACCTTCTTACTTCTTTGGTCCTACATAAATTGCTGGATTTCCTGTAAAACTTACATCTACATACCCCTTTGCATTCTCATATTGAGGTTGCGTAATAATATTTATCGCCTTATTAAATTTGTTTTTTAAATCTAGTGTTGTTCCAAATTTAATATACATATTTCCATATAAAATTTTAATATCTAACACGTTATTTATATCTACTGCTATTATCTTACTTGATTTACTAGTTTTTCTATAATCCTCAATAATACTAGCCATTGAAACTAGAGTATCAATTTTTCGATCGCTCTTCTCTCCAATTAAACTACCAACTTGAGCTTTTTCATAATTAAATCCAATTAGATTTACTAAGTTCATACCTTTAATATCTGATTTTTTTTGAAGTAGGTTTCCTTTATTATCTATAATGTAAAAATCATTATTTGCTTTTCCATAAAACATAGCTACTTTCTCATTTATTTCTATAATAATCTTACTAGGAAAAACTTTTTTAACTTTTACACTTAAAACGTATGGGTTTTTCATAATTTGTTTATTGGTATCACTAAAACCATCATATAAAATATTATTACCTAAATGAGTTTTAGCTATATCATTAATTTCAGTTTTAGATGCATTCACATTTCCTGTTATTTCAATATTTTTAATATCAAAATAAGGCAATTTCATGCATAACGTAATAAGCGTTGTTACCATAATTATGACTAATAAAATTAAGCCCCTTACTTTTTTCCGTTTTTTCCTTTTATGTAATAATTTTTCTTTATTTTCTATAATGTAATTCCCTTTTTCAAGACTATTACTTTTCTTTCTCATTCACTTCCTCGCATTCCTTAACAAATTTACAAATTTATATATTAAAATACACCATTAAAATTTGTATATTGTAAAATAGATCCAGAATTAATTTACACAATATTATTTAAAACTAGTCTCCTATATAATAACACTTAACTTAACTATTTTCATCTGAATTTTAACCTATTTTTAGTATTTATAATATTAATTTTCTTTAACTACACTAGAACAAATAATAACCGAAATATACAAGCCCTTAGACTCATTATTTATTTAAAACTACACCCACTAATTGTAATTTGAAATACAGAAAAGGCAATGCTACTACGCATGCCTTTTCTAATTTTTATTTTCACTTTGCCTTGAAATATTTAAAAGTATTCCCATTGCAAGCATGTTAAAAACAAGAGCTGAACCCCCATAACTTATAAATGGAAGTGGTACACCTGTTACTGGCATAGACCCAGTTACTACTGCTATGTTTATAATTGCTTGAATACCTATAACTGATGTAATTCCAATACCAAGGATGGTGCCATACATATCTTTAGCAGTAACTGCTGTTTTAATACCTCTCCATATAAAAATTATAAATAATAAAATTATAAATGCACATCCGATAAGGCCTAGCTCTTCACCAATTATTGCAAAGATGAAATCCGTTTGAGGTTCTGGTATATAAAGGCATTTTTGCCTTGACTGACCAATGCCTGCGCCAGTAATTCCACCTGACCCGAGTGCAAGGAGTGACTGAACTAATTGATATCCCTTACCTTGACTATCAGCAAAAGGATCTCTGAAATTCATAACTCTAGCCAATCTATATGGTTCAAAAATTGCTAGAGCACCAACCGCTGCAACAAGCGTAGAACCTATTGCAAAAAGGTGTAAAAATTTTGCACCTGCTGCAAATAAAATAATTACAGTAACAATCATTATAACAGAAGCTATACTTAAATTTGGTTCTAACAATATTAAAGCTGCATAAAAGCCCGAAACTAATAGGTATGGACATATCCCCCTAACAAATTCTTTGACTTTTTCTCCCTTTATATCTAAACTTTTTGCCATGTATAATACTATAGCATATTTTGCAATTTCGGATGGTTGAAATTTTGCAAATCCTAATGGAATCCACCGTCTAGAGAAGTTTACGGGTGCGAATGCAAATACAGCAAGTAAAGCTATTGCAGTAAATATCATAATAATACCGGTATATTTTTTTATAATGTGATAATCAATTTTAATGGCTGTAATCATAAAAACACTTCCAATACATGCCCACATAAGTTGCTTTTTCAAAAAAAACTCTGGATCATTATATTTAAAAGCAGCAACATATGAACTAGAACTATAAACCATAACTACTCCAATAACCACAAGAATCATTATTGTTGCAAATAATATAAAATCTATTTGTCCCATTTTAGAATTTTGTTTTTTCATATTGTATCCTCCTTACATCACTAATAGGAAAATGATAGAAATCCAATTAAACAGAAAACTACTGTTGCAATAGAGAATACTGCAACAACTTTAGTTTCATTCCATCCACTTAATTCAAAATGATGATGAATGGGGGACATTTTAAATACTCTCTTGCCTGTAGCCTTAAATACAAAAACTTGAATAATAACTGAGAGTGTCTCCATAACATATATACCGCCTACAATAACAACGAGGAAGGGTGATTTTAGTATCATGCCAACACCTGCTACTGCTCCTCCAAGTGCTAAGGACCCCATATCTCCCATAAAAATTTGTGCTTTATAAGAATTATATTTTAGAAATCCTAATAATGCACCCGCAAGTGCCGCGCAAAATATTGCAAGAGAGGGATGAAACAACATATTGCTAACCAAAGCAAAAAATGTCATAACTACTATTGTAACTGAAGTTGCAAGTCCATCTAACCCGTCAGTTAAATTTACTGCATTTGTAGTTGACGCAAAATATATAATAATAAAAGGTACATACCAAATACCCAAATTTATACTCATATTGGCAAATGGTATCGTTATATCCGTTCCTAATCTAATGGAAGAGTAATATCCAATTACTCCTGCAACTATTACTATAAGTAACATCTTTTGTTTAGATTTAAGTCCTTCATTATCTTTATGTGTTATCTTAAGGAAATCATCAATAAGTCCTATTAATCCAAAAGCTATAAAACAATATACTGCAATCATCGCTTCATCATTTGTATGTCTAACAATTAATAACATTGTAATTATTGTTGAAACCATAAATATTATGCCACCCATAGTAGGTGTCCCAGCTTTTTTAAGATGGCTTTTAGGTCCTTCTGCCCTTATATTCTGACCAAACTTAAGCTTATGTAAAAGTGGAATTAACAAGGGTCCTTGTATAATTGATAATAAAAATGCAATTATTACAGAATAAATAATTAAACTCATTTTTCTATCACCTCTTTATTATTAATATTTTCGCAAGAATTCAAGTTCTCGAGTTCCTTTACTATGCTCTCAAACTTCATATATCTTGAAGCTTTAACTAAAACAACATCACCCTGTTTTATGATTCCATCTAAAAATGAAACTACCTCGTTATAGGTTTCAAAACTTCTATATTTATTTATATCATGAAATCCTTCTTTATATTCCTCATTAAATTCACCAAGTGTAATTAACAAATCAAGGTTTTTACTTTTTGCATATTTTCCAACTTGTTTATGTGCATCATATGCACTATCACCGAGCTCCTTCATAGTGCCAAAGATTGCAATTTTGGAGTTACCATGAGTGTCGCAAAGTACATCAATCGCAGCTACCATTGAATCCGGACTAGCATTATAACAATCATTAATTATAGTAAACCTTTTTCCTTTTTTTATATTTAAACGCATAGATGTAACTTCAAGTTTTTTAAAACCTACCGCAATTTCTTTGTAACTCATATTCATTACCCTTGCGCAAGCCACAGCAAGCATTGAATTAAGTATATTATGAAGTCCTGGTATATTTACCTCAATACCGGTTTCTATTAAATTTCCTTTATCCATTATGTTAAATATTATTTTATCTTCAAGGATATTCAAATTACATGCTCTGTAATCAGCCTTAGCGTCAATTCCGGTTTTTATAAGTTCATATTTTGATGTAATATCTTGTAATAGATCATTATCCGAATTTACAATTAGAACAGAATTTTCACTAAAAAAGTCTGTTATTTCCATTTTAGCTTTTAAAATATTTTCTCTAGTTTTAAGATTTTCAATGTGAGACATTCCAATGTTAGTAATAATAGCAATATCAGGTTTTGCAACTTCGCATAAGTTATGAATCTCTTTAAAGTCACTCATGCCCATCTCAAGAACAGCAACATCATAACTTTTATCTAACTTAAATATCATCATAGGTAATCCTATTTCGTTATTAAAATTACCTAGTGTTTTAAACACTTTGAATTTAGCACTAAGCACTGCCGCAACCAAATCTTTTGTAGATGTCTTACCTGTAGAACCAGTAATTCCTACTACCTTTATATTAAGTTTATTTATGTAATATTTAGCAAGCATAAGAAGTGCTTTTTTAGTATCTACTACCTTAATAACAGATGTTTTCTTATTAAAATCATTCCTCTCAAACTTCATATCATCAATTATACAAATTGAAGCTCCTTTTTTACTAGCCTCTAAGGCATAATCATTAGCATTAAAATTTTCACCTTTTATTGCTATAAAAACATCTTCCTCTTTTATAATTCTTGTATCTATGCATACATTATTATGCTTAGTACTCTCACCTTGCAAAACTACTTCCCCATGAATTGCCTCTATTATCTCATTTGTAGTAATATACTCCATTTATAATTTCTCCTTAAGTATCTCTGAAATGACTTCTCTCTCGTCAAAATGTATAGTTTTATCTTTAAGTATTTGATAATCCTCATGACCTTTTCCTGCAATAACAATTATATCCCCAGTTGTTGCACTCTCTATTGCTCGTTTTATAGCCTCTCGTCTATTCTCTATTATTTCAAAATTATTCTTTTCAATGCCGAGAACCACATCCTTTATTATTTCTAGCGGATTTTCGGTCCTTGGATTATCAGAAGTTATAAATGAAAAATCACTTAAGTTTGTTCCTATTCTACCCATTATAGGTCTTTTGGTTTTATCACGATCTCCACCGCAACCGTAAACAGCTATAAGTTTACCTTTTGTGAATTCCCTTACAGTTTCCAAAATATTTTCTAAACCATCAGGTGTATGTGCATAATCTAGAATTATTTCAAACCCCAAATTATGATTATTCTCAACAAGTTCACAACGTCCAAGCACTTGCACCTTTTGTAATGCTTTTTTAATTGCTGGAATCTCCACTCCTTGATTTAAGCAAACAGCTATACACCCAAGAGCGTTATATACATTATAATTTCCTGGTATATTTAATTCTATATCAAAAGAACTTTCTTTATACTTTAAAGTAAATTGACTACCTCTTGAATGCATTTTTATATTGCTAGCCATAATATCTGCCGTGTGGTTTAATGCAAAACTCAATTTACTATTTTTTATTAAATTATAGGCTTTTGCGCCATATTCATCATCGATATTAATTACTGATATTTTGCTTAGCTTAAACAATTTCAATTTAGCATTAAAATAATTTTCAAAGGTTTTATGAAAATCCAAATGATCTTGAGTTAAATTTGTGAAAATGCTTTCACAAAACTCTATTCCATATACTCTGTCTAAACTTAAAGAATGCGATGACACCTCCATTACACAATAATCAACATTAGAATCTACCATTTCTTTGAAAAGCTCATGTAATTCTAGCGATTCTGGAGTAGTTCTCTCTGTATGAATCTTCTTTTTTCCTATAAAATTTGCTATGGTACCTATTAGCCCAACCTTATATCCACTTTGCTCGAGTATTGCTTTAATCATAAAGGCTGATGTTGTTTTTCCATTAGTTCCCGTAATCCCTATCATTTTCATACTACGGCTTGGATTTTCGTAATAATTAGCCGCGCTTATAGCTAGTGCCCTTCTCGCGTCCTCAACTTTAATTACAACGATATCTAGCCCATCTTCTATATCCTTCTGACATACAACAGCAACAGCGCCATTATTAATAGCGCTTTGAATATATTTATGTCCATCGAGATTATATCCTTCTATAGCGAAAAACACGTCCCCTTTTTTTACCTTTCTTGAGTCATATTGAATTTTTTTTATATCTATATCAATATCACCCTTTATTAAATTGAAATTAATATTCTCCATAATTTTTCTTAACTTCATACAATCGCTCCCTTAATTCATAACATATTGCCACAAAGCAAAATACATTATTCTTTTTATTACTAACCTCTTTTACAAATAGTATACAAATAAAATTGATTTTATAAAAAATCACTCTACCCTCTAACATGGCAAATCCGACAGTTCACAAATGCTGAATACTGTCGGTTTTTGTTTGCCACGTACTAATTTATAATTATACACTATATTTAATGACATTTCAGAGGAAAGTGATCTATTACTAAAAACAAAAGCTAATCAGCCATAATATCTAGATTTGCAGTGATTGTAGTTCCTTTCTTCACGACTTTACCTTCTAAAGTTTGTTCTGAAACTATCCCATTCCCAGTAAATGTAACTTTCAGTCCAAGACTACTCAACAGCTCACTAGCGCTTTCTGAACTGTGCCCTATAATACTTGGAACCATAACCGTATTACTATCTTCTTTTACTGCTCCAGTATGCAAGATAATTTCAGTTCCCTCTTTAACCGTATAACCAGGTTTTGGAGTCATATCAGTAATAGTACCTCCATCTGAACTTAATTTTATCTTTAAATTGTTTTCTTTTATTATTTTCTGTGCATCTGCTGTTTTAAGACCTCTTACCTCAGGTACAATAATATCCTTTAATAAACTTTTGCCAATTTCTTCACTAGTAGCATCAGATTTTAATGATAAATAATTGAAAATATCATTAAATACTTGTTTTCCAACAACAGTCGCAATCTGTCCACCATAGTAATTAGATGGGTCTGGTTCATCTATATTAATTAGTATAGTTATCTGAGGATCATTTGACGGAGCCATTCCCGCAAATGATGAAACATATTTTTGTGATGCATATCCTGGACCTGTCTCACTAATCTTTTGAGCAGTTCCTGTTTTCCCAGCGATATGATATCCTGCGATAAATGCCTTCTTACCACCACCACTTTCTACAACTTGTTCAAGGTAACCCCTAAGCTGCTTTGCAACTGCCGGTTCAATTATCTTTCTCTCATTGTAATTTGAATATTTCTCTAGAACCTTTTTAGTATTTGTATCCCCATAATCAACTATCTCTTTCATAATATGAGGAGTTATAAGCTTTCCTCCATTTGCAATAGCATTAAAGCCAGTTAAATATTGTATACAAGATATAGCATCATGCTGACCAAATGATGTTGTTGCTACATCTTGAGCAGTCATATTTTTAGTTTTTGTAACTATTCCTGAAGCTTCCCCATTTACATCAATCTTAGTTTTTTGACCAAATCCAAACAAATAAATATACTTATTTAATTTTTCAGCACCAAGTCTGCGACCAAGCTCCATAAATCCAACATTACATGAGTTTTTTAATATGTCCACAAAATTTTCAGCTCCATGCCCTGTTGTTTTCCAACACTTAATTCTTCTCCCTGCAACTACTGTACTACCTGAGCAGAAAAACTTATCATCTTCCTTAACTAACCCTTCTTCCATTGCAGCTGTGGCTGTAAATACTTTAAAAATAGACCCCGGTTCAAAAATATCACTAACAGCCCTATTTCTCCATACCTTTTGGTTTTCATCATAACTTTTGCTAAGATCCCAAGGATCATTAGGATTATAGTCTGGTTTATTAACCATTCCTAATATTTCGCCATTTTTAGGATTCATTGCAATTATACTAACTGCTTTTGCTTTATTATCAATCATAGCTTGTGATGCAGCTTTTTCACAAAAATACTGAATCATCTCATCAATTGTAAGTACTACATCTTTACCATTTATGGGTTTTGTATAATCAGATATTGTGTAAGGCAATTCCTCACTTTTTCTATCAGTTTCTGAAATTTTTATTCCAGGTACTCCTGATAGAAACTTATTGTAATAAAGTTCAACACCCGTTAATCCATTACCATCAGAATTTGTATGTCCTAAAACACTTGCTAAGAAATTATTATTGGGATAAAATCTTTTTGTGTCTCCTGTAATCACAATTCCACGGAGATTATGTTTTTTCGAATAATCACTTATTTTATCAGCTGTAACCTTTTCTATCCTTCTTTTCAAAATAGCTGACCCAATAGCTTTGCCTTTTGAATTTGTCTTAGTCAAAGTTGATAAAACGTCACTAGATTCCATTCCAAGTATTGTAGCTAGTTCTGGCGCAATAACTTTCATAGTTAATTTATTTTTCGTCGTAGTTTCTCTTAATGCATTAAGATCTAAATCTACTCTAAAAACATTTGCACTTA
>ERZ1463033.143-NODE-143-length-11393-cov-9.881813_pt1 | contig 11393 bp, 6 predicted proteins | sample MGYA00564481_ERZ1463033 | MGnify/ENA primary metagenome ERZ1463033 (study PRJEB39244, sample SAMEA3635150) | Helicobacter pylori | study: EMG produced TPA metagenomics assembly of PRJEB11511 data set (Assembly of a 5300-year-old Helicobacter pylori...
ATTGTGACTGGAGTTCAGACGTGTGCTCTTCCGATCTATTTACAAAATCTTAGTTTATATAATAACCAATTTTTGAACACACTTAAGGTCACCTAACAAATAAAATTGTTAGGTGACCTTATTGTTCAGAAGAATTTATATAAGATATATATGATTTCTCCAAAGTGGATTGCAACAAGAGGCGAAGAAACATTGAAAGTGCATTTAAGAATTCTTCTTTTGCGGAAATAAAATTCTCGTAAGTCTGACAGGAGGTCAGGCTAGCGAACCTGAGCCAGGACGGCGAATGTGAGCGATAGAGAATTTTATTTATGCAAAAGATTAGAATTTCTTAATGCACTTTCACGTTTCGAGCTCATGTTGCAAGGTACTCTGGAGAATTTAGATCCTTTTGTTATTTATAAACACACTTCGTTACTAATCATGTCTTTGTATGTTTGTCTTTTGCATATTATTTTGTGGTTACCCTCATTAACTAAAACTACTGGAGCCTTAGGTATTTTATTATAATTACTACTCATTGAATAGCCATAAGCACCAGTTGATAATAAAGCCATAAGATCTCCACTATTCACCTTTGGTAGATTAACACCCTCAAGGAGTATATCCCCACTTTCGCAGCACTTACCTGCAATTGTAACTACCTCCATACATGGTCCACTTATTTTATTTGCAAGCACACATTGATATTGTGCATTATACAAAGCTGGTCTTATATTATCAGTCATTCCACCATCTACTGCCACATACTTTCTAACGTCTGGAATGTCCTTTATAGCACCTACAGTATATAGTGTTATCCCTGCATTAGCTACAATTGATCTACCAGGTTCTATAACAAGAATGGGCTGTTTTATTCCATATTCTTTGCAACAAACTTTAGTCTCCTCAAGTATAACTGAGCAAAATTCTTCTATTTCCTTAGGCTGATCACCCTCATCATAATAAACGCCAAATCCTCCACCTAAATCTAATTCTTCTATATCATAATTAAACTTTTCTTTTATATGTTTAATTACAGTTGTCATTATATTTACTGCTTCTCTATAAGGTTCTACTTCAAAAATTTGAGATCCTATATGACAATGAAGTCCTGCTAGTTTTATACTAGGTAAACTTAAAGCAATCCTTATAACTTCTTCAAGCTCATTTTTTAATATAGTAAATCCAAACTTTGAGTCAATCTGTCCAGTTTTTATGTAATCATGAGTATGGGCTTCTATACCAGGAGTTACTCTAAGAATAACCCGTTGAATAATACCTTTTTCCTTTGCATTTTCATTGATAATTTCCATTTCATGAAGATTATCTACCACAAAGGTTCCAACTCCAAGTTCTATTGCCATTTTAATTTCATCAATTGTTTTATTATTACCATGAAAATATATGTTCTCTAGTGGAAATTTAGCCTTATAAGCAGTATACAATTCTCCTCCAGAAACTACATCTAAATATAAACCTTCACCTTTTATAATTTCACACATTGCAATAGTTAAAAATGCTTTTCCTGCATAAGCTACCTTATTATGTTCGCTCTTAGCTTTAAAAGATTTATAGAATCTTCTACAATTATCTCGTATAAGCTGTTCATCCATTATGTAAAGTGGAGTACCATACTCCTTTGCTAGTACCTGTGCACTTACACCTGCAATACTTAACGTATTATTCTCATTTTTTACGTTGCCGAAAAATCTCACATAAATCCCTCCTTATATCAATATATTATTTATATATTATTTATAGATTAAATTCCTTTGCAACAAGCTTTATCGCCTTTAGTTTGTCACTAGTCTTAATTGCACAAGTAATTCTTATTTCTGATGTAGTAATCATTTTAATCTCGATATCATTTTCACTAAAAACCTTAAACATTCTAGCAGCTACTCCAGAGGTTGTCTTCATCCCCAGACCCACCATAGAAAATTTAGTTATATCCTCATCAACTATAACTTTATTATCAACTGTTAATTTTTCTATGATTTTCAAACTATCTTTTAAGCTTTCTTTAGGAATTGTGAACGACACACTCACCATTCCACCTACAGGTGATGATTGACTTATCATATCTATATTAACCCTTTTACTTCCTATAGCCTCAAATATCGTTGATAATATATTTACATCTTTAGGTATATTCTTAAGTGTTACTGCAACATCATCATCACTTGTCGCAATACCAGTTACTGGTTTACTTTCCATATTCACGTTTTTTACCTCCTTAATTACAGTTCCTTTAATATCACTATCACTTAATCCTACATATATAGGTATACCATATTTTTGAGCAAGTTCGATTGACCTTGAATGCATTATCTGAGCCCCTAAACTTGCAAGTTCAAGCATCTCTTCATATTCTATTTCATCTAATTTTTTAGCGTCGCTATAAGCTCTAGGATCTACACTATATATGCCGGAAACATCCGTATATATTTCACATCTTCCATTAAGCTTTACTGCAAGCGCAACCGCGGTAGTATCAGAACCACCTCTACCAAGAGTGGTAATATCACCTTCTCCATTTATTCCTTGGAAACCGGCAACTATTACAATTTTACCATCTTTTAAACTTTTTTTAATTTTGTTTCCATGTATATCCTCAATTAATGCCTTACCATATTGCCCACTAGTCTTAATTCCAATTTGGTATGCAGTGTAACTTATTGCATCATATCCAAGACTCTTAATTGCCATAGCAAGTAATGCACTTGAAATTATTTCTCCCGTTGAGAGCAATGCATCTAATTCCCTTTTATCTGGCTCTTCTCCTATCCCTTTTGATAAGGATAATAAATCATCTGTAGTATCTCCCATAGCTGATACTACTATTACTAAATCCGTATCTTTATCTTTTCTTTTTATTATACTTTGTGCGATCTTTTTAATTTTTTCTGTAGTACCTACAGATGAACCCCCATACTTTTGGACAACTACTGACATTATTAAATCACCCCTAATATAATTTACAACTTTTATGTATTCCTTAATCTGTCGCTAATATTTTATTTTTCTCTTTTGCACTATTAATACATGTCTCCAAAAAAAAATAATGCAGCAAAGGAACACCCTTGCTGCATAAAATTTATATTTTTACACAAACTTCGTGTACCTTGTAGCTCTCCACTAATAAATTAGTGACAACCCTACACATATTATGTGTAAAACCAGAAAATAATTTTACCAAATATATTTTCTTCGGCCATAACTCCTTTTCTTATTCATCCTCGCTTGCATGCTCCAAATAAGTACTAATAGACACAGCACCTCTACCCTAGGTAGTTTATTATTTAATTAGTCTTTAGTCTATCATAATATGTTTAGAAGTACAAGTGTCAATTATCTGAGTTTTTACTGAATTCTAAATTAACCTATACTATTTGTATACACCATTTGAACTAAATAACATAACATATATATGACAATGTTATTTAAATTTAGGAGATGATAAAATGTGCGGTATTGCAGGATGGGTTAATTTGTACGTTAATATTGAAAAAGAAAATAGAATTCTTTTTAAAATGACCGATACATTGAAAAAAAGAGGACCTGATGCCGGCGGTTTTCATTTTTCAAAACATGCGCTTTTAGGTCATAGGCGCCTTGTGGTTGTTGACCCAGAAGGTGGATCACAACCTATGACGAGAAAAATAGGCAATAATACCTATACTATCGTTTATAATGGTGAGCTATATAATACAGAAGATGTACGAAAAGTACTAAGAGATAATGGATTTAGTTTTACCTCATATTCTGATACTGAAGTGCTTCTAGTAGCTTTTATTTTCTGGGGAGCCGAATGTGTTAAACATATAAACGGTATTTATGCCTTCGGAGTTTGGAATGAAACACATCAAACATTATTTTTAGCAAGAGACCCTCTAGGGGTTAAGCCACTATTTTATACACTCAAAGATAATTCATTAATTTTTGGTTCAGAGATAAAAACACTTCTAGCTCATCCATTGGTAGAACCAATTCTTGATAAACAAGGCCTTACTGAGCTATTTGGCTTTGGACCTGCAAGACCTCTCGGTAGTGGTATCTTTCAAAATATAAAAGAATTACCACCATCGCATAGCTTAATTTATAATAAGGAGGGTATTAAAACAAAAGAATATTGGAAACTTACTGCTAAAACACATGATGAGAATTTATCTACAACTGCAGAGCACATACGTTCATTGCTTGTAGATTCAATAGAAAGGCAACTAGTTGCGGATGTTCCAGTGTGCACATTTTTATCTGGCGGCCTTGACTCAAGTATAATTTCGGCAGTAGCCTCTACCTACTTCAAGAAAAATAATATGCCTAACTTGAACACCTATTCTATAGATTATGTTGATAATAGAAAGTTTTTTAAACCTACAGAATTTCAACCAAATACAGATGCAGACTGGATTTATAAAATGGTAGACTATATCGGCTCTGATCATCACGATATATTAATTGATACACCCGAGCTAACATCATATCTTAAAGAAGCTGTTATTGCTACAGATTTACCCGGCATGGCTGACGTAGACTCATCATTATATCTCTTTTGCAAAGAGGTAAGAAAAAATTCTACAGTTGCGCTTTCTGGTGAATGTGCTGATGAACTCTTTGGTGGTTATCCGTGGTTTAGACGTGAAGAAGATATTAATGCAACTACATTCCCATGGTCAAAATTCGTAAGTGATAGAAAAAGCATACTCTCTCCTGATCTTCAGAGTCTTCCACTAGAAGAGTATGTTCAAGATAAATATGATGAAAGTTTAAGACAGGTTCCAGGTGTTCCTGGTGAAAGTCAAAGAGAGCATAGAATGAGAGAATTATTCTATTTAAATATAAAATGGTTCATGATAACCTTACTTACAAGGAAAGATAGAATGAGTATGGCGAGTGGCCTTGAAGTAAGAGTTCCTTTTGCAGACCAAAGACTTGTAGAATATGCCTATAATATTCCTATGGATATGAAATATTATAAAGGACGTGAAAAAGGAGTTCTACGTGAAGCTCTCACGGGCCTTCTTCCCGATGATGTGCTTTGGAGGAAAAAGAGTCCTTATCCAAAAACTCATAATCCAGGTTATACTATGGCAGTTCAAAAGCTTATGAATAATATATTAAAGGATAAATCATCACCAATACTACAACTAATAGACCAGAAGCATGTTCAAGAAATAGTTGATTCTGGTGGCAATGCCTATAAAAATCCTTGGTATGGTCAACTTATGACAGGACCTCAACTTATAGCATATTTAATTCAAGTAAATACTTGGCTTAAAGAATATAATATTATTTTAAAATAAAGTTGAAATATTTATACGCAAAAAAAGTATATATTACGTATAATGCATTGAAACAAGCTTTAGAACTTCTTATTTTATTTCTAATTAAGTTGCGTTAAGAAAAACATATGTTTGAGCGTTAGCGAGTTTATGTTTTTTAGTAAATTAATTAAAAATAAAATTAGTAGTTCTTAGCGAGTTGAGTGCATTACTAGTAATATATACTTTTTTACTTTATGTAACTGGCTCCCCGTAAATTGGGACTACTCTCGTCCAGCCTTTCATTTTCCCATACTTAAGATATTTGTCGTAATAACTGAGCTCATCATCAAGGATATCAGTCCATAACTTACGCAATGACTCATTCCTAATAGTCTCAATAATTGCTCTGAGATGAGCATCTAATGAAGCTAATTGCCAGCTTAAAATAATTCGATACATAAACTTATCCGTAATCATTTCAGGATCAATAGGAGTTGCTACTGGTAGTGCCGATCTATTAGGCAACGGTATATTAAGCTTTAGTGCTAATTTTTCAAGCTTGTTAACCTGCTTGTTGTAAATATATAACCCATGTTCAAGTATCACTTTAAACTCAGTATCATGAGCAAAACCTGAGAATATACCAATGAGTTCAATTTGTTCATATCTCATAACAATATGATCCCAAATATGAAAGGCTTCTGAAGTGGAAAGCTGTTCTTTATCCTGAATAATAGCAGTTTTGTAAGTAGGATATGTTTCCTCCCAGCCTTTCAATTTACCAAACTTATAAAGGGTATCAAAATCCTGAAAGTGAATTTTTAAATCTTCTATAATAACATTTCTTAAATTGTCATTTGTACTGGTTGACCGAACCGCATGGCTAAGAGATATTAACTGTGCTACAAGGTCATGGTATATCTTTTTATATATATAATCATCTGTTATATCATTAATACGAGTTGCAAATTTGACGTCTACCGGAGGTCTATTTGGCATTATGATACGAAATTTTTCACCTAATTTTTCTAAATTATTTATTTGATTTTCAAAATTTTTCTGAAATCCACCTAGGATTACTTCCCAATCTACGTCATGAACAAAATTCTTAAATAATTGAACTGTTTGAGTGCTGACATATCTCGCTCTTAAAAGACTATATATATTAAATGCCTCCTGGATATCTACAACATTTTCTCTCCTATGAACTTTCTTAATTAACGAAATTATATCCAATACATTCACCCCTCACTTATAAGTAACGTTATTACTATGTGTAAAACAGCTTATATATATACCTTGAGAGATGAAATACTTATAACTTACTGCTCCTGATCAATAGACGCAGCGACTTCTCTATGACCTCGTTCTTTTTGATCCATCAGCCTATTATTTACAATTAACAGCTCGCCATCTTGATCCTCAATACGCTTTTGCAAAGCCAATTTTGCTTTACTGAGCTCCGCCTCTATCGTTTTTAATTTAGTGATATTTACAAAAGTAATTACTACACCATCACTTTTACCATTCAACGTGCGATAAGGCAAGATGGACGCATTGAACCAATTACCATCGCGAGATAATATCTGTTTTTCAACTGAAATCAGCGTGCTTTGCACCTGCCTAACATCATCTGTTAGTTCAGTATAAATAAGATCTGACACGATGTCAGTAACTGGTCTTCCTACGTCGCTTGGTATAAGCCTTGAGACTACAGTCATTTGATTGGTAAAGCGTTTAACAAGCAACTCATTATCCAAAAATAAGGTTGCAATCTTAGTGCTATCCATTAGATTTTTCATATCATTTGTGACAAGCGACAAGCCGTCTAACTTATCCTGTAGTTCAAAGTTGATTCTCTTCAGCTCTTCATTTGAGGACTGTACTTCTTCCTTGGTTGTGGTAAGTTCCTCGTTCGTCGACTGAAGTTCTTCATTGCATGACTGTAGTTCCTCGTTGCTTGATTTGAATTCTTCTTGAGATATCTGCATTTCTGCATTGCTAGCTTGCCACATTTGTCGAGCTTGTAGTAGTTCTCGCTCTAGTTCCCCATCCCGCTTATTACTGATAGGCGTTTGCCCAGTTGTGCTTGTTTTTTCGCATACAGTGGGAGTTACTACGTCGGTAAAAACAATCATTACCATCCCTCGCAGCGTCTCTGGCTCTTTAAGCGGATTTACTGTAATATCCACCCTCAGCTCTCCACCTTCATTTAGCACAACAGCACTCTTGGAAGTAACCACTTCTTTTCCACGAACAGCCTTGTAAAAAGCATCATTCAGTTTATAGTTTAACCCTTCACGGGCCATGACAAAAATATTCCAATTAACCTTTCCGGCGGCAGGTTCCAGGTACTTACCCGTTCGCCCAGTAATGTAGAGGATATCACCTTTACCATTAACAAGCACTGCAGCTGGTGAATAATATTGCAAAACCAGCTTATCAGCTAGCGACTGCATGTTTTGAACCTCTTCCGACGGCTGGTTCGCTTCTGGTTGATACGGTGCAAAGGAGTTAGGAAATTCTATAGGCTCCTTCTGAATTAAAGGCCTAAGCCTCTGATAAATTCGCGATTTGAGATCAAGTGGTTTAAAAAGATCAGTAAAGTTCCCTACTGACTCCGCACTTCCTAAAAATAAAAATCCACCACTATTAAGACTATAATGAAAAAGAGGAATTAACTTTTTCTGAATTTCTGGTGTCAAGTAGATAAGTAAGTTCCTGCAAATCATTATATCAACCTTTGTAAATGGAGGATCCTTAATCATGTTTTGCTGAGCAAATATTACCATATCCCGAATTTCCTTAGCAACCTGATAGCCACGATCCACCTTGCTAAAATACTTACTTAGGCGTTCGCTCGACATGTCTTTTGTGATATTTGCAAAGAAAACCCCTTCCCGTGCTTTATCAATAGCTTCGGAGTCTAGATCAGTAGCAAAAATCTGAATAGAAAAGTCTTTGAAAGGCTTTAATTTGTTTATCACCTCTTTGAAGACAATTGCTAAAGAGTAAGCCTCTTCCCCAGTAGAACAGCCAGAGATCCAAACTCGAACCGTATCAGTTGGCGACCTCTGCGCTAAGAGTGCCGGTATAACTTTGTCTTTTAGCAATTCCCACTCCACCTGTTCTCGAAAGAAATTGGTAACCCCAATTAAGAATTCTTTAAATAACACTTCCAATTCTTGAGGATTCTTCTTTAAAAAGCTCACATATGTAGCTATATCATCAAATTGGTGAATACCCATGCATCGTTCAATCCTACGTTGTATAGTGTTTCTTTTATATGAAGAAAAATCATGACCTGTGTGTGATCGTAACATAGCTATAATATTGTCGAAGTAACCATTTAGTTTTTCTGTCTGATCCTGACCTTGCATAACCATATTTGTCTTGTGTTCTATATAAGAAATAATCTTTGAAGGCATTGTCTCTACAGTCGATATACCATCTGCTAAACCTACTTGGGCTGCACTACGAGGCATGCCATCAAATTTAGCAGAAGACGGTTCCTGGATAAATACGCCTCCGCCCTTTTCCTTAATCTCTCTAATTCCTACTGTACCGTCACTACCCATACCTGATAGTATGACACCAATACTCCTCTCCCGCTTATCATTTGCAAGAGAACAAAAAAAGAAATCTATAGGCAGATGCAGAGCGTGCGCCTGCCTATAATCAGAAATATGTATCACGTTATGTTTAATAGTCATATCCTTATTTGGTGGAATTATGTAGACTTTGTCCGGCTCCACAAATATGTTTTCATATGCCTGTACCACTTCCATACTTGTTTCACCCTGAAGTAACTCTACCAAAATATCCTTACTATCATTCTCCATGTGCTGAACTATAACATAAGCCAAGCCGCTATTTTCAGGCACATTAAGAAGAAAATCTGACAGAGCCTCCAATCCCCCTGCGGAGGCACCTATGCCAACAATTGAAAAGTCTGTTTTTGATGTATCTATTTTAATAGCATCACTACCATAATTTTTAGTTCCTACTTTTGTGTAAATGTTCTCATTTTCTTTCATACTAGCCCTCCATTAACAGATTTATGCACATATTATTATATCTTATTATAACAAATTGTTTGTAACCAAAGTATAATAGTCTTTAACCCTCTATGTTTTTTTAAATAATCTGTTTTAATGACATATACACAAGTCTATCTAATTTAAAGAGTAAATATCGGAAAACTCTATATGTATTCTCTCAATCCTTTCTTGCGATTCAGATTCAAACACTTCACATATATCATTATCTTTAAGCACTATTATTGGAAGTACAATAATAAACTCTGTTCCTTTGCCATATTCGCTCCTTACTGAAATTGTACCACCATGTAACTCGACAAGTGATTTTACTATGGAAAGTCCTATACCACTACCTTCCTGTTTTCGTGTGAGTGACCTATCTACCTGTCTAAATCTATCAAAAATAATATTTAACTTATCAGGCGGAATTCCTATTCCTGTATCTTTTATAGATATTATAATGTTTTTCCCTTTATCATACATATTCACTTTCATACTTCCACCTGATCTTGTGAACTTTATTGAATTGGAAAGTAGATTTAGTATCACCCTTTCAATCTTTTCTGGATCACAAGACATTATACACTCCTCTATATCAGTATCAAAAATCAATTTAATAGATTTAGTTTTAATATACTCCGCTACTGACATCGTAACGCTCTCCACAACATTTACAATATTACAGTTCTGTAAATTCAGGTCAAAAAAACCTGCATCAAGTTTTGTAATATCAATCATATTATTAACAAGTCTTAATTGCCTATAACAATTCTGCTTCATTATGCCAATATATTTTTTAAATTTTCTCTCTTTATCACTAACTTCACTACCAATTGTATAGGTATCCAAAAGCTGCAAAGTACATAAAATTATATTTAAGGGTGTTCTCAGTTCATGAGAAAGATTACTGAAAAACTCCGTCTTTAAAGTTTCCGATAAAATTGTTTCATCTAATAATTTTTTGTTTGTTATATCCACAAGAGATAAAACAACTCCTTTAATTAAATTGTCAAATGTACAGTATGGCGCGCATTTCAATAAATACCAACTGCCATTTTTACTTTCAATTTCCTTCTCATATAACATATGACTACTTAATACTTCAATTGCACCTATATTTAAATCATCATTGATGAGATTATTTGATATATCCTGCATTGGACGCCCAATATCTTGCACCTTAAGATTTATCTCTTTAGTAATGCTAGGTGTAAACTTTCTTATACAAAGTTTTTCATCAAGAAAAATAGTTCCAATATCTGTACTATTTAAATAGTTTGTCACATCACTATATAGATCGGACAATTCTTGATTTTTATGTTGATACTGGGTATTGATTTTTAGTAATTCATCATTTACTGCTTTAAATTCTTCGTTTGCACTCAGTAGTTCTTCATTATAAACAAGATGTTCCTCATTTGATGATTGAAGACATTCTTTAGTATGCTGCAATTCATTTTCAAGTCTCATGATTTTTTCATTTAATTTTTTTTCTAAATCATATTTGTTTATATCTTCATTTTTATCTACATTGTGACCCCTACAATCTAGACTTATACTTGGCATTATATTTTTCATAATGCTCACCCCCTTTTTTTATCATTTAAATAATTATTTTAATCATATTATTAATCATAACATAAGTCTATTTATTCTTTAATATATATATTTCTACAAATATACATAATTTCCTTTAATTATAGTGTTTTTACCACTATAATTCATTCGCAACTTTCGTCAAACTCTGCGTATATAAAGCCATGATATATAACTTTTTTAAATTTAAAAAGCCACGTTGAAATTAATTTCAACATGGCCTTCAATGCATAAATCTTATATCAAACTTTTCCCATTTGTTTTTATTACTTCTTTATACCAATTAAAGCTTTTTTTCTTGTATCTTTCTAAAGTACCTGTTCCATCATTATTACGGTCTACATATATGAAACCATAGCGTTTCTTAAATTCTGCAGTTGATGCGCTAACAAGATCAATGCAGCCCCATGAGGTGTACCCCATTACATCTACCCCATCTTCTATTGCCTTGGCTACCTGAACCAAATAGATCGGAAGAGCGTCGTGTAGGGAAAGAGTGTATGGAGAG
>ERZ1463033.145-NODE-145-length-11273-cov-7.946247_pt1 | contig 11273 bp, 10 predicted proteins | sample MGYA00564481_ERZ1463033 | MGnify/ENA primary metagenome ERZ1463033 (study PRJEB39244, sample SAMEA3635150) | Helicobacter pylori | study: EMG produced TPA metagenomics assembly of PRJEB11511 data set (Assembly of a 5300-year-old Helicobacter pylori...
ACTCTTTCCCTACACGACGCTCTTCCGATCTTACAAAATGAACACGGAGTTAAGCTACTTAATGAACTAGCAACAGTCATTGGCGGTGTCGTTTCTGGAAGCCGTGGCGCTGTTGAAAAAGATTTAATTGATCATAACCGTCAAGTTGGTCAAACCGGTAAAACAGTATCTCCAAAACTATATTTCGCAATAGGGATTTCGGGGGCAATACAACATACTGTTGGCCTTCAAGGGTCTGAAACTATAATTGCTATAAATACAGATCCAGAATGTCCTATGATGAAAATTGCTACCTATAGCATTGTTGGAGATGCACTTACAATATTGCCTAAATTGATTAAAGTATTTAAAGAGTCTCTATCTGAACTTAAGAATTTAAATTTCAATATTAAGGGAGGGGTTACCGTTGAGTGAAAAATTTGATGCTATTATTGTTGGAGCTGGCGTATCCGGACTTGCAGCAGCTTATATTATGTCGAAAGCAGGCCTTAAAGTTATTGTAATTGAAAAGGGTCAACACCCTGGATCAAAAAATGTTATGGGTGGAGTTTTGTACAGTCATATGATGGCGGAAATCATACCTGATTTTTGGAAGGATGCTCCACTCGAACGTGCCATCGTTGAACAAAATCTATGGATAATGGGTAAAGAATCTGTTGTTAAAACGGGATATAAAGATATGGAATGGTCAAAAGCTCCCTACAATAACTTTACTGTTTTTAGAGGTAAGTTTGATCAATGGTTTGCGAAGAAATGTGTTGAAGTTGGTGCACTGATTATTAATGAAACCGTAGTAAAAGAATGCATAATAGAAAATAATAAAGTAGTTGGCGTTCGCACGGACAGACCCGATGGAGATATATTTGCAGATGTAGTTGTTCTTGCAGACGGAGTAAATTCATTACTAGGTAAAAGTCTTGGATTCCATAAGGAATGGCGCATGGACCAGGTTGCTCTTTGTGTTATGGAGGAATTAAAAATGCCTTCTAAAGAAATAGAAGAACGCTTTAATCTTGATATAGGAATGGGAGCAACCATTGAAATATTTGGTGATACTACATTAGGTATGGTAGGTACAGCTTTCATTTATACAAACAAAGATCATATATCTATTGGATGTGGTGCATTACTTTCACAAATGTATAATAAACGCGTTGAACCTTATGAACTACTAGAGTATATAAAGAATCATCCTATGGTTAAACCCTTAATTGCAGACAGTCAGCCTTGTGAATATTATGCTCATTTAATTCCAGAAGGTGGTTATAAAAGCATTCCGAAATTAGTGGATGAGGGGGTTATAGTTATCGGTGATGCGGCTCAGTTTGTTAACGGCATTCATAGAGAAGGTTCAAACATGGGAATGACTTCGGGACGTTTTGCCGCCGAAACAATTATAAGAGCTAAAGGCATTGGAGAATTCACCAAAAAAACTCTTTCTTATTATGAGGATTTAATTAAAGAAAGCTACATCACTAAAGATCTAAAAAAATATAAGAATGCTTCATCTACTATGGAGAATAATGGGGCTTACTTCAATCATTATATGCCAGCACTTAATAAATCTGTTAGCGAAATGTTAACTGTGGACGGTGTATCTAAATCTCAAAAACAAAAACTAATTATAAAACACATGACTAAAGGCAGATCAATGTTAACTGCCGCTTTAGATATATTTAAAATGTTAAAGGAAGTGAAATAATGGGTGATATAAAAAAGAAGGTCAATATTGATGATAAATTATTTTTGAATACTTATAATGCTGATACAGTTTCCCATCTAGTTATCAAAGATGAAGGTGTTTGTGCCGCTTGCGATGAAAAGAATTGTACAAAATTTTGCCCAGCAGGTGTATACCAATATAAAGATTCTAAAATAGTTGTAGGATATGAAGGATGCCTCGAATGCGGTGCTTGTCGGATTGCATGTCCTCATGATAATATAGATTGGAACTATCCTCGTGGAGGATTTGGGATACAGTTTAGATTAGCTTAATGATTAAAAACATTTAAGGTGTGCAAAATATTGCACACCTTAAATGTTTTATAAATAATGTTATTTGAATTCTTAGTCTTCACCTAAACCCATTTTAATTATGACACGCCACTATAATTATTACATTGAAATTGAATTGTTATATAAATCATGCTAAAACAATCATGATGCTCTCTTTAAGGACAACAATTTCTAACGCATCTAATTTTATCTTGTCATAGTTTATGTAATATAACTCAACTCACATATTAGATATACCATTACAGTAGAATTAGGCCCAAATACAGTGTTAATAAATGATGCTGATGGACAAAACGGAGAAGTTCGCTCTTTCACTTAATTTCATAAAATATAGCACACCTAAACTAATTTCAAATTATTTTTTCTATGATAAATAACATGTCCTACTACAGCTACAATAAACAAAGTTATTAATATAACTTAACCCACATAAACTTATTCCCTCCATTTTTAATGTAATCTTAAAAGTAATAATATATTTTTTACTATATCAATTTATTATGTAGATTTTAGAAGATTACTATTTACTCTTTCCAAAAAATTCATTTATTCTTTACGAGGATTATAAAGGAGCACTTGTAATTTGTTACTTGTGATGTATTAATAATATTATTTTGGTGAATTTCATTTATTCTACATAATATCTTCATAAAAAAATAATATAATATGTATTGTACTTACAATATATTTTCAACAACTCGTACTTTATAAAATATGTAGTTTTAAAATATATAAAGGTGGTGGTAATTTCCCAGCTTGAAGACATTTATAGTTTAATAAGTAATGATTTGAATCTAGTGAAAAACATATGTAAGTCTAAGTACCAATTATCCACACGCAATTATAAGCTGTTTTAATTATGTGTGCTAGTTACAAAATTGTGGCGACACTACCTGGAACAATAAAAAACAAATTAATAGCCTCATGTTGAAAATGTTAGACTTTTAACAAGATATGCAAATAAAAATTTAAGGAGATTTTAAAATGAAACTACTTAAAAACAAATATTTTAACATCGTATGGACAGTACTACGTTTATGGTTAGGTTACCAGTGGATTTCTTCTGGATGGGAAAAAATCACTGGAGGTGGATGGATTGGCAGTACTGCTGGTACAGGCATAAGCGGATTTTTAAAAGCTGCATTAATTAAATCTTCTGGTGCTCATCCAGCAGTTCAGTCGTGGTATGCTGACTTTATCAAAACAATAGCACTACCAAATGCTGTAACATTTAGTTATCTAATTGCATTTGGTGAATTTCTTGTTGGCATTAGCTTAATTCTAGGTGCTCTTACAGTTGTAGGACTTATCGCTGGTGCACTTATGAACCTAAATTATATGTTAGCTGGCACTACTAGTACAAATCCAAATATGTACACAGTAGCATTTCATACTCCTATTTGTTGGGGTTAATGCCTATACTATTGGGCTTGACCACTTTATACTACCCATTCTTAAAAACATCTTTACCAAAAAATCAGATTCAGATCCAATTTCCTCATAAAACAAATTTTTTTAATCTTATTTATTAAAGAATTCAAGTTTAAAACCTAAAATCACCGTATTTTGTTTAACAAAAGATGAAAATAAATATTTTTAAAAAGGGGCCCAAGAAACATGAAATTAAAATCATTAAAAAGCTTTGTATTTACCTTAATATTAATTTTATCAGTTTCGATATCTGCATTTGCTTCTACAACTGGTACTCGAATTAACAAAACGGTTGATGGTGTAAAAGCCACCTTAACCTTTACAAACCCAAAATTAAAGCTAGGTAATAATAATTTCACAATTAAAATACTTGATAAAAATGGAAACCCTTTGCCTAATTTAAAAGTCACTGCATCTGCGGACGATCCTAATGGTACTAATGGTGCTGTTAATACGAGTGGTACGAGCAGTATGGCTGCTATGCCTGGCATGAGTGGTATGAGTGCAAGTGATATGACGACGATACCTCTAAAAGACGGTTCCATAAAAGGCGAATATACAGGAATGGTAAACATCAAAAGTACAGGTAAATGGATTGTTGAATCTACTTTCGATGTTAAAGGACAGGCAAAATACATTAATTTTAATGTTAATGCGCAAGGCCCTAACTTTCTTCTAATTGGCGGTGGATTTTTAGGAGTAATTGTACTAGTTATAGTTGTAGCTGCTTTGAATAAGAAAAAATCTGTTAAAGCTTAGATAGGTATTATTTGTAAAATTATTATGATTATATATATTATTTAAGAAAAGTAAAAGCAGAAGTTATAAAAAACTTCTGCTTTTACTATACCCTTTTATACCATGATTGCTATCAATAATCCAACAATCACTGACAAATGATATTTTAATCCAATCTTACTAATTAGACCCATAGTCCTTCCTTTTGTATTCATGTTTTTATCATAAGATATAAAATCAATTATAGACTTATAAGGGAAAAATATTAAAACAGTCACTAAAACAACAATCGGATAAATGTGTACTAGTACTAATATAAATGTTAGTACTAAAATGATTATTACATTAATAATCCAAAGTTTCTCAGCATTTTTGACCCCTAATAAAATAGGCAATGTTTTTCTACCTACTTCTCGATCCTCTTGCAAATCACTTATATTATTAGATAATAATATAGTACTTATATATATTACTGTAGGAATTGCTACTAAAAATGTATTTAGATTAATTGCACCAGATTGAATATAAATTACTGTCGTTGTTATACCAATACCCATTGTTATTCCAGCAACAGCTTCACCAAATGGAGTATATGAAATAGGAAAAGGTCCAAATGCATATGAAATTGAAATAATACCTCCGATAATTGCAACAATCAAAATATAATAACTTGTTTGACTAGCAATAAAAATACCAATCATACAAGCGATAAGTTGAAATAAAAATATAGTAACCAAAACTTGTTTTGAAGTAATCTCCCCGCTTACTAAAGCTTTTTCATTACCACTCTTTTTGTTATCTGCTCCACTTTTAAAGTCGGAGTAATCATTAACCATATTAGTTGCACTTTGAATAAGTATCATGGCAACTATTAATAATATGAAATATAATATGTTAAACTTTCCAAAAGCATACTTTGAATAAATTGAGCCTAAAATTACAGGGACAATCCCTGCAACAAGAGTCTTTATGTCCATAAGTTTAATTATTGATTTAAAACTCATTTTTACCTCTCCTTACCAAATGGATTATCTTTATTTGATTTTATAATAGCATTTGTAACTGTCATATATGATATTAATACACTATTTTCATCAAACATTTCAACACTCCATACATGAGATGTCTTTCCCATATGTATTAGCTTTCCTTTCGCAAGAATATAGCCTTCTATTTTTTTTGCATTCATATGGTTTGCAGTAATAGTTTGCCCTACTGCTACTTGATCTTTATTTATCATTTGAAGTGAGGCGTGACCTGTAATTGTTTCTCCGAAGGCAATTGTCGCACCCCCATGTAAATAGCCAAAGGTTTGATTATGAAACTGGTTTAAATTCATTTTAGCTTCAAGTCCACGTTCAAACACATGAATATATTCTATATTTAAACCCTCTATTAAATTCATCCTATTCATCACCTATTTTAATATAGTCTATTGTATATTTTTTTAATATAGCTTCATCAATCTCAACGCCTAATCCATAACCTTTAGGTACTTTTATTAGGCCCTTTTTCACAATGATTTCTGGTTTAATTATATCCTTTTTAAAGTAACGCTTAGATGACGATAAATCTCCTGGAATATAAGTATCATTTAAACTAGCTAAATGAACATGCAATATTTTAGAAATTTCACTTTCAACCATGCTTCCAATCCAATACTTAATATTATTTTCCCTGCATATGTCAATCATTTTTTTTGCATAGTAAATTCCACCAACACGGCCTACTTTTATATTTAATACCTTAAATGATTTTAACAAAATTGCAGTTCTTAAATCATTAACGGTTTGGATGCTTTCATCCAGACATATTGGAGTACGAAGCTGCTTTTGAAGTTTTTGATATTCTAAAAAATTTTCTGTGTTTAATGGTTCTTCTATGCACTTTAAATTAAATTGATCTAATTTTTTTATATCATTAATCTGATCAAACTTATAACTTTTGTTAGCGTCTACTAGCAATTGGATGTCAGGATACTTTTCTCTAATAGCCTTTAACTTTATAAAACCATCGACTGGTTTAATCTTTATTTTAAAGCGAGTATATCCTTCATCTTGATAATCCTCGATTTGTCTTATTAGAACTTTAACATCTAAATCACCAAGTACAATTCCTGCATATATCTCATCACTAGTCTCTTCATCAAATACAAGCTTCATAATAGACTTATTATTTCTTTTAGCATATAAATCTACCAAGGAATTTTCGAGTCCTGCCAGTGCCATGGGACACTCTACATCTAAATCTTTGTGTATATCAAAAGGATGCTCTATATTGTGATGAATTACAGCATTAATATATTTATTTATTAACACCTGCTTAGAACCATCCAATGTCTCATTAGTATAAAATGGTTCCTTAAAAGAAACCACCTCACCATAGCCATTATTGCCAAGTTCATCTGTAGCTTTAATTACAATTGTTTCACGATATTTTATAGAAGCTTTCGATGTCTTAAATGTGAAATTCATAGGCATTTTAATATGAAAAAGTTCTACTTGCTCAATCTGCATTTATACACCTTCTTATAAATCTTTTTTTAATATCTTCCCTACTGAATTTTTAGGGAGAGATTCCATAAAAATAATTTTTTTAGGAATCTTGTATTTAGCTAATTTAGTTGAAAGATACTCTAATATTTCATGTTGACTTAAGGTAGACACCAAATAAAGTACAGGAACCTGTCCCCACTTTTCATCAATATGTCCAACCACTGCACACTCATTTATTTCCGGATGTGCATATAAGATGTTTTCTATCTCTTTCGGATAAATATTTTCACCACCAGATATAATTATATCTTTGCGACGAGCAACTATATTTAAAAATCCATCTTCATCAATGTATCCCACATCTCCTGTATTAAAGTATCCAGATATATTTTTTTTACCTAGATATCCATCTATAAGCATAGGACTTTTAATTAGGATTTCACCAATTCCTTTTTTATCAACATTTTGAATTTGAATATCTACATTTTCAAGTGGAATTCCGACTGAATCAATTTTCTCTGGATATTCTAATACTGAAAAAGTAGTGGATTGACTTGTTGTCTCTGTCATTCCATAGGTTTTATATAATGGAATGTTTCGTAATATGCTTTTCTCAACCAAATCCTTAGGTATAAATTCACCACCTAACAACACTACACGTAATTTATGTATTTCTATTCTCTCAACAATCCTATTTAACATAGTTGGAACAATAGAGATCATATTTATAGTCCCACTTTTAATTAAGCTTAAGACTTTTTCTTCATCAAACCTTTCCAGTATAGTAATTTGAGTACCATTGTATAAACTTCGTAGTAAAATAGTTAATCCACTAATATGATACATAGGTAATACCAAAAGCCAATTATCCCCCATTGTTACCCCAATACTTTTCTGGGATGCCAATACATGAGCTGAAAACTGTTTCCACCTAATAGGAACTGATTTGAACTCGCCGGTTGTAGCACTTGTATTCATGATAACAACAATGTTTTCACCTTCAAACTCTTCTATTAATTTTACCTCTTCCCTCTTATTTTTATAAACTTTATTAAAGCTTATAAATCTATCGTCATATGAAAATATAACTTTAACCTCTGTTAAGGTTAATTGATTTTTAAGCTCATTCTCTGTCAAATGAATATTTAACATTACAACTTCTTTACCCAAAAGTTGTAATGCCAAAAAGAAGAGAACCATATCAACTGAGTTATTTGAATAGATAGCAACCCTTCGCTCAGTTTTCACATATGACGATAGTTTCCCAGTAAGTTCTATCACACGTTCATAAACTTCATGATAAGTTAAATCATTAATGAACTTTTTATTTGGATTTTCAATGTTGTGTTTTTTAAGCCAATTCATTTTATCTCACCTTTACAAATTTATTTATGGGAATTTAGGAAATTCTTCAAAATTGGGGTCGCGTTTTTCTTTAAAAGCATCTCGCCCTTCTTTTGCTTCCTCCGTAGTGTAATATAATAAAGTAGCATCCCCTGCTAATTGTTGCAAACCAGCTAATCCATCTGTATCTGCATTAAATGATGCTTTTAAGAAACGTAATGCAGTTGGAGAATGTTGCATTATTTCTTTTGCCCATTTTACTGTTTCCTGTTCTAACTCACAAAATGGAACTACTGTATTCACAAGTCCCATATCAAGAGCCTCTTTAGCAGTATATTGACGACATAAATACCAAATCTCACGTGCCTTTTTATGACCAACGATACGTGCTAAATATCCTGCACCATACCCACCGTCAAAAGACCCTACTTTGGGTCCTGTTTGACCAAATTTAGCATTTTCAGAAGCTATTGTTAAGTCACATACTATATGTAACACATGGCCACCACCAATTGCGTACCCATTAACCATTGCAATAACTGGTTTTGGAATAATTCTAATTAAATGTTGCAAATCTAAAACATTTAAACGTGGGATATTATCATCACCAACATATCCTCCATTTCCACGTACCTTTTGATCTCCTCCTGAGCAGAACGCCTCGTTTTCCACGCCTTGACCATGATTAGCTCCAGTTAAAATTACCACACCTATTTTACTATCTTCACGAGCCATAGTAAATGCATGGATTAATTCCATTATAGTTTTAGGACGAAAGGCATTTCTCACTTCAGGTCGATTAATTGTAATCTTTGCAATCCCATCATAAGTTTCATATTTTATATCTTCATAATTACGCATTGAATCTTTCCAATTAAATTTATCCATATCTTCACTCCTCTAAATTTTTAAAAATTCGTTTAAAACATCCATAAATGCTTTAGCATCTTCAATATGAGTATTATGTCCACATCCATTTATTGCAACATGCTTTATATTTTTATTTAATTTTTTAAAATTTTTACCCACTGCATCATATTTTTTATCAAATTGTCCACTAACATATAATGTAGGCATAGATAATTTAACTATTTGATCTTTCAGACATGGAAATTTTCCTTGGCCAGTGCATTTCAGTGTGTTTGAAAGTGCTCTAGTACTATTACCTAAACGTCTTTTGTTTATTTCATTAATAATAGACCTTGGTAACTTTCTTTGTGATTTAAAGATGCCTAAATCACTCCAATATTGATTAAACCATTCTATCCCATTTTTTTGTATCATTTTTGATAAGTTTACATCATTCCTGCGACGTTTTAAGCGATTTAAAAATCCAACTTCACCATAAGATGCATTTTCTAAAATCAGATTATCGATTTCTTTGGGATAATTTAAAGCATAGGCTAGTGCAATACGACCACCCATAGAATAACCTAGCATTGAGTATCTCTTTAAACCTAACTTAGAGATGATCATATTTAAATGCTTAATCATTACTTTTAATGAATAATATTTGAAAAGTTTTGGTTTATCACTTTTCCCATGTCCAATTAAATCAATTAATATTAATTGATGCTCATGCAATTTAATAACTTCCCAGGTGCCAAGGTTTTCTGAAAAACCATGTAAACAAATAATTGGTTTTCCTTCACCCTTTACTTCAATGTGATATTTGATTTTTTCAACTTCAATAAACATACTATCACCCTATAATGTTGTGTATTTTTCATGTAATATTTTACTTAACTCTGAATTGATTTTTACCTCAATTAGCTTAATTCCTTCCAAAGTCAGTGCTTCATTAAAGTCATCTTCAAACTGCTTATAATCTTTCGCTTCATAATAGATTGTATTATACAAAGTTTTTACGCCCTCAAAATTTATTCCCTGTGGTGTTAAAAATAAATGTTCAAAATGATTTTCTTTACTTTGAGGTAAATATCTAAAAATTCCTCCCCCATCATTATTTAATAACAGGATAATTAAATTTAAATTATGTGCCTTTCCAATTAATAATCCATTTAAATCATGGTAAAATGCCAAATCACCTGCTATTAAAACTGTTGTATGATTTGATGTAGATATACCTAGTGCGGTGGAAACAGTACCATCAATTCCATTTGCCCCTCTATTACATAAAACCTTTATATTCTGATTACGGGTTTCAAAAAAGTAATCCATATCACGAATCGACATACTATTTGCTACAACTAATCTACTTTTTTCTGGCAGCATACCTTGTAGCTTTTGAATTAATTTTCCTTCAAATAGGTATTCTTCATCCTTTGCACCATTAAGTTGTTTACGCATTTGTTTCTGATATCTTAACCACTTATCTAAATACTCTCTATTACTATTTTCTATACCAATAGAGGTAGCAAACAATTTTGGTGAAGAAACAATATATCTTTTCGTTGACAATGATGGATTACAATATTTAAAACTTTCACCAATTTGTATATATAAAGCCTCTTTATGTAGTGTCAAAAACTGCTGCAACCTTTTAGAAACAGGTAACTGCCCAAAGTGAATAATAAATTCAGGTTCTAATCCTCTTTTAATATCATCATCTTTTAAAAAAGCATCATAACTATCAATAATAATATTACTAGAGTAATTTCTTAAATTTGAAATTGGGTCAGCAAGTATTGGTATTTTTAACCGTTCTCCTAGTTCTAAGACTTGTTTATGATAGTTTGAATATGCATCTCCACCACAAATAATAATTCCATTTTTATTTTTAAAAATGGAGGCATCCATGAAAATTTGATTTTCTCCTTCGCTGAATTCAAATTTGTTTTTTGCACGCCCTACAGTAAAGTTAAGCTTACTTAAATCTGGAGTTAAAGGGTCACGAATTGGTACATTAATGTGGATTACCCCATATTCTTTTGACATAGCACTTACATATGCTTTCTGCATCACCACACGTACATACCTGTACATACTTTCACTTTCCTCAGGAAGTGCCAGTTCTTCGTAATATTTTGTAAAGTTGTCGAATATTTTATTCTGATCAATTGTTTGTGGTGCCCCAACATTACGGAGTTCAGGTGGGCGATCAGCTGTTAAAACAATTAATGGTACTCCTGAATACTTTGCTTCCACAATGGCAGGTAAATAATTCGCCACAGCGGAACCTGAAGTACAAACTAATACCACAGGTCTAGCCTGTTCTTTAGCTATACCTAGCGCAAAGAAACCTGCAGAACGCTCATCAACATTTACATAGATTTTAAAATCATGTTC
>ERZ1463033.146-NODE-146-length-11254-cov-9.519332_pt1 | contig 11254 bp, 13 predicted proteins | sample MGYA00564481_ERZ1463033 | MGnify/ENA primary metagenome ERZ1463033 (study PRJEB39244, sample SAMEA3635150) | Helicobacter pylori | study: EMG produced TPA metagenomics assembly of PRJEB11511 data set (Assembly of a 5300-year-old Helicobacter pylori...
TTCAGACGTGTGCTCTTCCGATCTTCCCTTTAGAAATTCATATAAGGTTACCATAAACCTAGAAGCTACATTTAAAAGCTTTCTATTTTTATTAATGTTATCTTTGCGTCCTTCTAGTTTTAGCATTTTTCGAGGAAATATTGTTCCTTTTTCAATACCATAATCTACCGATCGCGCATGTGATCTTTTTATTATATCTAATTGATTTTTTAAAACTTCTGGTGTTAAAATTTGTTTTCCAATTTCAATCTCCAATTTTAATACCTCCTCGTCTAATACAAGTATATTACTTTTTAAAGCTATATACAGTGATTATCAACAAGTTAATAAAACTTTTTCATTTATCGAATATATTGAAGATATATTGGAAAATAACTCTAAAATAAGTCTACACTCCTTTACCATAATATTTTAATTAAGGATTGTAGACTTATTATGTCAAATTTTTTTATAGAAGTCATATCAAAGCTAATCATTTACCAATTCTTACGCCAACGCCTTTAATACCAAAGGATGAGCCCAAAACATTTCCGAAGTTCTTACCACAAGCAATTATCCTTTTATTACTTTTAATTAATTCACTTTTATCTATTGCAACTATTATTCTTAATTTTTTCATATACATTTTAACCTCACCTTATATATAATGGCAGCATCTTATACTTTAGCTTCTAATAAACAGACTGAATTATTTGTTAGCCTTCATAAAATTTAAATTTATGTAAATCTTTATCTTATAATATAACTATATTATAACTATTATGTCAATCTTTTTAGAAAACTATTTTTTTATTATCGTAAATTATAGATAATTATATATTTTTATACATTTTTGTAAAACATTTAATTAATTTTGTGGACTTTATTTCAAGATTTTGTTGGAAACATAGATGAAGTTGTATCCATAAATATCAAAGGCGAGGAATATATAGAACCTATTGTTGCTTCAAGTTTTAAATTAGAAGAAAAATCAGCAGTAGTTATTGATCAAATGGAACTTTTTTAAAAGACTAAAAAAAATCGAGTAGTCAGTTTAAATAGACCGGCTACTCGATTTTTATAATATTAGATATAAGTTACCTCTAATGGATTTCTGTCCACTAACTTCTTATATGTATATTTAGGATAACCAACCATAACAGCAGCTGTTATCGTTTTTCCTTCTGGTATATTAAATAATTTAAGCATTGGTGAACCCTTCATGGCTGCGCAATACTCAAAAAAACCTGCCCAACAAGTTCCAAGTCCTAGTGAAGGAGCAAATAATTCTAGATAAGTCAAACATGAAATAGAATTACCTCTTCCATTTGAGTAACCTTTGTCCGCAGTAGCCATAATTAAATTTGGAGCACCACGAAGAATCGTATCAACGCCGTCTTCCCTATACATTCTAATTAAACCTTTTAATGAATCCTTTAGTGGAGATTTTTCTATCATTCGAATAGTAAGTTCAACAGCTTTTTCAACTACTTTTCTGTCCTCAACTACAATAAAAGATATACCTTGACTATTACTTCCAGTCGGAGCTAACCTTGCAATATCAACTAATTTTGTTAATTCTTCTCTTGATACAGATTTTTCTTTATAACTTCTTATAGAACGACGCGCCCTTAGAAAATGTTCAGCTTGTTCTGCATTCAATTTAGGAAAATCTTTTGCATCAATTTGCTCTGCTACTGGTGTTTTTTTATTATCTATAGCGTCCTTTGGGCATACAGCAACACAATGTCCACAGGCAATACAATTGCTGTTTTCTACTTCTTCTGGGCCCTTTTCTCCCATTTTTAGAACATACGATGGACATTCCTTAATACATTGTCCACATTTAATACATCTTTCTTCATTTACAGTTATAAGATCCATTTTATTCATCCCCTCTAAATTCATTTTACTAATTTTTCAATATCCTTTAATGTTTTTAATAATTCTTTTATTCTTTCTTTTCCAATACCATCCTCAATTGTGCTTTGTGCTTTTTTTAATATTGGTATTGCTTCCTCAAGAGTTTTTACTCCCTTATCAGTTATAGTTATGCACTTTTTTCTAGAGTCCTGCTCTTCTTTCTTAATATCAATATAACCACTCTTTCTAAGTAACTCAACATTTCTTGTTACAGTACTTTGATCCATGAGTAAAATGTTACCAAGACTCGTAACAGAAATATTTTTGTTATAAGAAATATCCAGAAGCAACAAACATTGAGTACTCCGAAGTCCAGTTGGTTGAAGCATTTTGTCATAAAATTGAGTTATTGTACGGGTGGTTTTTCTTAAGTTCCCACAAGTACAACTTTGCGAATATTTGTTATCACATGAACTTAAGCTACACATAAATTCAACTCCAGTACTATATATGTATATACATATAATATAGTGAAGTTTTATTTATGTCAAGTTTATATTAATATTTGTCATATTTATAAGTATAATTGTCATTATCAATATTATCATTTAAGTTATAGGAAAATAGAAAAACGGATGTGAATTATCACACCCGTTTTTCTAAGATCCTAATTAATAACTCTACTTTTCACATACACAGCATAACCAATTTCTATCTTCCATTAAATCTATTTTTATATTATTGTACCCTGCTTTTTCTAATATTAGTTTTAATTCTTCAGGCGTATGTATTTCCATATCCGATATTGCAACGAATTCATCATTTCTTTCTTTAAAGTTTTCACTAGAATACATTTCACATATTATAACAAGTTTTCCTGATGGTTTTAAAACTCTTTTTACCTCTTTAAAATTTTCAATAAGATTAGGCCAAAAATAAATAGTTTCTACTGCGGATATAACATCAAATTTATCATTTTCAAATGGAATTTTTTCTACACTTGCATGAAGAATTTCTACGCTGCCATCTTCTATAAATTTTTCATTATAATCTTTTGACCATTTTACACAATCGGTTGAATAATCTATACCAAATGTTTTACCCTTCGCTGCTATAGAAGCCATTCTATTTACTGTTCTACCACCACCACAGCCTATATCTAGTATAACATCATTTTTTTTAATATTTATTTTCTCAAATCCCCAATTAGTTAATTCAAAGTGTGATATATTCATGTCTTCGGCTATAGCTTTTCCTATTTCGCCATTTGGCTTTTTACATTGATTTAATCTTTTCGCAATTTCACTCATAATGTTCCACCGTCCTTAATTTTCTTTTGGTGCCACTTATGTGGCAAGTGGCACTCATTAACTTTGATTCTATAATGATAATGATAATCAATTGCATGTTAGTACATTATAATCTATTTTTGTTCATATTACAATTTTTAATATAAATCACATAAACTTAATATAATTACCTCATAGACAATCTTAGGTGCCACCCACATGGCAAGTGTCATCTAAATTTTTTTCATTGGTATACATTTACGGTAAGTGTATAATGTAACATATAATCACAAATAAGTTTTTTATAGTATGGTTATATAATTTACGAAAAGAGATGAAAATATGAAAAAATTTTTAAAAAAGTTAAGAAAGCACCAAAAAATAACAATATTTATTATAATTATTTTAATATTGCTAAGAGCATTTTTTGAGTATGCAATTAAACGTAAGGGATTATACCTCATGCATGATTATATGTACAATATCTTAAATTACATTATACTAGTATTAGCATTATTAGTATATTTTAAAAATGAAAAAGTTAGATGGACATATCTCGGTGTTTTACTGCTTTTAATAATAATGAACACCTTTGGAATTTATAAAAGCATAAGTAACATACAATTCCAATCTAATTTTAGCCATGCCCAAAATTCATTCATAATAAGGGAGACAAAAGATGAGCCCGAGTTTAGCATCATATATATACCAGCACATAAAATATTTATGAGGTTAGATGATAAGATAAAGGTAACAAATGGGTATAAGCCATTTTCAAATAAAGGATATGAAGTAGTTTGGCTTAACGATGATAAAGCTCTTATTAAATACCTAAATGGAACAAATCATATATCAAAAGGAGATATTCTAAACTTCTCGAAAACCAATGGTCCATATTCAAATGTTTTAGCAAATTTAAGTGGGACTTGGATCGATAAAAACAATAATAAAAATACTATAAATATTGCAGGCGTGCAAATCACTTATAAAGCTAAAAATAATATTTATTGGTATTCATCAAGTATGTCAGGTGAACAAGGTAATTATGGCTCTATTTTATATGGTAATAGTGATACTCCTAGTATATACATTTTAATGAATGCAAATAACACAATAACTGTGGGGTATACTGCACTCAATAATAATGAACAAAGTATTTATACTAAATAAAAATAAACCTTCAGGTGCCACCCACGTGGCAAGTGGCATCTATATCATTATAAATTCCACAAGTTTTATATATGCGTAGTCACACCTAGAATATAGGAAATAATCCAAATAACCCATGCAAATGCACTAAATTTATAAAACTTGTTAAGTAAATTTTTGTATTTTTTTAATATAAGTACTGAACCAATTGTATTCGCTAACATAAGTAATAAAGCAATAAATCCTAATATATCATGAATTCCTGCCTTTACTATGCCCCCACCAAGTTCATACATTATTAAAGTTCCTACTATATCACATGTTAAACCTATAAAAAACATAACAACATGCCATGAGCGCAACACTTCTTCTTTGACTTCATTTAAAATAGAAATAGTATAAAAAACCAATGCTAAATTTACTAAAATTATCGAGATAACTAACATTTTTCACCTCTTTTAAGAATTATCCTTCGATTATAAACTATTTTGCAATTTTCCCTTTAGCTTCATATTCTTTTTTAAGATAGCTAAACATAGCAGCAGTATTAGCAGCATCTTGTGGAATATCATTATAAGTCATGGCATTAAATTTAATTTTCCCATCATCATACATTTGATATTGAATTTTCACGACTACAAGTTTCTTATTATATAAAACATTGCCACTGATAGTAACATATTTATTACCATTTTCAGCTGGATCATATATTTCCCAAACCGTATCTGTTATACCAGTATCAATAAGATCACCTAGTATTACACCCTTTTCAATAGGAGTTTTTCTTACAGCTATAACTTCAGGTGATTCCTTAATATTGCTAATAACGCTTTTCACTTGTTGCTTTGTTGTTAACTCGCAACCATTTATAAAAATGGCTCCAATTAACGCCACGAGGAGCAGCGATATTTGTTTTAAAACAATTGCTTTGGTTTTCATGGTTTAATCTCCTTATAAAAAAGCCACCCACATGCCAAGCGGCAAAAAAGTATATCGTTAAATTTCGTATCTATTTTTCACTTACTTAAAGTTTACCATAAAAAACAATATTATCAAATGAATAATATTGTACCTATTTAAGCATCATACCTGAAAAATAGCAAAAAAATATAGTAGATTACAAATAATATATTTTTCCAGTGTAATTTATTTTTGAATTTTGCTCATATTCCTCATAATCAATATATGCACCCTTAAACTCTAGTACATTTTCCTGTATACCAAAGCCCTCTATACTTATTGTTTCTATTTCTTTATTCTCATTAATGCATGTAGCCAATGTATAATAAAAGTCCTCTTCCTCGTTATATATAATTGCTGTATCTAATATTATAAACCTTGCTTTTCTTATAATATTTCTATCTTCGTCTGTGATTTCCACAAACTCAATATCCTCTACAACATTATTCCCTGTGTCCTCAAATAAACTCATACCTGCTACCCCTCCTACTTTTAATTATATTTTCAAACTAAAGCATTAATTTTTTAACTTATAGTAAAATTAACAACTATTATATACTATTCATAAATGATTGATTATGTTACAAATATATTATTGAAGAGATATCTTATGACAATAGACCAACAACAGTATAAACAAGTACATTCATAAAATTTAAGCTTCCAACTTTTATAAGTGGAAGCTTTAAAATAATTATCTAATGTATTTTATATTCCATTTTTTTATTATTGTTTTAAATTATTTTCCATAGTTTTTAATATATCTCTATAATCATATACTGCAATCACTGTTTTATTTTCTACAAGTTCCTTATTTATTTTTCCATCATAATGCTCATATTCAATTACGCTTAATTCTAATTTCTTTAATGTAGCCTCTATCGTTTTGTTTACTTTTATATGATTTCCCATTTACATTCTCTCCTTATTAAGTTATTTAAAAAGAATAGGCTAATGATACTATTCTATAAATATATGCGAAAACCTCTAAACGTTTACACATTTTCTTATAATTTTGAAATATAGTCATATTTTTCTTCATAAATTTAGCTAATGTAAAGTATTCTAGATTAAAGGTAAGAAATCATATTTTAATTAAAAAAAAGAAGCCAGCAACTTAGTTGCCAACCTCTAAATTTTATAAATACTTTTCCAACTCCGAATTTACTATGTTTTCTAAAATATTTTTTATATAAGCTGTTTAATTATAATAATCACTACCTATACCTAACTGTTCTGGTATTCTCTTATTTGCTGAGTAAGTGCAGGAATAACTTCAAATAAATCCCCTACTATTGCATAATCAGCAATATTAAATATTGGTGCATCGGGATCTTTATTTATTGCTATAATTATGTCTGATGATGACATGCCTGCTAAATGCTGAACAGCCCCTGATATACCACCGGCAATATAAATCTTAGGTCCAACAGTTTTTCCAGTTTGTCCTACCTGTTGAAGCGGAGATATCCACCCTGCATCTACTGCTGCTCTTGATGATCCCACGGCAGCACCTAATACATCTGCAAGTTCTTTAACAATTGAAAAATTCTCAGCTTTTCCAAGGCCTCTTCCTCCTGAAACAATTATTTCTGCTTCTTCAAGCTTAACCCCTTCTTCACCTGCAATTTTTATAAAGTCTATAAGCTTTGTTCTAATCTCGTCTGCAGGTGTATGAATTTCTTCTTTTATTACATTTGCTGATTTTGATTCATCTGGCTGTGTTTTTTTAAAAACTCCTGGTCTTACAGTTCCTATCTGAGGTCTTGTATCAGAACACAATATAGTAGCCATAAGATTTCCACCGAATGCTGGTCTTGTCCATGCTATAGCTCTAGAAGCTTCATCAATGTCAAGTCCTGTACAATCTGCTGTTAATCCCGTCTGTAATCTACAAGCAAGTCTTGGTCCTAAATCTCTTCCATTAATTGTAGCTCCAATTAAAATTACCGAAGGTTTATACTTTTTTACTAACTTATTCATTACATTGGTGTATCCGTCAGTACTATAATCTTTATACTCTTCCCCTTCTACCAAAATAACCTCATCAGCCCCATAAGAAATTACAGATTTAACAACATCATTCATGTCCCTACCAATAACAATTCCAATAATTTTTTCATTATTAGCTTTTGCAAGAATCTTTCCTTGATTTAAAAGCTCTAAACCCACGTTTTTTACCTTGCCATGTTCAGTTTCAATAAATACCCATACATTTTTATATTCTTCAATATTCATCATTAGCCCACCTTTTTAATAAGATTAGCTGCCAATAATATTTCATATAACTTAACAGCTGATTCTCTTCCAGTTTCCTCTTGAATCCTTATACCCGATTCTTTTCTTGGAGGTGTAAATGATTTTTTTACCCTTGTAGGTGAGCCTTTAAGACCTATTTTAGTTTGATCAAGTTCTGGCAAATCTGCAACAGTTAGTTCCTCTATTACTGCTCTGTTTGATTTCATTTTACTTTTAATAGATGCATATCTTGGTTCATTAATTGATTTTACTACCGTGCATACTACTGGAAACTTAGCTTCAATTACTTCATACCCCTCATCATGCTCTCTATTTACGATTACAGTATCATCTTTAACTTCTATCTTTGCAGCAAAAGTTACTTGTGTAATTCCAAGGTGTTCTGCTATTTCAGGTCCTATTTGTCCTGTATCACCATCAATAGCCTGCTTACCACATAATATCAGATCAAAATTCCCAAGCTTCTTAATAGCTGATGCTAATATATAACTTGTTGCAAACGTATCTGATCCTCCAAATAATCTATCGCTTATTAATACCGCTTTGTCTGCTCCAACTGATAAACATTCCTTCAAAGCAACCTTTGCTTGAGGTGGTCCCATGCTAATAACCGTAACGCTACCACCATGTGCTTCTTTAAGTTGCACTGCTGCTTCTAAAGCGTTCTTATCAAATGGGTTTACAATACTTGGAACACCCGCTCTGATAAGAGTGTTTGTTACTGGATCTATTTTTATCTCAGCAGTATCTGGCACTTGTTTAATGCAAACTAAAATGTCCATAATCTAATCCCTCCATCTAATTTAAATTTAAGTATATATTAACAAATTATTTTATCATTTCTCTTGAAATTATTATCCTCTGAATTTGATTTGTTCCTTCGAAAATTTGGAATACCTTTGCATCTCTCATTAATTTTTCAACTGGGTAGTCCTTACAAACGCCATATCCGCCAAAAATTTGAACAGCATCAGTAGTTACTTTCATTACTGTATCTCCACAGAATGTTTTGGTAATTGCCCCTTCTCTTGGTATATCTTTTCCTTCATCCAATAAAATCATTGAGTGGTGAACTAACTGACGAGCTGCCTCAGTTTGGATTTCCATATCAGCAAGTATCATTTGAATTGCTTCAAACTGTGCAATAGGTTTACCAAATTGAATTCTCTCTTTAGCGTATTTTACACTTTCATCAATAGCCGCCTGACAAATACCAACGGCCAAAGTACCAACGAAGGCTCTTGAAACGTTTAATGCTTGCATAGCGACTTTAAAACCTTCCCCTTCTTTTCCAATTAAATGATCTGCTGGAACTCTTACATCATCGAATACTACATCACATGTATTTGATAATCTAAGTCCCATCTTGTCTTCGTGCTTACCTACCGTAATTCCAAGACGACTTTTTTCAACTATAAATGCTGATATTCCTTTTATACGCTTATCCTTGTTTGTAGAAGCAAATACTACATATACGTCAGCAAACCCGCCGTTAGTAACAAAGCATTTTCTTCCATTAAGTACATACTCATCGCCATCCTTAGCCGCTGTTGTTTTAAGTGCTCCTGCATCTGAGCCTGCATTTGGCTCTGTCAAGCAAAATGATCCATATCCTCCTGGAATAATTATGTCAGCAAATAATTTTTTTTGCATTTCATTTCCAGAAGCATTTACTGCCCTTAATGCTACAAAATTTGTAACAAGAGTAATTGCATAACCCGCATCAACCTTAGCTAGTTCCTCAAACACTGCTGCTGTTGTTTGAAAATCTAACCCCGCACCTCCATCTTTTTCTGGTATCTCCAATGTATGCAATCCCATATCGATAGCTTTTTTTAAAAGCTCCAAAGGAAATTCACCAGTGATATCAAGTTCTTTAATATGTGGTTTTATTTCATTAGCAGCAAAATCTCTCACCATTTCTACTAGATCTTTTTGTTCATCTGTTAATATATTTGCCATATTAATTCCCCCATATTTAAATTTTAATTGAATTATAATTTATGATTTTAAAACTTTACAGTTTATTTTTTTAGCAGTTTTAATCCAGATACAGCTCCTTGATCAATGGCTTCCTTAATCTCTGCATCACTATAGCCAATTTCTTTCATAATTTCTTTTGTATGTGCCCCCTGAGATTTACAGGTTTCCAGTCTAGGCTCTTGGTTAGAAGCGAATACTATTGGATTAGTAGGAACCATTCTCTTACCTTTCGGGTAATCCACTTTGGTTAAAATGTTGTTTGCCCATACTTGTTCGTCCTCATAAACATCCAAAGGCTCATTTGCTGCTTCACATGGCAACTCGTTGTCAGAGAGCATTTTCACTAAATCAACTCTGTTTATTTTAGATATTGCTTCATCAAGCTTATCTATTACTTCATGGTTCAGTTTGCCTGCATTTAACTGTGCACAATTTGTGTATTTGGTGTTTCCCACCATATCTTTGATATCTAATAATGTCATAATCTTATCATAGTCCCTATCGTATTCCGGACAACATATTACTACCCATTTTCCATCCTTGCTACGGTAGCAGTTGTTAAATGGATTTACAACTTCTTTTCGACTCTTTGGATACTGATTTCCATACTGTGCAGATATCATTGCAACACTTAACATAAATGATGCAGCATGTTGAAGACTTACCGTTACCTTATCACCTTTTCCAATTTTTTCTCTTCTGTAAAGAGCACCGCAAATACCCGCAAGTAGTGCCAATGAAACCTGAAAATCTCCATATCCATTAGGTGGATTCATTGGAGAACCGCCTTTGTCTACAGTTGTACCCAAAACTCCTCCTCTTGCCATATAGCAAGTAGCATCAAATCCCGGCTTATCTTTTGCAGGTCCTTTTTCCCCATAACCTAAACACTGAGCAAAAATAAGTTTTGGAAACTTTTCTTTCAAGGTATCATAATCCAAGCCCAGTTTAACTAATGATTTTGTTCTTGTATTAGTAACAAATACATCTGCTTGACTTAATAACTTATACATAACCTCTAATCCACGTTCTGTCTTTAGATTAAGGGTAATAAATCTCTTATCCATATTTGATACATCAAAGGCTAAATTCTCATCATCTGTAAAGGGCATATTAAACACTGATCCTTGTTCTCTTGCTGGGTCACCTTTCGGAGCTTCCACTTTAATTGAGTTTGCTCCCCACTCTCCCATCACTCTAACAGTAGTAGGCGCCGCTAAATACGTAGTCAAATCTACAACTTTTACACCCTCTAATGGTTTCATTTAAACATTTCCCCCTTATTTTATATTTCACCTTTACAAATAAAAAGCCATTCCGGTGGTCGGTATTAATAATATCCAACCCCAAATGGCTCCCATCGAGTTGAGATTTTGAATTCACAACTCTATTCGCCAGGGGATCAATAATCCCTCAACTAATTATTGAGTTAACAATGACACTAAATTACCCCACCGCTTACTATAAGTTTTCTAGAAATTGTTAATCTTTGAACTGTTCTAGGTCCTTCTTCTAACCACATTGCACGACAGTCACGGTACATTCTTTCAAGTGGTCCATAAGGATTGTCCTCAAAGTATCCAATACCAGCAAATATCTCAAGGCAAAAGTCAGATACTAATTTAACAGTGTTGATACTGTGAAGTTTACACATAGCTGCTTTCATTTCAATATCTTTACCATCTTCATAGTCTTTTGCAAAATCATATACAATATTTCTTAATGCATATATTTCAGTTCCCATATCCGCAATCATCTGTTGAATTGCTTGT
>ERZ1463033.147-NODE-147-length-11208-cov-10.397741_pt1 | contig 11208 bp, 11 predicted proteins | sample MGYA00564481_ERZ1463033 | MGnify/ENA primary metagenome ERZ1463033 (study PRJEB39244, sample SAMEA3635150) | Helicobacter pylori | study: EMG produced TPA metagenomics assembly of PRJEB11511 data set (Assembly of a 5300-year-old Helicobacter pylori...
TATCATGGCATTAAATATTAAGTTTTTTAAATTATATTTATAGTCTTCCCATATTCACCAAATTCTAGTTTATTAATAAGAATTTAAATTTGATTTCAATCTAAATTTCTTATTTGAAGCCATATATGAGAATTTTTATACCTATTCCCCATACACCATATCAATTACTCTCTGACATTTTAATGCATCATCAAAATCAGCAGCTATGCTTTCATATGAATTATCATAAATCTTATTTGCGAAGTTTATAAGCGACGCTGTATGGCAATTTTGGAAATATCCCAAAGAATTTCTTTTATCCGCATAAAATTTTAATAAGTTATCCCCTGCTGCTACATTTTTTATCTCTGTTGAATTACTTTCATAACTATATACTTCAATCTCATAAGGATTATTAAAATTAATCTTTATACTGCCATGACTTCCGTAAACTACGTAATCATCTGTTTGTTCTCTTTCAGTAAATACTCTTGAAACCTCAAGGCTTCCGATCACACCATTTTTCAGTGTAAATTCACAATTTGTAATTTCATCTACTTCTGACCTGTCTTTAAAGAAAATTCTAGATTTTGCATCTACTCCTTCTATATCTCCCATAGTAAATTGTATCATATCAATTAAATGGACCCCTAAATCCAGTAGTGCACCGCCACCAGAACTTTTCCCAGTTCTCCATGTATCCTTTTTCTTTTCATTTAAATAACTATCATGATAAGTTCTCACTTTAAAATCTATAATCTTTCCTATTGTTTCTTTATCAAGTTCTGCTTTTAATAATGAAAGAGCTGGCATAAATCTATAAACTAAAGCTACAGAATTTTTTATATTGTTTTCCTTAACAAGTCTTGCCATTTCCATTGCATCTTTAATATTTGTAGCTAGCGGTTTTTCGCAGTAAATAGCTTTGTCGTATTTTACTGCCTTTACCACATTGTTAAAGTGGACATTGTTGGGTGTACATATATCAATAAAATCAATCTCCTCATCCTTAAGTACCTCTTCAATATCTGTGACATTTATAACTCCACTAATAGGAATAATCATAGGCTCCCTGGTTACAACGTATTTTAAATTTAATTCATAAGGAAGTGAAAACCTTAAGTTAGCATCATAAACTGCTAATGAATGTGTTTTCGCTATACCACCAAATCCTATCATTGCAAAATTTATTTTTTTCATAAGTATATACCTCACCTTCATATCAATATCATTAAATAAAGATTACCACTAACCATGTTTATTTACTACAATTTTAGATTAATTATCTAGTCCACACTTTTCTAAGACTAAAAAAATATCCTTACCGCAATCACTCTTAAGAACGCTCAGACAAGGCCAAATGATTATAAGGTTCTAGTAGTAAGGGTTACAGGTTAGAGTGCATTTTTATAGAACTCAGCCATGAGATTCAAGATGATATCATAAGAAGAACTAAACATACCTTAATAGGAAGTAACTATTTGAAATCACTAGTTTTTAATATTCAAAGATACTCACTACACTATGGCTCTGAAATTAGAACAATTGCATTCTTTAAAAATCATTCACGTGATATAATGTTATGTACAGATAAAATTAAGAATTATAATATAAATTTTTCGGAATCAAGCGATGGGATTAAAAAATCCTTAAAAATTTCAGATTAAAATTATAATAAATGACAGATAAATATGTTATACTATTTACATACTGCATTTTATGGTATACAGAAAGCATTTACAAATTTTGCATTATAGATGCAGTTACTACGACTTTAACAATCGATTCTTATAAAATCAGAATCTCCCTTATATTTTTATGATATCAGGAAAGTTATAAGTGATGAATAAGCATTTAAATTTTAGGAGGCTATATTAATGGAAAAAACAGTTAAAATATTAAATGAACAAGGGTTACACGCAAGACCAGCTTCTATCTTTGTAAAAACTGCAAGCAAATTTAAGTCTACTGTTAGTATCGTACATGGTACTGGCGTTGCAAATGCAAAATCTATAATAAACATAATGAGTTTAGGACTTAAAAAAGACGAAGAAATTAAAATCGTTACAGAAGGCGCAGATGAAAAAGAAGCTATGGCTGCTTTAGTAAGCCTTGTAGAAAATAAATTTGGCGAAGAATAGTCAAAGTTATAATTTGAAATGCTACAGTAAATAAGCAATGATTATCTATTACTACTCGGATATTTTATGAAATTAATATCTGAGTAGTAATATTTTTTTGAAGTTATACTAATTTTTGTTAGATAAGAAAAATTAAAATGAAATTGACATGTGCTAAGTGCGTAGTAATTATTCATTAGCATAAAAAATTGCCTCATAGTATGCATCTGGCAACCACTTTTCATCTAATTCTAGTTGTTTAGAAATTTTTGATACCTCATCCCATTTACCTTCTTCATAATTTATAATTAAATCAAGTATTTTTCTACAATCGTTATTACTACACCCTTCTAAAGCACCCTTAACTTCAATTGGTAACAATAATTCCTCAAGTATTTCCTCTAATGGTACATCTAAAAGTAAATCCACCATAGAAAATAGACCTATCATATAAGCATTAAATGAATTAGCACCTTTTCTAATTTTACATGATATTAATTCTGAAAACCTTGCCCTTGTTAAAGATTCTATTACTATAATTTCTGGTTTATCCTCACCCATAGTTTTAAAAACTATTAAATATAGCCACTTTTTTATTTCTTTTTCACCAAGGAGTGACAATGCTTGTTTAATAGACTTTATTTTACTTCTAAAAACATAATTTGCTGAATTTATAAGTTTTAAAAGTTTAAATGATAATGATACATCTTTTTTTATTAACTCTTCTATTTTATCTATATCAAAACTACCACTATTAATTTCCTGTAATAACTTCATATAAACAATCTTATTTTCTGATATTCTTTTTCCTGAAACCATTAGTGGTCTACTAAAATAATAACCTTGGAAGTATGAATACCCAAACGAAACAGCTTCATGGAATTCTTCCATAGTTTCAACTTTTTCTGCTATAAAGTTTATATAGGTGGAGTTCACCTGTTCAATTACTTTTCTTCGATCATGTCCTTTAGTTATTTTAAAATCCACTTTAATTATATCTGCTACCTCTATAAGTTTTATGTACTTGCTTGAATAAACAAAATCATCTAAGGCTATAAGATAACCTTGTTTTTTTAAATTCTTACATAACTCTACTATTTCCTCTGTAGGTTCTATATCCTCTAATATTTCAATTATTACCGTTTCTGGTGGCAAAACCATAAAAATATCTGATTTTAAAATATTTTCAGTAAAATTAATAAATGCTTTTTTACCTCCAGTTACTTCGTGAATTCCTATATTTACAAAACAGTTTTTTATAACTTCAACAGTTGCCTTATCTCCACTTTCTGCTTGGTATATGTTTTTTCCGCTATCTCTAAATAACAATTCATATCCAAGTAATTTGTTAAATCTATCAAGAATTGGTTGTCTTGCTAAAAAAACATCCATACTACCCCTCCATTAAAATACATTTAAGATGTATTATGTTTATTATACATAATATTACACACATTTACAATATCGCATATAAGATGCAATATATTTTGTTTACACTATTAATAAAACAACCGAATTTTAAACTAATATAAATATTTTTAGACTAATATAAATGTTTTAAAATAATAATTAACCCCCGCCTTAATCAAGACGAGGGTTAATTATTATTTTAAGCTATCATATATCTCAGATAAATTCGCTTCCATACTCTCTAGATAGCCTTTATTATCTTCACTGCTTTCTATTGTATATATCTTTTGTACTTTAGCCCCTACCTCTTTTGCAAGGGTTTCAGACACTCTAGGACTTGCAAGTTCCTCCATGAAAATAACTTTCACTCCATATTTTTTCGATAACTCGACTATTTTTTTTAGTTTTTGAGGAGTAGGCTCTCCCCCCGCGAATACATCTTCTACACTATTTTGTGTTAACCCAAACTCTCTGCACAAATAACCAAAGGCTGCATGACCGGTAACAAAATTCTTGTTTTTTATCCCTGCGAATTTCAAATTATATTCACTATAAAGTTTATCAAGTTTCTTTGAAAACTCTTCATAATTTTTCTCATAATATACTTTATTCTTTTTATCTGCTTTAACCATAGCATCTTTTATGTTTTTAGTTTGAATTTTAGCGTCTTTTAAGCTAAGCCATATATGAGGATCAAATTGTCCATGTTCCTGAACTTCATCACCCTGGCTTTTTATTGGATTTATTCCAAGTGACGAATCAACAACAACTAACTTCTTATTATCTATAGCACTTAGAGTTTTAGAGGCCCATGTTTCCATTCCAAATCCAGAATATACAAACAAATCAGCATCACTTATACTTTTCATATCCTTTATTTTTGGTTCGAAATCATGTGGCTCAACGCCTTCTGGCACTACTGTTGTTACTTGTATTTTATCTTTACCTACAGCCTCCGCGAACTCCTTCAATGGATTAAAAGAGACAACTACCTGTAGCTTTGACTTATCAGTTTTAACAGTCCCTATCGCTTCTTCTTTCATATTGAGTGTAGACTTCGAGCATCCAACTAATGTAAATATAATACATGTTAAAAGCATCATACTAATAATTTTTTTCAATGTTTTTTCACTCCTTAAATCATTTCCTTCAATTTACTTATAAATATCAAAAACCCCTAAAAGGCGCTTCTTAGTTGTTGCAAATCACTTGCATTTACTCTTATAATATACTCAAGTATTTGCACCTTGTCAATACTTTAATTATTTCCATTATTTAAGTTTATAATTTGTGCCTCATCACTCTTATGTAGCATACAAAAAGAGTATGCATTATTACAATACATACTCTTTTCCATAACTAAGCATAAATGATAAAATCTAGCCTTATTATATTTCCATTATTATTGGTATAATTATAGGTCTTCTCTTAGTTTTTATATATAAGAATTGGCCTAAAGCATTCCTAATACTAGATTTTATTACTGCCCATTCTTTAATTTTATTACCTAAGCACTGTTCTAATTCTTTTCTTACAATGTCTCTAGCCTCATTAATAAGTTCATTGGATTCTTTCATGTATACGAATCCTCTAGTTATTATGTCTGGCCCTGCTACAATGCTATAAGTCTCTCTTTCTATAGTAACTACCACAGTAAGAATACCCTCTTCAGCTAAGTGCTTTCTATCACGAAGCACGATGTTCCCAACATCTCCAACTCCAAGCCCATCTACCATTATAGCTCCCGTTTGAATTCTTCCAGCTATTCTACATTCGCTTGGTGATACTTCTAATATCTGTCCAGTTTCTGCTATAAAAATATTATCAGGACTCATTCCTAATTTTTCTGCAAGTAGCGCATGTTGTTTTAGATGTCTATATTCACCATGTACTGGCATAAAATATTTAGGTCGTACTAATGCGTGCATTAATTTTAATTCCTCTTGACACGCATGCCCTGAAACATGAATCTCTTCTGTAGTATTGTATATTACATTTGCTCCCTTTTTAAATAGCTCATTTATAACATTGTATATGAACTTTTCGTTTCCTGGAATAGGAGATGCAGATAAAATAATCAAATCTCCCTTTTGTATCTGAATACTTCTATGAGTATTTGATGCCATCCTTGTTAATGCAGCTAGTGGCTCACCCTGACTACCCGTAGTTACTATCGTTACCTTATCATCAGGATAGTTATGAAGATCTGCTACTGCAACTATAGCTTCAGCTGGTATATGCAAATATCCTAGATTCATAGCTATTTCAGATATTCTTTCCATACTTCTTCCGCTAAATGCTATTTTTCTTCCGTAGAAAATTGCAGCATTAGCAATTTGTTGTATTCTATGGATATTTGATGCGAATGATGCTACTATAATTCTACCTTCAGCTTTGTAGAAAATCTTCTTTAAATTTTCTCCAATTACTTTCTCAGATATAGTAAAACCAGGACGCTCTACATTAGTACTATCAGCCATGAGCAGTAATACTCCTTGACCACCTAATTTGGCAAATCTCTCTAAATCTATAACTTCTCCATCTATTGGAGTATAATCTATTTTGAAATCTCCCGTGTGTATAATTCTTCCAATAGGAGTGTGTATACAAAGCGAACATGCATCCGCTATGCTATGGCTAACTCTTATGAATTCTACACTAATTTTATCAAGCTTAACTATATCCCCAGCTTTTACTACATTTAGTGTACAATCTGCGAGTATTCCATGTTCTTGTAACTTATTTTCTACAAGTCCTAGTGTTAGACATGTTCCATACACTGGTACATTCAACTGTTTTAAAACATAAGGTAATGCTCCTATATGGTCTTCATGACCATGAGTTAGAAAAATTCCTTTTACTCTATCTTTATTTTCCAAAAGATATGTTATATCTGGAATAACCAAATCTACTCCATACATATCTACATCTGGAAACGAAATTCCACAATCTATAACAATAATTTCTTCTTTATATTCTATTGCAGTAATGTTTTTCCCAATTTCTCCAAGTCCACCTATTGGGATAACTCTGATTTTGTTTTTACCCTTACTTCTATAATTATTATTCACTATTTCCCCGATTTCTAAATATTAGGCATTTTATCCATCCAATATTTTCGTTCTGTTTACTAAACAAAATGGTAGTATCACAGAATATAATTACTTAGGTCAGTACCGCTTACTACAATTAACCTTGATCCTTTAGCCGCGGAGCTGCTCATCTTCTAAAGATGCATTAACCACTTCACAAGGAGCTTTAGATTTCCACCCATAAAATGAGATACTCCCTTATGAAACTTCGTTAATTTACTATTCCAAGTGTTTTTTTCCTATTAACTAACCATAAATCAGGTTTTCACCTACCTTTTCTTTTATATTTTTATTACAATTACTTTATAATGATTTATTTTTGTGAGAGAATAGTTTGTATTTCCGATATCCAAATCTATTTCACCTATTGTCATTGTTTCATCATCTTGATATTTTCAATAGTCTCAGCTTTCTCTAACTTTTCACTATTTTCAATATATTTAGCCATTTTTTTCTTTTCCCTTTTCTCCTTTCTTATAAAATTTTTGAATGTTTTTAATGAATTTATATTTTAAAGTGCTGCCTTTTTAAAACACCACTCTCTTTATACATATATTTTTATATTATTATTCATATTTTAATACTACTCACTGTATGAGTTCTTTATAATTCCCTAATAACTACATTCTATACCAATGCATTATACTAATCCAATGTAATTATACCATATTATATTTGATTATAATATAAAAAAGGTTAAGAATAATCGCAATAGATTAAAATATCACATTATTCAAACTTAAATTATAGTTTTATTTCTATATTTATACTGTACAAGAATAGTAAACATATACAAACGTTACTTATCGTATAAAAAAATAACTAGCATATTCACTAGTTATTTTAGAAAATACTTTATGAAATTTAGCACTATTCTAAGTTAGCTACTTTCTTATTTAAAATAATTCTCTTTGTAAATAGTCCACCTTGCTTAAGATAATGCAAAACATATTCATTATCATAAACATTATGTATTTCTAATTTTATTATTCCTTTTGTTTTTAAGACTAACTTCACTTTATTAAATTCATCAATTTCAGCTTTTTCAGTTAGCATAGTATAGACAAGTTTTTGTGAATACATAGCCCAAGTTTCTAATAATTCATCAAGTGGTGAGTTTACATCTATATTCATTTATTTCCTCCTTGTATAATATAAGTAATACTAATATATTTACTTCATATTTTTTCTTGTACATTCCCATTATATATAATTCATTATAGATAATCAACTTACATTATAAATACGGTTGATATATTTTAATATATTTGCTTCTAAACACTACGAATTATTATACTCATTTATAATTATTACCACTTTTTAGAAAATAAAACAATTATTAATCTATTTATTTTGATTTAACTAAATTTGCAGATACAATATAACGATTTGGAGCATCCCCAATAAAATTGAATGGATAACAGGTTGTCAGTGTAAGGACTGCTCGGCTTGTAGGTACGATAACTGTTTTGTCGTCTTTACCTACAATTCGTGTGCCTTTCACCTCATAAGTGAATATACCCGCTGATGTTTTCACAATCAATTGATCCCCAATTTTAAGCTTTCCTATTCCACTAAACACAGTATCTCGATGCCCAGAAAGAACGCAATTATCTTTTTCTCCAGGAAGCACACTTTGCGTAAAGTGACCTACTCCTTTCTTTAACTCATTTTCGCCAGTCCCTTGGACAATAGGTAATTTCTTGTAGCATCTCCACTTACACTTTCAGTAAAGACTTTATCTCCAAGTATCTTTACATCTTTAAGCTTGTCCATAATTTGATTGAATTCATCCAAAAAACCTTGTGATTCAAGTGTATTAAACATATTATCCATATCTGCTTTCATACTATTAATTTCAACGGCCGATGATCCGGCATTTTTCATTTCAGTTACTATTAAATCTCTTATAAGATTTTGTACTTCTTTGTTCTTAGCAGTTAAATTAACTACTTCTCTTATAAGATTTTTGAATTGAGTATCATCAATTTTAACCCTACACACATTCCCATCCTTAGATATAAAATTATAATCGTCGCCTAGTTCCGATAACATTCCTGGTGTTTTATTCATCTCATCAAAATCTATTAACATATATTTATTAACATTCTCAGGTGAAACCATCATTTCAAATAGTTGTGGTGATTTTACAATTTCCTTAATTATAGGGGTTTTACCTTTAAGATTTATGTCACTCCATAATTCCCCAGCGTATGGACTTCCACCTATATTTGCTGACATTTTAACATATTGCTTTGAAATAGTTCCATCGCTATTTCAAGCTGTCTTAGCATCAAAACTTACTTTTAAATTGTTTAACATATCACTTATCATCTCAAATTCCTCTTGATCTTGTTTTGAAAGTCCTTTCGCCTTAAATGCCAAGCTAATTTTACCATTGCTTTCCATTGTCTTTACTGAATTTGTCTTTAATATGGCATCTGAGAGCGTTTTCGTTTGCGCATTTACTATAGATATCGGTAATACAAAAGACAACATAGCTATAGTAATTATAAAGGAACTTCCTCTTAATTCAAATTTTGTCATATCATCTACCTCCGTATAATATTTTTTCATAGCTTTAAAACTATATCAAAATGTTAACAAACGGTAAACATGATTTAAAACCCACATATGGTCAATTTTTCTTATTATATAATACTAAATATTATGATCATAATACTTAATCAAATTTGAGTTTAATTTGCTTCCATAATCAAAAAAATTAATCTATGATTTCAATTAAAATCATAGACTAATTTAAGCTTTGAAACATTTATACTATTTATTATAATGAGATATCAGTTGTTTTTCTTTCATTAAACCAAAGCAGCGACCATACAAACACTGGTAAAAACGAAAGAATCAAATACAACATACCAAACTTATTCCCCAGTATCACAAATCCTGCTGATAAACCCAAAAGAAACATAGTACAACTCATTTTATAGTCATGAAAATTGTGACTTACAATTCTTATTAATTTGTTTTTTTTCACTGAAAACACCTCCAATTTGTTTTACATAGTAAAATCAATGTTATTCTTTTTAAATGTTTATTTATCTAAACTAAAGAATAAATATTTATTATGAATAATATAAGTCAATGGATATCTGATTTTATTAAAACTCCTTATTATTATAAATACGTATTGATATTATTAGAGAAATCATAAATAAAATCAAACCTGTTATTAAAATTATAGAATTTGTAGTTAAGCTAGAAGTGTTGTTTATAAACAAATTAAATTTATGCACAAAAGCATTATTAGGATTTTCAATAACAAAACTAATACCATTCATTGGTACTATAAAAATTATCATAAACAATATAAGATTAAATATTCTCATTTTTATGGCCCCAAATTTAAAATACACTGGAAAAAATATAGCACTAAATATACCTATAGATGCAAAAACTGAACCAATATCAAATAAAGAAATTGATATATCATATATTGAAATTCCAGCAACCTTTCCTATTATTCCAATTAATATAGCATAAATAATTTGTATTATTGCAAATATAAAGATCGATATATACTTTGCTACAACAACGTCCTCTCTATTAAGTGGTAAACTATTTAATACGATTTCACTTTTGTTTTTGTCATCATAGTTTACTGCATTACTTATATACATATAAGTATTTAATATAGGCGCTAATATATATAGTCCTAACCCACTGGGATTAGTTGAATAAAAACAAATTGATACAAATATGGTATAAAAAAAAGTAAATAACAAGGTCTTTTTCTGAATAAGAATATCCTTTATTATTAGATTCAACATTAAATATTCCCCCTAACTGTATATACCATAATGTCTTCAAGAGAAGCCTTTTCAATAATGCCTCTGCCTTTAAATATCTCCCTCGCTTTAATAATATCCTTTGTTAGAGCCTCAAACCCAAAACTATTTTCTTTTATACTTACAAATTCTCTCCTAATATCATTGTCTAAAAGTTCTTTACTTCCTTTAACCATTCCATAATTTTCAATAATTTCATCCTTAGTCCTTGAGAAAACTAATTTTCCTTTATTAATAAAAGTAATATAATCAGCTATCTTTTCAAGATCAGTAGTTATGTGAGTTGAAAAGAATATACTTACATTTTCATCTTGAATTACATTATACAAAATATCTATGAGTTCACTTCTGAATACTGGATCTAGTCCAGAAGTAGGTTCATCCATTATAATAAGCTCTGCATTATGGCAAAGAGCTAATGCTAGAGAAAATTTCATTTTCATTCCTTTTGATAAGTTTTTAATTTTATTCTTTTTAGGCAGTTCAAATTCTTTTATATACTTTTCAAACAAAGTATCATTCCAACTTTTATAGAAAGGTCGAAGAATGTTTTTCATTTCTATGATGTTTAATTCTTCATAAAAATAATTTTCGTCATAAACAAATCCGATTTTCTGCTTAATCTCTTTATTATGCTTTATATTATCTAATCCAAAAATATTTATGTCTCCACTATTTTTTTTAATAAGGTTCATAATAAGCTTTATAGTGGTACTCTTACCTGAACCATTTGGCCCTATAAACCCCATTATAGAACAGATCGGAAGAGCGTCGTGTAGGGAAAGAGTGTATGGAGAG
>ERZ1463033.148-NODE-148-length-11199-cov-9.709978_pt1 | contig 11199 bp, 11 predicted proteins | sample MGYA00564481_ERZ1463033 | MGnify/ENA primary metagenome ERZ1463033 (study PRJEB39244, sample SAMEA3635150) | Helicobacter pylori | study: EMG produced TPA metagenomics assembly of PRJEB11511 data set (Assembly of a 5300-year-old Helicobacter pylori...
TTTCCCTACACGACGCTCTTCCGATCTTTAGTGTATTAACAGCAACTGTTGTTGGTTTAATTGTATAATACAAAAGAAAGAAGGGGTTAAAATGGAAAAATTCAAAAGAATCCATATTATAGTGATGGATTCAGTTGGCATCGGTGAATCACCAGATTCAAAGGATTTTGATGATTTTAATGTTAATACATTAGCTCATATTGCGCAGAAGAAAAAGGGGCTTAATATGCCCAATATGGCAGCCCTGGGATTATCAAACATTTATGAAATAAAAGGCGTAGAAAAAGCAATTCATCCAAAAGCTTATTATACAAAAATGCAAGAGGCCTCTTGTGGGAAAGATACGATGACAGGTCACTGGGAGATGATGGGATTATATATCGATAAACCGTTCCGTGTTTTTCTAGATGGTTTTCCAAAGGAGTTAATTGAAAGGATTGAAACTTTTTCTGGTAGAAAAATTATAGGAAATAGACCGGCTAGTGGAACAGAAATCATAAAAGAACTTGGTGAAAGGCAGCTTAAAACTGGAGAATTAATAGTATATACATCAGGAGATTCTGTGCTGCAAATTGCTGCGAATGAAGAGATTATACCTTTAGATGAATTATATAAAATTTGCGATTATTGTCGCAAGATAACACTAGATAATCCATATAAGTTAGGAAGAATTATTGCTAGGCCATTTGTTGGTAAAACTGCAAATACTTTTAAGAGAACTTCTAATCGTCATGATTATGCGTTAAAACCTTTTGATAAAACAGTAATGAATTATTTGAAAGATGGTAATCTAGACTCTATTGCAATTGGGAAAATTTCAGATATATTTCTTGGAGAAGGAGTTACCAAAGCAATTAGAACTACATCTAACATGGATGGTATGGATAAATTAATAACATTATTAGATGAAGAATTTCATGGCATTAGTTTCCTTAATCTAGTAGATTTTGATGCAGTTTATGGACATCGCCGTGATCCAATTGGTTATGGTGATGCATTAGAAGCTTTTGATAAAAGGTTACCAGAAGTCTTGGAAAAATTACAAGAAGATGACTTATTACTAATTACAGCTGATCATGGAAATGATCCAACTTATCGAGGAACAGATCATACAAGGGAATTTGTACCACTACTTGCTTATTCAAAACGGTTCAAGGAAGGTAAAGATTTAGGAGTACGCAAAACATTTGCTGATATAGGGGCAACTGTTGCTTATAATTTTAATATTAAAACTCCAAAATATGGCGAAAGCTTTTTAGAAAAATTAAAATAAAAGGGTGGTAATAAAAATGAGAATGGTAGATGTGATTTCAAAGAAACGTGATGGTAAAGAATTAACAACAAAAGAAATTAATTTTTTTATAGAAGGTTATACTAAAGGAACTATTCCTGATTACCAAGCAAGCTCCCTTGCAATGGCTATTTATTTTCAAGACATGAATGATCGGGAGAGAGCAGATTTGACTATGGCTATGGTTAATTCTGGAGAAACTATTGATTTATCAAAAATTGAAGGTATAAAAGTAGATAAACACTCAACGGGTGGTGTGGGCGATACAACAACACTAGTACTCGCTCCCCTTGTTGCTGCTTTAGATATACCAGTTGCTAAAATGTCTGGACGAGGTCTTGGACACACTGGCGGAACAATTGATAAATTAGAATCTATAAGTGGTTTCCATGTAGAGATTACAAATGATAAATTTATTGAATTAGTTAACCGTGACAAAGTTGCTGTTATTGGTCAAACAGGGAACTTAACTCCGGCAGACAAGAAATTATACGCACTTCGTGATGTTACTGGAACTGTTAACTCAATTCCATTAATAGCTAGTTCTATTATGAGCAAAAAAATTGCATCAGGAGCTAATGCAATAGTTTTAGATGTTAAAACAGGTGCAGGAGCTTTCATGAAAACAGATAAAGATGCAGAAAATTTAGCTCATGCAATGGTGCAAATTGGTAATAATGTAGGAAGAAATACCATGGCGATAATCTCTGACATGTCACAACCTTTAGGATTTGCAATTGGTAATGCACTTGAGGTAAAAGAAGCCATTGATACATTAAAAGGAGAAGGTCCAGAAGATCTTACAGAACTTGTCCTAACACTTGGAAGTCAAATGGTAGTACTTGCTAAAAAAGCAAAATCATTAGAGGAAGCAAGAAAAATGCTTCTTGAAGTAATAAAAAATGGTAAAGCGCTAGACAAATTTAAAGTATTCATTAAAAATCAAGGTGGAGATGAATCAATTGTAGATAACCCAGATAAATTACCACAAGCTAAATATAAAATTGATGTACCTGCTTTAACTAGTGGTTTTGTATCTAATATGGTAGCTGATGAGATTGGGATCGCAGCAATGTTACTTGGTGCAGGTAGAGCAACAAAAGAGGATAAAATTGATTTAGCAGTAGGATTAATGTTACGCAAAAAGGTTGGTGACAAGGTAGAAAAGGGGGAAACTCTTGTAACTATCTACGCAAATCGTGAAAATGTAGAAGATGTAAAAGCAAAAATATATGAAAATATTTCTATTAGTGATCATGCAACTAAGCCAACATTAATCCATGAAGTTATTACAAAGTAGTGTGCGGAAAGGGAAAGTGTATAAATGCTTTAAATTCTAGCGCTATAAGTATTGGGTTACTATCAGGGGTCTGGATCATACTAAGTACTAAACTTGGACTTATGGCTTGGGTTGGTTTTATGGGATGTACTAGTTATTATGCTGCTGGAAATCGATTTGTAAAAGGATGGAAGAAATCAGTGATATGTAATATGTCTGGAATTGTTTGGGCGATGATTGCTATTCAGTTTTCAAATATGCTTCCTATACCAGAGCCAGTAGCTGTTATGACTACAATTATTTCATTTTTTATAATTGCGCAAGCTAAAATTTCATTTTTATCATTTATTCCTGGAACTTTTGTAGGTTGTGCTTCCACTTTTGGAATGAATGGAAATTGGAAAGCTACAATAATAGCCTTATTAATGGGATCAGTTTTGGGAATAGTATCAGATCTTGGTGGAGTTTTAATTAAAAAACTAACTGATAGAAAATCGGAAAAGGCAATCTCACAAGTCTCATAAAAGGTTCAGGAAAATACCCTTATATCACATTTGTGATATAAGGGTATTTTTAATTTATAATATGCATATTGAGTGGCATCATTAGATGATTTACTAATATATTGTATGCAGTATCACCATCGCCTTGTTTAAGATAATGGAAAAATTGCTCATGCTCATCTAAAGTACTGTCAATACGTCCAGTAAGAGAGAGAGCTGTTGACGTTGTTAATTGGATTAAATACATAAGCCTTTGAAATGTTTTGCTAAATTCACTATTGTCTACATAATTAATTAATGCAAGATGAAAATTGTGGTCATAATCCATAAAAGATTTATGAGAGTCATTAGAATCTTTTGTATTTTTCATACGATCTAACAACTTATTTAAAGTTTTTATTAATTGCTGGCCTTTTTTGCTTTCTATTTCACTTGCAATTACATGAGTACAAAATCCTTCTATTGCGCATCTTATTTGAATTGATTCTAACATATCTTTTTCATTGAGTTGTCTTATCATAAATCCCTTGCTTGGAATAATTGTAATATATCCATCTTGGCTAAGGCATTGAAGAGACTCTCTCATAGGAGTTCTTGAAATACCTAATTCTGCCGCTAGTTTTGTTTCCGAGTATAGGATATTAGTGTTAAGCTTCTTTGTGAGAATTTGATTTTTAACATAGTTGTAAGTCTGAGTTTGTAATGAACTTTTTGTATCAATATTTAAATTAGCCATAGTGTACACTCCCCTATATTACTATCATATACTAAAAAATATTTAAGGTCAATAAAAAACGCTTGACAGTATACCGACACACCGGTATACTGTCAATAAGAAAACAAATGGTATTAAAATTAAATTTTAAGGAGGAAATATTATGAACTCATATAAAATGGGAGACTTAAGAGTAATCGATTTAACAAAGGTATTAGATCCTAAAACAGAAAGTAGAAGGTGTGGACTTACTAGATTTAACACAGGTGGACCAATTCCAGATTTTCATACAATTATGGATTTAACAAGTCATTTAGGAACTCATGTTGAGTGCCCATATCATCACAATGATAATTGGTCAGATGTAGAGTCACTTCCAATTACTACATTTATGGGAAGAGCAATTTACGTTAACATTACACATATGAAACCTAATGAAAAAATTAAAAGGATTGATTTGGAAAAGGCTTGCGGGGATAGAATTAAAGAAGGCGATATAGTGATCTTAGATTCACCTATGAAACTAACTCCATTTACACCAGCATCTAATACAGGAGACGATGAAAGACTATTTATCTGTCGTGAGACTGCGCAGTGGTTGAAAGATAAAGGAGTAAAATGTGTTGGTTTTGGTGATGGTGTATCAATTGAAAGCAATAATGAAGATGTAAAAGCTTTTCATGATGTATTGATGGAAGTAAATGTTGTATTTTTAGAAGTGTTAAAGAATTTGGAAGAGTTGTCTGTAGATACATTCTTTATGTCATATTCTCCACTTCCGATTATTGGTTTAGATTCATGTCCAATTCGCGCATATGCAATTGAAGGGTTAATAGAATTTTCTAAATAAGAAGGGGGTGCAAATATGAAAATAGCGGTAATCGGTGCAGGAGCTATGGGGTCTATTTATGGTAGTTACTTATCGAAATATAATGAAGTTTATTTGGTGGATAATAAACAGGATGTTGTAGATGCAATCAATAAAGATGGATTAAAACTTCAGGAAAATGGTTCAGATGTAGTATATAGACCAAAAGCTGTTACATCATCAGAAGGAATTGGGAAGGTTGATTTGCTTATCCTATTTGTAAAATCCTTGTATTCAAAAGCCTCCTTAGAAGAAAATAAAGGAATGATTGATAGTAAGACTTATGTTATGACACTTCAAAATGGTTCTGGTCATGAAGATATTATTTCAGAGGTAGTTCCAGTTGAACGTATCATTATCGGTACAACAGAAGATAATGGTGCAATTCTTAAACTAGGACATGTTAGACATGGTGGAACTGGAAGAACGAATATTGGAATGCTCGCTAGTGACAAAGATGAAATGCTTAATACATTAAAAAAATGTTTTGACAAATCTGGTTTTGATACAATGGTTCACGATAATATTCAAAAATTAATATGGGATAAGTTATTTACAAATGTATCACTCAGTGCAATTACTGGGGTGTTACAAGTGAAAATGGGGTTTATTGCTGAAAATCCTAGTGCATGGAACTTGGCAAAGCAATTAATAAGAGAAGCAATAGCAGTATCGAATGCAATGGGGCTAGTATTTGATGAAAAGACAGTACTAGCAAAGGTTAAGAAAGCGTCAGAGGAGTCTCCTAATGGATGTACTTCTATTTATACAGACTTAAGAAATGGACGACTAACAGAGGTAGATACAATAAGTGGTTCAGTGGTGTCTGCTGCTAAAAAGTATGGAGTAGAAGTTCCATCTCATGAATTTATTGTGAATATGGTTCATGCTATGGAACAACGAAATAATTAAAAAAGTTAAGTTATGAAGAAAGAGTGGGATTTACTCCTGATATGGGCAAATATGAAGTTGATGAGAGAATCGATGATAGAGATTTGATTTTTTATAATGTAAAAGGGGATAGAATTAACATATTCTAAAAAGAACATAAAAATACAACACAAGGGGATTAACAAACCGAGAATCCCTTAAAACATATCTAGATTAAATTATATTCTTTTTCTTCTTTGAAACATATAATAAGCATATGAAAATAATAACTAATGAAATGATTAATGTAGTGATAATTCCATAATATTCACCTGCAAAACCACTCGAAGAAACATGTTTTATGAGTATCCCCAAATAAGCCCAAAATATAACTATACCATAAGGGACATCTTTATTTATTATTGTTGTAGCCATACCAATAATAATTCCAACTAATAAAATAACTATTGTCCAGATTTGCTCAGATATGCCCCAACCATTCCAGCCTAAACTAACAAGTAGTGTGGTGGCATTAGCTATTGTTGCTACAGTAATCCACCCAAAATAAACGCTAAAAGGAAGTTTTACAAATAACTTTTCCTTTGTGGTTAGTTCTATGGAGTTTATTTTATTATTAATTTTAATTAAGCAAACCAGTATTACTATCATTAAAATCATGGAAAGTGGAATAAATTTATACTGCCAGCTAAATAACCATGTTGCATTGGTTAGTGAAGATATAATAAAATAACCATCAATGAGTTTAACTATAGCTTTAGTATCAGTTCCCTTAAAAAGCCCCAGTTGATAAACTATAAATCCAGTAAGTAATAGGTATATTATTCCCCATATTGCAAATGTAACGCCAGCAGGTGCAAATAGATTAGGATATGAATCAGAAACTCCACCAGTTGTTATTCCATTAATCGGTAAAATATTTGCTAATGCATTAACAGCAATCATGAGAACAAAACTAAGCACAGTAAAAGTTTTTAGAATTTTTACTCCTCTTTCCTTAGACATTATTAAATCACTCTCCAATGTTATTATTTATAAGATACTCTTAGTTTACTAAACTTTCTCATTAAATACACGATTTTTAACATTAATTTTATCTGTTTAATTAAACAAAATTAATTTAATGCCTATTACTTAAATATAGAGTGTTTTCAGCTGCACACTTTAATAAGAAGTATGGTATTATAATAAACGGACAAAAAACGGAAAACATAGTTCATTGGGGAGCGATATAATATGAAAATTTCTATAAAGAAAAAATGGAAATATTTTTTACTGATTATTCCAATAATAATTATAATAGTTATAGCATATTCAAGTGATTATTATAGAGCCATGCCGGAAGCTAAAATTATGCTTCAATCTAATGATAAGGTTAAATATAATGGTTCACCTTGGATTGAATATACTGTTAAAAACAAAATAGTTACGAAAGGACTAATTATATATCCTGGTGGAAAAGTTGCACCGCAGGCTTATGCACCTTTAGCTGAGAAAGTAGCGGAGTCTGGTTTTAAAGTTGTAATTGTACCAATGCCATTGAATCTGGCTGTGCTTTCTCCTAATAAGGCAGAAAAAGTAATAGGAAAATATCCGCAAATTAAGCAGTGGTATAGCTGGGCATTCCCTTGGAGGAGTTATGGCATCACAATTTGCATACAAAAACCAAGATAAAATTAGTGGATTAATACTCTTAGCGTCATATCCTCAGAAAAGTAACAATCTATCATCAAGTGTAGTAAAAGTTTTGTCAATGTATGGGACTAAAGATGGGTTTATTGGAAAGGATAAGATAGATGAATCTAAAAGATTATTGCCGAAAAGTGCAAAATTGATTCCTATTAAGGGAGGTAATCATTCTCAAAATGGTTGGTATGGATTCCAAAAGGGTGACAATACAGCTACAATAACAAGAGAAGAGCAACAAAATATTATAGGTAAGGCTATAGTTGAATTTATTAGTGAAAAGTAGAGTGTGATTTAACTTAGTTTGATGTTAGAGTTAGATAAAAATAGAGTTATTGGATAAATGTTTATCCAATAACTCTATTTTATCTAAATACTAACAATTCATAAATAATTTGCAGTATATATTATGATTCCAATACTGAGTTAGTATCATCTTCATTTATAGCATCTTGTTTTGATTTTATTGATAGGTTGGAAATTATAAAAGCTAGTATAGTAGGTATAAGCCATGAAAATCCAGCACTAGCTAGAGGGATAAATTTAATGAATCCAATGCTACCAGCATATGCAGCATTTATGGTGTCTAAAATACTTATAATTAGTGTTGTGTATATAGTTATAGCAACGACTTTATTATTTTTAACTTTATCACCAAGCAATGTAATGACTATTAGAACAATTACAATTGGGTATAAAATTTGTAAAACAGGACCTGCAAATGTAACTATACTATCAACGTCGTTTGTAGCTATTAATCCACTTACTACAGCCATAATAATAGCAGCGGTCTTATAAGATAATTTGTTTTTTGAAAGATTAGCAAAAAATTCCGCTCCACTTGCAAGTAAGCCGATAGCAGTTGTTAAGCATGCAAGTGCAACACATAAACTAAGAACAACTGAACCAATACTTCCAAGGTCTAACTTAACAAGCGCTGTAACTAGACTAGTTCTTGCTATATTTTTTGGAAACAAAGTACTTGTTTGTGTCCCAAGATACATAAGTCCACCATATACAAAGGCTAAACCAGTTACAGCGACTATTGCTGATTTTATTGTCATCTTCATTATATCTTTTGCATTTTTATAACCTTTTGCTTTAACAGATGAAATAATTATTCCTGCAAATATAACAGAAGCCATAACATCCATTGTTTGATAACCTTCTATTAAAGCTTTTGAAAATCCATTTTTGTAAGATGTATTTACAATTGGTCCAATAGGGTCTATTATTCCTTTAAATATAATTATAGCGAGCATTAATAAAAGTGCTGGTGTAAGTATTTTACCAACGTTATCAATTATTGAAGAAGGTTTAAGTACAAATGCAAGCGCTACTAAAAAATACAATATAACTATTATGTTTTGTGATACGGATGGAAACAAAGGATGTATTCCAAGTTCAAAAGTTGTTGCAGCGGTTCTTGGAATTGCAAGTAACGGTCCTATAACAAGAATTAAAGCTACACTTGTTATTACAGCAAATTTTTTACCTACTCTATTTGCCATTTTTTCGTAAGTACCATTAATCTTAGCACAAGCGATTATTCCAATTAACGGAAGGCCAACTCCTGTAATAAGGAAGCCTGTAATAGATGTAAAATAAGCACTTCCTGCTGCTTTTCCGAGGAATGGTGGAAAAATTAGGTTCCCAGCACCAAAAAACATTGCAAATAGTGCAAAACCTATAATTAGGGAATGTTTTGTTGAACTCTTCATTTATATGTACCTCCTGATGAATATGTTTATGTAGAAAATATGTATCTAGTCGTGTATTGCTGTGGAGAGGTAGGGGTTATTAACTAAAAAGGTGGCTCTTTTATGCACCTTAAATTTTATATAGATGTATTATACCACAAATAGTATTGGTATGTGCACTATTAAATTTGACACAAGTATCTATCTGCTTTATAATTTAATGAAGATTAAAAATATAATTATTTAATTGAAAAAAATGGTAAAAAATAAAGGAGCGAAAAATTAATTGATAAGTATTATTAAAACGGCAATTTTAACTATATTAATATCATTTGCATCAGGATTATTGCTTGATTATTATAAGAACTTAGGACCTAGAATATTATGTAACATACGAAAAGGCAAACCTACAAGTACAGATAGTGAAGAAAATTGTGGATATGTTATTACGGTTAAGAATCCATCAAATAGGACAATTCATGAGTTAACTATAAATATAGGCTCACAAACTAAGTTAAAGAGTACAGATGCCAAAATAACAAGAGGTTTAAAATTTGATTCATCGATAAATGATAACATTTTAGAGGTTTATATCCCGTTTATAAGTAAGGGTGATGAGTTTTCAGTTACAGTTTATTTAGAAGATCAACATAATAAGCCTGTTATTGTAATTAAATCACCAGAAAACTTTAAGGAAATATATTCTGGGGAACAAAATGGAATCCTAGCGTTACTGCTAAATATACCGACGAATATAAAACACCTAATATCGAAGGAAACGAAAAAATCTGAAGAAGTACTTCCTGTTGATAAAGATGATTTTACAACAGTTATGAGTAAGGTAACAGGCGATGAACAAATAATAAATAAAAGCAATAGAGAAGTATTTCCTGAAAATAAGAAGCTTAGCAAGAATAAAAAGAAAATAATTATTGTAGCAATTATTTTAGTTATGATTGTTGGGGTTTCTGGGGAAGTTTATTCTAAAATGACTGCAGGAACTACACCAACACCAACTGTGAAAACTGTTGTTCCTCAAAGGTCAACAGTTGAAAAAGAATCATCAAGACATTCAACTGGAACTAAAAGTACAAAAAAATCGGTAGATAAAACAAATGAAACTACAAGTACCAAAAAATCGGTTGACAAAACCACTGAAACTGCAGGTACAAAAGCAGCAACACAAAAATCAACTGGAACTGCAGGTACAAAAGAATCAACAGCAGGAACTACACCTGCCGCTGGATCAAAAGATGGAACCACCGAAACTACACCTGCGGCTGGATCAAAAGATGGAACCACCGGAACACCAACAGCTGGATCGACAGATGGAAAGACTGAAACCACACCGAATGCAGGATCAACAACGGAAACTACACCTGCATCAGGTGGAACTACAAGTGGTACAACGGGTAATTAAAATACTACTAATATTGGTAATATTAGTAGTATTTATATAAAAACATCCCCAAAATAATATTTTAAAATACAATGATTTGAATGTAATATAGCTTAAATAAAAAAGCTGAATCTTAATAATAAGCTCTCTTTAAAGTGGATAGATTAAAAAATCTGTCCGCTGTAAAGAGAGCTTTTGTTATCTGAAGAGTCAATAATTTATCAATTGTATACTACTAAAAAAAAATAGGTATATAGAAAATTTTAATATGTTCGATAACTATAATATACGGATAGTAATCATTATAAGTATAAAAAGATAATTGAAACAAAATATAATGACTATAGTATTAGAAATAGTTTAAAGGGGTAGATGTAATTATGAAAGATGTAAAAGTTTTAATTGTCGACGACTCACCTTTCCAAATAGCATTATTAACAGATGTTCTCACTGAAAGTGGATTTGATGTAGTTGGTGAAGCGAAATCTTTAGAAGAAGTTATTGAGGAAGTTACAAGAGTTAGACCAGATCTAGTAACAATGGATATGACTCTTCCGGGGACAGATGGATTTGAATGCACAAGAGCCATCCATAAAATTGATAAAGATATTAAAGTTATAATTGTTAGTTCGATGATGGATGATGAACTTGTAAGAAAAGCCAAAAAAACTCATGTGTGTGGGTATATTCAGAAACCTGTTGATTCAGAGGAATTATCTTTATTAATAAATAGGGTTATGGCAGATGAAGAATTATATTTAGAGCTTGAGAAATTATATTCAGATGTATTTAAAGAGGCTTTATTAAATATTTTCAATAAACTTACAAAGACGGTGCCAGAAATTACAGATGAAAGTAATGATAATATTG
>ERZ1463033.149-NODE-149-length-11134-cov-10.084033_pt1 | contig 11134 bp, 9 predicted proteins | sample MGYA00564481_ERZ1463033 | MGnify/ENA primary metagenome ERZ1463033 (study PRJEB39244, sample SAMEA3635150) | Helicobacter pylori | study: EMG produced TPA metagenomics assembly of PRJEB11511 data set (Assembly of a 5300-year-old Helicobacter pylori...
AAGTAACTCTTCCATTTGTCATAGACTGGCTCATTCCCTTCGGTGTTGCCTTTATATCTCTATGACCATTATACTTGTTTGTCCATCTTTGAAGTACCGATATGTTCGATATTTTATATTTAATTACGACTTCTCTCTGTGAAAATTCTCCTGATAAGTAGTCCTTTACAGCCAGCTCCTTTAGCTCTTTTGAATATCTTTTAAATGATTCCGATTCTTTTAATCTATCTATTCCATATTTACTATAGTTGTATCTCCAATTATATAAAGTTACTCTATTGATCTTATACTTTCTAGCAATCTCCTTCATTGTTCCAATTCCATTATCATATTCATTTAGAATTGCATACTTTTCTTCTGTTGTATATTTAGTTCTTCTAGACATAAAAATACTCCCCTTTCTAGTAACAGATTTTTATTATTTAATCTGTCTACCTTATGGGGAGCATATCATTTGTGTTACATTCACATTACTAAATTAAAATTAATTGTAGCATATTTAATTATTCTTGCAGTCTATATGCATGGACTTTACTAATATGTTTATTTAGTATTAATATGTTATAATAAGTAAAAAAAGGGGGCTTAATCATGAAGCTTTTAGAAAATCTAAAACTTGATAAAAAATTTTTAAGAGAATTTGATTACATTACAATTATAGCTGTAATGTGTATTGTGCTTTTAGGATGTGTAACTATTTATAGCGCTACTTATAAAGTTTATGGAAATCACTATATTAAATTGCAAGGCATATTTCTAATATTAGGTCTTATTATGGTATATCTTTTCTTAGTGTTTGATTATATGTTGATAGAAAATTATGCTGTCATAATATATTGGGCTGGTGTTATATTTTTAATAATTAATCATTTTTTTGGTTCTACTATAAATGGTGCTAAATCTTGGATAAATATTGGTAGTATGGCAGTACAACCTTCAGAGTTTGCTAAAATTGGAATGATCATAATGCTAGCTAAGAAGATAGATGAAATGGAAGGAAAAATTGATAATCCTAAAAATTTATTACAATTAATAATGTATGCAGCAATTCCAATGATACTAATTTTTAGACAACCGGATATGGGAATGACTATGGTTAGTTTCTTTATAGTATTAGGAATAGTTTTTATTGTAGGACTAGACTGGAAAATAATAACTGCAGGAATGATTTCTATTTTACTGTTACTTATAGGTGTATGGAATTCATCAATTATAAAAAATTATCAAAAGGTAAGGCTTACGTCTTTTTTGGACCCTACTCAAAATACATCATCAAGTGGACTCCAGCTTGCTCAATCAACATTAACTGTAGGTTCAGGCGGACTAACCGGTACCGGTTTCTTAAAAGGAGTGCAGTTTAACAACATTCCAGAACATTATACTGATTTTATTTTTGCTGTTTTATGTGAAGAAAGAGGGCTTATTGGTGTACTAATATTACTATTATTGTATGGTATTGTTATATATAGATTAATTAAAATCGCGAAAAACTCAAAAGATATTTTTGGAACTGTAATAAGTGTAGGACTTATATCTAATTTATTATTTTCAATTTTACAAAATATAGGGATGAATATAGGAATTATGCCTATTACAGGAATAACACTTCCGTTTATGAGTTATGGGGGCAGTTCTCTTTTAACAAGTTTTATGTTGTTAGGCCTTGTATTAAATATAGGAATGAGGCGAAAGAAAATAAGCTTTTAGTATGATTATAGTGTGAGAATAATAGAATGAAAATAAAATGGGCCTTTAATCTACTTTAATCTAATAATATTTTAAAGTTATTATTTTTAAGGTTTATATTTAAGTGCCGAAAACGAAAGTTTATGGAACTATATTCCTTAACGTGGGTTTTGTAGAGTACGAATCAACTTAGTTACTTAATTATACTATTAATAATGCAGATTCCATATGAAAATTTGTATTTCTTGCAGCCAACGCATGTATTGGTAACGTAAAAACCTTTAGCACTAAAATATAGAATCATAAAAAACCTAAATAACAAACTTTGAATGTATAATTTACTTAAGTAATTCATCCTTCATAAAATTAATTAAATTTTCTTTAAATAGAGATGATAAAGGCAAGTTAGGATTGCTATATGTCTCTAAATTTTTTTCTCGATCAATAGGTGCATCCTTTAGAACATGATTCATGCCATCTATTATATTTAAGACAGCATCAGAGTTAGATGCTTTTAGCATATTTGCATCATTCAAAGTAACTTGTAAATCTGTATTACCTTGGATAATAAGTATTGGAATGCTCAGCTTCTTAATCTCAACCGCGGGGTCATATTTGAATTCAGAAATTAGATATGGCTGAACACTAGGTCTGAACAATGAATAATAATCCTTACTTACATCAGAAACTCTATTTCCTTTTTTTAATTGATCCATAATACGAATACATTCATTATATACATCTTTAGGTTGTGTACTTAATTGTCTCTTTAAAGTATCATACATAGAATACCCAGCCCCTGCAATTGAAATAAATGCATTCACCGTTGTTCTTTCTGCTGCAACCATCCCAATTAAAGACCCCTCACTATGTCCTAAAATAGTAACATTAGAAAAGCGTTTATCATTATGCAACATTTGAACCCAATTTACAGCGTCATTAATATAGTCATCAAAAACTAAATCTTCTTCGCTTTTCATAGCTTTACTACTCTCTCCTATGCCCCTTTTATCATACCTTACAGAAGCTATTCCCTTTTTTGCAAGTTCAGATGCAATCATTTTATAGGAGTCACTTTTTATAGATCCATCAGCACTATTACAGTTCCTATCAGTTGCACCTGAACCTGCAATAATTAGAACAACTGGTACTGTAGTATCGCTCTTTGGTAAAGTAACGGTTCCATAAATAGTTCCGGTAGATGTTTGTAGTTGAATATCTTCTTCCTTAAACTGATTTGTATTTTTTTGAATATTATTACTAGGAACTACTGCACCAAAAAGTAACATGCTGATAGATACTATAAATGAAATTAATTTTGATTGAATAATCATAGAATCCCCCTTTAGTTATGAGTTATATTTGTTGTTTCCTTATTAATTGGCATCAACAATTTTCTTATAAATAATATATGAATATACAATTGGAACAACTATCATTACTGCCAAAATAATTATGAAACCTATCCCATTAAAAGTTACACCTATAACAGTTAATAATATATTTGCTATTCCTCCTATAACCCATATTGGTCCTGCCATTCTATGAGTTTTCCTCCATACTTCTTCATTTGCTAAAGTCCAGGGAGTTTTTATTCCCACAAAATAGTTATGCTTAAATCTCCCCATAACATTTCCTAATAAAATAAATAACAATGAACCCATTATCTGCGTAAAATCTGGTGTATTAGCAATAGTGCCTGTGGCTATTAAAAGTGCATATGTTTCCATTCCAAGAAAAAATACAATTAATAGATACTTTAAATATTGGTAAGTTGCCTGAAATGCTTCATAATTTTTTCTTTTTGGATCAATATAAGGTAAAACAATAAATAGTAAATACACTCCTAAATTTATCAAAGATAATCCAAATGCTCCGAAAAATTTACTCCCATACCCATTAATTTGTCCATTTGAATTCCAATGTATAGGTATTCTACTAGGAAGTGACGGATAGCAATAAACTCCAAGTACAAACCCTACAAATATAAGAAATAAAATCCCCCAATCTTTTTTTAAAACATTACTTATCTTTTTCATTTTCACTTTCCCCCTCATTAACATGTGTTGTGTTAAAAAACCAATTAGTGACTTCTTGAAACACAGTAGTATCAAGAGAATAATAAATATATTGCCCTTTTCGCTCATCTGTTACTAGCAAAGATTGCTTTAAAGCATTAAGATGGTGAGAAATGCTTGGTTTTGTCATATTAAAATGTTCAGCTATTTCCCCAGCCGTCAAGTCTTTTTCTTTTAATAACAAGATGATTTTTCTTCTTGTTGGATCTGCAAGTGCTTTAAATGGTAAATTGAGAAGTGACATATTAATTTCTCCTTTGATTAATTAGACATTTAGACAATAGCCTAATTGCTAATTGAATTATATTGCTGAATTTAGAATAAGTCAATCTTTTCTTATTATAACTATACTATTTTATAATTCACCATTTTGAAATTCATGGTATTATTAGTATAATTAAATAAATATTTTATGAAAGAAGGAAAAAGGTATAATGAGACTTTTAATTAGTATAATAGTAGCAATTGTATATTATATTGTTTTTTTGAAACCAATTGCTAAAAGGCATTAAAAAATAAACACCTATAAATTAATATAGATGTTTATTTTTTGTATGTTAATTTATAGGTGTTCTTACCACAATATGATTATATTTGTGAAAAAGTACAGTTTTTACAACAGACTCTAATATTATACTATTTCGTCTTTGATTGACTCTATTACATTACTTTTTTTAACGCCTGTTGAAGAAATCCAATACGCCAAAAATATAGATGCAATTATAAGCATAGCATACACTAAAATTGCCACAACTGGAAAAACAAACATAAACTCAGACCATGTGATTAAGGTTAATCTTAACATAAACCAACAAATAAATAATACTATTGGTATGCTAACAATAATCGGTGTTAATGCAAAGAACAGTCCTTCTATCATCAACATTTTATTTAATCCTTTTGGTGTTAATCCCACTGCTCGAAGCATAGCAAATTCTCTTTTACGCAGTCTAAGATTATTCGAAATGGTAGAAAAAGCATTAATAATGCCAATTATTCCAAACATTATGGCTACAGAAAAAACACCAATAGAAATGGCCTTTTGACTCAGTTTGTCATTATTTTTTTCGACCAGTAGACTCCATATAGTAAAATCTTCTGATCCAAGATAAGAACTGCAAATTCGAGTTAGTTCGTTCTTCATACGTGGGCTAGCTTCATCACCAACCAATAAATCAATTACCATACTGTTAGATTCAAGCATGCGCTCTGGCATAAAATTACTAACTATCTTCTGATAAGTTTTCATAGGAACAATATATGCTAAGCTGTATCCACCCATTTTTATTTCGGAGGGAGAAATCTCTGTAACATGGCCCACCTCTGCATTAAATTTATAATTTGTATTCATATCATTTTCTATTTTTTCGTTTAGAATTAGTTTATCGCCTTGTTTTATATTTAACAATGGTATTTTTTGTATGGTTTTTGTATTCTCTGATACATAATTTGTGCTATCTAACAATACTCCTTTCACACCCTCCTTATAATATGATTCATCATCAGCACCAATTTTTTCACAATACTTTTTAAATGATTTATCGCTTAATCCAACTAAATTTGTTATAATTCTATACTTTCCATTTTCACTCAATATATTATGTTTAGAGGGTACCTTAGCAAATCCTCCATATTTAGCAAAAACATCTGACTCCTGTTTTGATGTTACATAAGTTGAAGTACGTGCCTGTCTTCTAATGACACTATCCTTAACTTCAGGCAGAGTAGTAACTTCATTTATCATCTTATCACTTGGTTTATCAATCATTTTTAGGCTAATCTTCATATCATGAGTAGGTATTTCAGCGTTCTTAGAATTGGCTAAATTATAGATGGCTATAATGTTCATATATCCCGCTATTAAGATAAAACACATTGAAAGCGATAGTACAGCCGTACGCAAAGCCTTTTTGTTAGCTGAAAATTGTGATATCGCTAGTTCGCCTTCTATACCAAATATTTTACTAATTATTGAGTGAGATTTTTGTTTTTTTAATTTTACTTTGGTACTATTCTGACGTATTCCAGCAATAGATGATACTTTCATCATTTTTCTTGCTGGAATATATGCTGAAACTAAAATGGTAATTAATGAGATGATTATGGAAAAACCAACTACTACCCATGAGAAGGAAACATATGTATTCCTATAATCTTCTGTAACACTAAGAATTTTATTAACTTTAGAAAACACAATATGGCTAAATAGATATCCTATCATGATACCAATTGGTAATTGAATAATCCAGAGCAAAAGTCCTTCATAGAGAACAGAAAACTTAATTTGCCTTGGAGTTGCTCCTAAACTTTTTAGAATACTTAGTTCCTTAATTCTGCTGTTAGCAGATAAAGAAAATGCATTATAGATAATAAGAATAAATGACCCCATAACTAGTAATATAATTGTTATTGCCATTACTATCATCATAATGATTTGACTGTTTGCAACACTTTTATCGCTAATTCCATATAAAGTTAATAAAGGTGTATTATACTTAACTGCATACTCTCCATGTTCATTTTTGGTTAATCCCGTAGCTTTCGCAATCTGTGGTAATGTTTCATAGATTGTGCGAGGGTTCACAAAACGCATATAAACCGTAAGTTCATCTTTAGGTTTAATTTGTAAAGGATCCAAGTATCCCATGGCGATGTATCCAGGGAAGGCAGAGCTCCCAGAAATATCTAATTCTCCAACTATGGTATATATATTAGTTTCTGTTGCCAGAAACTTCTCGCCTGATCGTTTGGTCGCTTGATGGTTAATTAGTTCACTACCAAGCATTCGATTACCTGTGGGAAGAGTCAACTTATCACCAATTTTATATGAAGGATTATCCGAAAAGAATAATTTTGACATAACAATTTCTCCAGGTTTTTTAGGAAGTTTACCCTCAGTAAGAGTATTTTTTAAACCCATGTCCAGCCAAAAATTTGTATTAGCATCTCTCATTGATAGATACGGGCGTTTTGTATTGGGAAGTTTAGCAGTAACCCACTGTCCTTTAATCATCGTGGTTTCAACCTCAGGATTTTCTGTGACATATTTTAATTTATCACCAGCTATGTAGTTGTATAATTCCCCATGCCAATAACCTGTCTCTTCAATTGTTGTGCTTAATTTTGTTTTCCATATAGAATGTATAAATATACATAGTGAACATAGAAGTGCACAGGCGATTGTAATAGCAACTAGTATAGAAATTGTATGTCGCTTATTCTTTTTCATATGATTATATGTGTATTCGTTCATAATTTTCATTTCTTAATTACCTCATCTGACACAATTCTACCATCCTCAATTGTAATCACTCTATCTGCTGACAATGCAATTTTTTCATCATGTGTAATCAATATCATAGTCTGATTATACTCTTTATTTGAAACCCTCAACATCTCAAGAATAGCTTCTGTGTTTGCTCTGTCAAGATTTCCAGTAGGTTCATCTGCTAGAATAATAGACGGCCTATAAATTAATGCTCGTGCTATAGCAACTCTTTGTTGCTGACCTCCTGAAAGCTGATTTGGTAGATGATTAAGCCTTTCATTTAAACCAAGCATTTTTACAATCTTATCAAATTGTTCTTTTTTAGGTTTTTTACCATCCAGAAGCATAGGTAATAATATATTTTTTTCTACATTTAATGTAGGAATAAGATTGTAAAACTGATATATTATTCCTACTTTTCGCCTGCGAAATATTGCTAATTCAGTTTCATTCATTGATGAAATATCAATGTCATCGATATATATTTTTCCTTTTGTAGGGTTATCCACTCCCCCTAACATATGAAGAAGTGTTGATTTTCCTGATCCACTTGATCCAATTATTGCAACAAATTGTCCTTTGCTTATCCTCAAATTTAAATTATCCAATGCAGTGACTTTTGTCTCACCAATTCCATAGGTTTTTGTAAGATTTTCAGTTCTTAATATTTCCAAAGTATTATCTCCCCTCTTTAATAAGGCCTACTTCCATAATATTTAGTCCTTATTATCTTCTAAACCCAATTATATCTTTGTTAAGTGACCTCTCGGTGACATTGCTTAATTCGAATAAAACTTAATTGTGAATGACGCTCCCCCTGTTTTTTTATTTTCTGCTCGAATTTCACCGTTTTGTTTCTTAACTATAGATTGAGCAAGAGCAAGTCCAATTCCTACGCTGTCTTTGGCTGAATTTTCACCTTTGTAAAATCTAGTAAATAAGTGCGGTATATCCTTTTTCTTAAACCCTTCTCCATTATCTTCAATAATAATTTGTGTGCAAATAGGGTTTTGTTCATATACTATGGAAATTTTTCCTCCACATGGTGTATGTTCCACACAGTTTTTAACAATATTTAAGATGGCTTCATTGTTCCAATAAAAATCTCCCATAAAAACTACATCACTATTCTCTTGAATAAAAAGTTGTTGCTCTTTTTTTTCTATCATTAAGATTAATGGCTCAACGGAGGTACATAACAATTCATAAACATTAATCGATTTATATTCTAATGTTAAGGTTCCTGCATCTAGTTTAGAAAGTGTTAACAATGACGAAACCAAATGATTAAGACGGTATATCTGAGCTGAAATACGCTCAATATACAAAGCGTCATCTCCATTTATAGGACTGCCTTCCAATAACTCAATCATAAGTGACATTGACGTAAGTGGCGTTTTCATTTGGTGAGAAATATCTGCAAGGTAATTTGTTAATTTTTCTTTTTCTTTCCTTTCTTTTTCTCGGTTTTCGCGAAGCAGCACAACTGTTTTATATAGTTCGTCTTCTAAAATAGAGAATTCATCTTCTTTCTTGTGAGGATTTATTCTATAATTTCCTTCGTTGATAGCATAAAGATATTCTGCAAGATTATTGATACGTTTACGCTTTATATGATTTAGGCCTACCAGAAATCCTCCAAAACAAAACAAGAGTAAAGTAATCAAAAACAAAATACCAATCGTAACTATATTAAAATTTTTATGTTTATGAGAACTATATAAAAATCCTTCACTATATCCATATTGTTCTAATATCTTTTTCCCTTTATTAATTTCTGCTATATTATTAGTTTTTAGCGATGATATCAATACTTGTTCAATGTTAGGATCAGCCTTAACACCAAACGCTATAATCTGTGCGGCTTTTTCATAAAAAATCTTCTCTGTCTGCTTAAAAATGAAATTTCCCAATATCATGCAAAAAATTGTTATACATAAAAAACTAATAACCATCCATACAGTAATTTTCTTTTTGTTCATATCCCACTTACTCATCCAACCTGTAACCTATTCCTCTCACTGTTTTAATAATTGTATTATTCGTAAGTTTTTGACGAAGACGCTTTATAGCTACTGATAATGTATTATCATTTACAAATTCACCATCGATATCCCACAGTTTTTGAAGTAAAACCCCTCGTGTTAAAGTTCTGTTTTTATTTTCTAATAGTTGCCTAAATAGATTGTATTCACCAATTGTAAGTTCTATTTCGAGATTGTTTTTATATACCTTTGTTTCTGATTTAATCATTTTAATATTCCCACACCATAGAATATCGTCGAATATCTGTTGTTTTACAGTTCTGCGTAAAACAGCAAGTATACGAGAATGCAAAACACTTAATTTAAAAGGTTTGGTGATGTAATCATCCCCTCCAATATCTAGTCCTTTTATAATATCGCATTCTTCATCCCTAATAGTAAGAAAAATAATAGGAATGTCTTTAATCCCTTTTACATAACGGCAAAAATCAAAACCTGAACCATCAGGTAAGTTTAAATCTAATAATATTATGTCGATATCTGTTTCAAAAAGCTCTTTCCCTTTTTTTAAATTCTCTGCATGAATAACCTTATAACTATTTCTCAATAAAAATGTTTTTATACCTAAAGCAATTGTTTCATCATCTTCAATCAAAAAAATCTTAAGCATTCGCGAACCTCCTTAACATTTAACAATCGCACTATTTTTCTTGTTCTCCCGCACTAAATTATTTTACTTGTAAAAAATACGACAATCCTCATCAAGATTAAAAACGCAATACTTTCATACTATGGAATTTTATGGGTAGCACTCGAAAAAGAATATACTATTAGCGTAAAGCATCGATAGATAGTGACAACAATATGAATGATTGCATCACAATAGAATCACCAGTTGAAACAAAAGATAATTACATAACTAAAATAAGGATTAATAACGTAATTCAGAAAAATTTTAGTGAGTTTTATATCCAAATAAAAATACTGTTCATTAGCTTTTATGTTCATATTTTACTAACCACTTAGTAAATACATCCATAAACTTATGAACAACACCTAAATTGGTATTGTGCTACTTTAGAATATCTTAAACCTATATTGAGCTATCTTGAATAGGTTGTATTTCTGCATAATAGGTTACAAATGATGGAATAAAAAAATTAGTAAAGGTAAATTTTATATTGTGATTTTAGATTCAGAATATAAAATTATAACCTAAATAAACCACACCCCGAAGCTCAAACATTTTTTTAAAAGTATGTATACTATAAATTCACCAAAGGTCCTGCCCCTTTATAAGAATTAATTTTGTCATTTATGTGTTAAATTCACTTTATTTTCAAGTAAAATTAAAAACTATTCTTCTTTTATTTGTTTCATGTAGTTTTTATTTCCACAAGAAGGACATCTTAATTTATGTTTATAAAAATTTGACACAGTAGTGGTAGTAGACATTTTTATTGGTGACACCTTAAATCTGTTATTACAACTAGGGCAAATAAAATAATATTTTTTAGCCATTGGTTTCAAAAAAACAATATAAATTACAATTGCTGCTATTATACTAATTAAAAGTCTCATTATACCTTTTTCCTTCTTTCATAAAATATTATACTATTCATTAACTTTTATGTTAATATTATCTATAAATTATATCTTTAATTTATTTTTTGCCATATGGCATAGAAAAAGCATACTAATAACATTGATTACTGGCAATCCCATAGAAATAACGTATACAATACGATTTTTTTATTTTGGACTACTACAGAAGTTACTCGAATATTTCCATTTATAGATGTTATAAAAAATAATTGATAAAGTTATTATATAAATTGTAAAAATCTTACCACATTCATCGAACTTCTTTTTATTTTCATTTCTTTTATTTTCATTTCTTTTATCAACTAAATTAAAATAATTTAATGATTTTATATATTCATTATCATTAAGTATGTCATTCTCCTTTAAAGTATCAAGCGTCGAGGTTAAATCAAAATCAATTTCATTACTAGATTTGTTAGACTTATATATTTGATCTAATACATAAAGTACAGGACTTAAAAACCCAATTACCCCAAATAAACCAATAAGATCGGAAGAGCGTCGTGTAGGGA
>ERZ1463033.152-NODE-152-length-11051-cov-9.552656_pt1 | contig 11051 bp, 10 predicted proteins | sample MGYA00564481_ERZ1463033 | MGnify/ENA primary metagenome ERZ1463033 (study PRJEB39244, sample SAMEA3635150) | Helicobacter pylori | study: EMG produced TPA metagenomics assembly of PRJEB11511 data set (Assembly of a 5300-year-old Helicobacter pylori...
CGAGATTACTATTGTGACTGGAGTTCAGACGTGTGCTCTTCCGATCTGGAGTTTTTTAGTAAAAAAAGTATAGAGGCTACTGTATTGCTTGAATATAATGAGGAGTTAGAAGAGTATACTACTCCATTTTTATACACAAATCAATTTTTAATAATGCATTCAATGGAAAATCCAAAACAAACTGCATTAGCAAGGTATGATGGAAGAAATGTAGTGCCGCTTTATTATAAAGACAGTAAACCTTTAGGGGTTATACCAAGAAATGTTGGGCAGAGATTTATGTTAGAAGCTTTAAGCATTGATTCAGTAAAAGCACCACTTGTAATTATTAAAGGGCCAGCCGGAACTGCTAAAACACTATTTTCATTAGCAGTGGGGCTTCAAAAAATATTACAAGAAAGTGGCGAACACCACCATGGTGGTGAACAACTCCTTGGTAGTGAAGAGTACAGAAGAATTTTAATTTGCAGGCCAAATGTTACTATGGATGAAGAAATAGGTTTTTTGCCTGGTACAGAGCAAGAAAAGATTTCACCATTTATGAGGCCAATATTTGATAATTTAGAAATACTTGTGGAATCTGATGAAAAAGAGCGTTATAAGAATGAAAAACAATTATCAGATAAGATAAAAGACTTGTTCGATAGAAGAATTATAACTACTGAAGCGGTTGCTTACCTTAGAGGAAGATCAATAGTGAAAAATTGGGTAATAATAGATGAGGCCCAAAATTTATCACCAAAACAAGTAAAAGCAATAATAACTAGGGCTGGAGAGGGAACCAAATTGATCCTTATAGGTGATCCGGAACAAATAGATCATCCTTTTCTAGATAAAAGATCAAATGGATTATGTTATGCATCCGAAAAAATGAAGGGCAGTGACTTATGTTATCAGGTAACTTTAAAATATGATGAATGTGAGAGATCTCCTCTAGCATTTGAAGGCTCAAAAAAATTATAATAAGGGGATTTATAGAAGAGAGTATAAAAATTTATACTCCCTTTTTTATACTCGATTTTGTATTAAATTATCATATATTAGTTTAATTTACAAAAATAACATAAAAATGTTGTATTAAATTATATGATTATACTGTACAATATAAAAGTACATAATAAAAGTACATAATAAAGAAAAGGATGGGAAGTATGAGAAAAATAAAAAAACGGAGAAAAACCAAAAAGCGTACAAGTACACTTGTTTTGTTATTTGTAATATTCGAATTGATTTTCACAACAATTACTGGCCCATTTATGCTTTATTATGGTCCCTTTAAAAATGTGAAGAGTACAGTGGTAGGTGCTGCAATGACTACTTATTCATTACAATGGCTTGCAACAACATTTTTATCTAAAGAAGCAATAGCAAAAATTATGAGCGATCAAACAGTGGATACATTAGTTCAAAATAATTTAGATGGTGTAAAGGTAGAAAATAAAAATGATGATAGTATAGAAAGATATGATGTAACAGGAAATAAATTTAAAGGTTACATATTAATAATTAATGATCCAACTAGATTAAAAGTAGGTAGTAGTAGTATGCTTGGTAAGGAAGGACAGATAACTAGCGATATTGCAAAGGATAACAATGCAATTGCGGCAATCAATGGTGGTGGATTTAAAGATGAGGATAATGGATCGAAATGGACAGGAACAGGAGCAAATCCAACTGGAATTATAATGGCCAATGGAAAAACTGCTTTTAATGATATAACTGATGTAGATAAAAAAACAGAGGTTGTAGCAATGGCTAGTTCAGGAAGATTATTAGTTGGTCCTCATAGCCTTTCTGAGATGAAAACAGCTGGAGTAACTGATGCAGTATCTTTTGGACCAGCACTTATAGTTAATGGACAAAAAACTATTACTAAAGGTGATGGTGGTTGGGGTATTGCACCTAGAACATGTGTAGCGCAAAGAAAAGATGGAGCGATAATATTTTTAGTGATTGACGGTAGACAGGCAAAAAGTTTAGGAGCTACTTTAAGGGAAGCACAAGATGTATTATATGATTATGGTGCTGTTAACGCTACTAACTTAGATGGAGGTTCTTCTTCTACATTATTTTATGATGATGAAATAATTAATAGCCCATCAGATAGTTTGGGTGAAAGGTCAGTACCATCAATTATGTATATAGAGAGTAGAAAATAAGTATAAAATTTAAGTATAGGATATTTTGAAGTTAAAGGAGAAAAAATATGAGTTGGACGAAAAGAATAAGCATATGGATAGTAGTATCTTTATCTTTGCAATGTTTAGGTCTCTTTTACATTGATCATTATTTTTTAGCTACTGATTCAAAGGCAGTTTCCAAAAAAGTTGTCGAAGATATAAGTGCAAAAGTCAAAGATGTTGATATTAATATACCAGCAAATGCAAAAAATATATTAGCATCTTATGATGCTAAATATATATCTTATTACGATGATGAAAAATTGGTAATTGTTAATTGTTCGACTGGGAAAACTAAAAACATAAAGTCGGAAGATGGATGTAACGTTTCTTTTGCTACATGGGTTCCAGGTAGAAATAGAATGGTTTTCGTAGAAAAAGAAAGTGATGATGAATCGAGTGATTTAATATTATATTCTTATGATGTAGTAAAAGGTGAAAAAGTAAAAACAATAAAATTAGATTTGGGTGGTACTAACCCTAAAGTAGAAGATATTCAAACATCTACTTTAACAGGACTTATTTACGTGAAGGTATCAAACAATGCTAATAAAAGCAGCATTTATAGAATTGATAGAAACCCAGACATGTCAAAAATAGATACAATACCTAAACTTGTTGGCAATATCGCATTGATTCGACATGAAGATAAATTAGTTTATGAAGGCTCGGTGTATAATAAAATATATGTTACTGGTAAAAGCAATGCTATAAGTATGGGTGATGTTGATAAACTTACTTTAATTGGGGCTGCTGATGATGATAATATCTATCTTGCACAATTAAAAGATAATCTAATAAGTAAAGTTTATTATGGTAAAACGTCACAAGATACTAGTACATGGAAAACTATTGATTTACAAACACCTTGCGCTAAAGAAAATTTACTTCTATCAACTGGCGGTAAAATATATCAGAATGATCCACTAAAGGGTGTCATAAAAGATATAAATTCTGGAACTCAAACTAGTTATAAAGGTAAATTTGTGCAATTGTATAATAAGGGAGTAGTATCTCTTGTAAATAACAAAATATCTTTTGTGCTTTTCAAGTAATAAGTGGATCCAGACTATGCCTTTGGCATAGTCTTTTGTTTACTAAGAAATTTGAAATTAAAAGTTTATACTAGATATTTATTGAGTTTAATAAAAAATGAATGTGAGGGGGAGTAAATTTGGATACACAGCAAATATTGTATAAAATTTTAATGATACCAGCAATTTTAATAGCATTTACATTCCATGAGTATGCACATGCTATTGTAGCGGATAGGTTAGGAGATAAAACGCCTAGATTTCAAGGGAGACTTACACTGAATCCAATTGCGCATATAGATCCAATAGGATTTATTCTGATTATATTAACGGGATTTGGATGGGCGAAACCCGTTGAAACAAATCCTAGTTCTTATAAAAATTATTATAGGGATGATTTGAAAATTTCATTTGCTGGTCCATTTGCAAATTTGATTATAGGGTTTATATTTGCAATTTTAACGGTACTATTTTGGAAATTCTCACCTGTTCAGGGGACGGTATTTACCATTATTATAGAAATATTAAAGATTACGGTATCTATAAATTGTATGCTATTTTTTCTTAATTTAGTTCCAGTACCAGGATTCGATGGATATCATATAATTAGAGATTTGTTTCCAAAGTTTTTTTACAATATGTCAGATACCTTTACTAGATATCAATTTTTGATATTTATGGTGTTAATATTACCTATATTACCTGGTAATCAATCAGTTTTCACTTATATTGTGCAAGTGCCAGCTAATTGGGTATATAATATTTTTATGAACATCGCTACAATGCTTCAATAAGAAGTCATGACTTAATAAAAAAGTAAAGTTTAAAATTTTTATTATTATAAATGTAAGGAGAAAATATATGCGCTTAAGAAAAAAATATTGGGCTAGGCCGGAGCTAGAAGCTAGCCATATTGTAAGAACAGATCAATATGATCATAAAGGAAATTGGAGTGAAGAATTTAAGAATGAAAATGAAATACATCTAGAACTTGGATGTGGTAAGGGTAGTTTTATTGCAGAAAAATCTAGGCAAAATGATAACATTAATTTTGTAGGAATAGATTTAAAAGATGAGGTATTAGTGTTTGCACTTAGAAAAGTTATAGAAGTTCGCGGGGTTAAGGCAGAGCAAAATATAAATGTACGTCTTATGCCTTTAAACATTATGTTTATTGATGATGTATTTGCAAAAGATGAGATAAGTAGAATTTATATAAATTTTTGTAACCCTTGGCCAAAAGAACGACATAATAAAAGAAGATTAACTCACACTAAATTCTTAACAAATTACAAGAAATTTTTAAAAGTTGGATCTGAAGTTTGGTTCAAAACAGATGATACAGACTTGTTTGAAGACTCTATAGAATATTTTAAACAATGTGGTTTTGAAATATTATTTTTAACATATGATCTTCATAAAAGTGGTTTTGAAGAAAATGTTATTACGGAATATGAAGCTAAATTTGCAAGTATAGGTAAGAAAGCTATGTTTTTAAGAGCAAGATTAATTAAATAGAGTTAATAAGTTTAATAAATCATATAAAAGATAAGTAAAGTTATTAACAAAGTTGTCCACGTAAGACCATAATATTATGAATTAATGTGGACAATTTATAAAAAAAATTGGCCAATACAGTAGTTAAAATGTGATATAATATTTTCAGGTGCTGAGCTTATTTAAGAATGAAATTAAGGAAAGTGTTGATGTTATGAAGGACGTAATTGGTAGACATTAAATTGATATTGAAATATTTAAACGTAGACCAGTTTAATTTTATGTAAACATATTAATTAAAATTGAATAGATTTTTTTAGGTGCCTTTTATTGATCAGCTACGCTAGTAGATGCGCTACGCTAGTAGATGATCAATTGGGTGAAAAGGGAATGTGGTGTAAGTCCACAGCAGCCCCCGCTACTGTAATTGAAAGCAAACTTATAATAACTTTGCAATAATGGAAGAGATAAGAGAGTGTATATCAAGAGCCAGGAGACCTGCCTAAATTAGTAATATTAAGCTTTCGGCGGGAAAGAACTTGTAGATTTTAAGTTAGTGCAATGAAAAATTGCATATAACAGCAGGTGTGATAGCTTGCTGTTTTTTATTTTTAAAAATGGAAATAAGAATCAAAGACAAACAAGAGGGAAGGGAGAAAAAGTAATGGCTAAAATAATGGTTCAAGGAACAGCTTCATCTGTTGGGAAAAGCATATTAGTTACGGCGTTATGTAGAATTTTAAAACAAGATGGGTTTTCTGTATGTCCTTTCAAGTCACAAAACATGTCATTAAATTCTTATATTACATTGGATGGAAAAGAAATGGGACGTGCACAGGTGCTTCAAGCATATGCAGCAGGTCTTGAACCGGAAGTATTTATGAATCCAATACTTCTAAAACCTACCTCGGATAAAAAGTGTCAAATTATAGTTAATGGAAAGGTTTATGGAAATAGTACAGCTATGGAGTATCATAATATGAAACTAAAATTTAAAGACATGTTAAAATCACAGTTTGAAGAATTAGAAAAGAAGTTTGATATTATAGTAATGGAGGGAGCAGGTAGCCCTGCAGAAATCAATTTAAGGGAAAGAGATATAGTAAATATGGGAATGGCAGAACTTATAGATGCCCCTGTAATACTTGCTGGAGATATTGATAAAGGTGGTGTGTTTGCATCACTTGCAGGAACTATGCTTTTACTAAAGGCAGATGAGAAAAAAAGGGTTAAAGCTACTATTATAAATAAATTTAGAGGGGATTTAGAAATTTTAAAGCCAGGACTCACAATGCTTGAGGATATTATACATATTCCTTGCGCAGGGGTAGTTCCTTACTTTAGATTAGACCTTGAAGATGAGGATGGCGCAGTAGAATTTAACAAGAAAATTACTGCACCTATTGACATTGCAGTAATAAAACTTCCGCATATATCAAATTTTACAGATTTAGATGCATTGAAGGCAGAGGAAGATGTATCAGTTAGATTTATTACAACTAAAGCGGAACTCGGAAATCCAGACTTACTTATAATCCCTGGAACAAAAAATACTATTGATGATTTAATTACCATAAGGGATTCAGGACTTATGGACGCTATAAAACAATACAGTGGCAAAGGAACAATATTAGGCATTTGTGGAGGATACCAAATGCTAGGCAATAGTTTAAGTGACCCAAGTGGTGTAGAGGGAAGTTTTGATAAAGTAGAAGGAATGAAGCTTTTAGATATAGATACATTATTTGAAGATGAGAAAATAACTACAAGGGTAAAGGCTCGTAGCATTAATATGAAAACTAGTAATGTTAAGACATATGGTTATGAAATACATATGGGTAAATGTAGTTATGGGGAAAAGGCAAAACCTCTATTTGAAATATATGATAGAAATGGTGACGATACTTCCATGCAAGGTAACCATACTTTATCCTTTGATGGAGCAATTAACGAAGGCGGAAATATTATGGGTACGTATATTCATGGGGTATTTGATGGAACGGAATTTAGAGAGGTTATTATCAATGCATTAAGAGTTAAAAAATCTATAAAACCTAAAAAATCTAAGACTTATGAGAGTCTAAGAGAAAAAGAAATAGACAAGCTTGCAGATATAGTAAGAAAAAATATAGACATGAATATGATTTATAAAATCATAGGGATAGAAAAGTAGGGACGGTTAACAACTAATTAGTGTTTAGCGTTTCTATAAAAGGCGGGGACGGTTAACAACTAATTAGTGTTTAGTGTTTCTAAAAGGCGGGGACGGTTAACAACTAATTAGTGTTTAGCGTGTCTAAAAGGTGGGGACAGTTAAGAACTAATTAGCAGGAAAAATAAGATAGTGAGGAATTATAATGGAAATGTTGTTTCAAATAAATATAATGGATTTAATAGCAGCAATTTTGTTAGATTTATTAATTGGAGATCCGTATTGGTTTAAACATCCGGTGATTTATATAGGCAAACTTATTAGGGTCTTAGATAAATTAGGTAGAAAGTTATGTAAAACTCATAAGCAAATTAAAATATTTGGAGGAGTAATTGTAGTTATAGTAGCATTTTCTAGTTTTTTAGTCCCATTTATAATTTTAAGAATATCCAAAGAGTTCTTTTGGGTATATAATATTTTTAATATCATTTTGCTTTGGACAACAATAGCAACAAGATGCCTCCACATGGAGGGTATTAAGGTTTATGATGCTCTGGTTAAAAATGATATTGATGACGCTAGAGTTAAATTATCGTATATTGTAGGAAGAGATACTAAAGACCTTAGCGTGGATGAAATAGTTAGAGCAGATGTGGAGACCATTGCGGAGAATACGGCGGATGGTGTTATAGCTCCCATATTGTATGCAATACTAGGGGGAGCGCCGCTAGCTATGATGTATAAGGGTATAAATACTATGGACTCAATGCTTGGATATATGAATGAAAAATATAAGTATATTGGATTCTTCCCAGCAAAAACTGATGATGTATTTAATTATGTGCCTGCAAGATTAACTGGGTTTTTAATCTGTCTTGCAGCTCCAATTGTTAGGGGAAATATTTTAGATAGTATAAAAGTCATGATAAGGGACAGAAAAAATCATAAAAGCCCTAATTGTGCTTATCCTGAAGGTGCAGTGGCAGGAGCTATGAGAGTTCAATTAGGTGGAACAAACGTATATTTTGGAGAGAAAATGTATAAACCAACTATAGGAAATAGAATAAAAGATTTAGGTAGGGAACATATTGTGGATACAATAAAATTAATGTATGGATCATTATTTTATATAACATTAATATGCGTAATATACGAAATATGCCAATATGTATAAATAATAAATATGAAGTATTATCAATAGTTAAGTATTTTTGGAGATGAGATAATGATACAACTTATAGGGGTAAAACATGATGTTAAAATAGAAATTAGAGAAAAACTTTCAATTATACCCAAACGCCAAGAAAGGTCTCTTGAGGCTCTTGCTAATATTTGCGATGAGGCGGTTATTTTAAGTACTTGTAACCGGATAGAAATATATTTTAAGTCAAAAGATGAAGACATTGTTAAGAAAATATTTAATGCACTAAATTGGGATGAGTCTTTAATAAAGTGTGTATTTAATTATAAGGAAGAAAAAGCAGTACAGCACTTAATGGAGGTAGTTTGTGGATTTGATTCACTATTACTTGGGGAAGACCAAATACTAGGTCAAGTTAGGGATGCGTATGAAGTAGCAAAAGATTCTGGGGCAACTAAAAAGGAATTTCAGAGGCTTTTCGAAAATGCTATTGCTTGTGGCAAGAATTTTAGAACTAAATCTAAAACAGGTGAAATACCAGTTTCTTCGTCATCGATGGTAGTTAAAAAGGCAATAGATATGGGATATAAAAATTTTATGATATTAGGTTATGGTACGGTTGGACAATTAACTACAAAATATATACTAGAAGGAAAAATAGATTCACTATATATTGCGGTTAGAGATTCTCAAAAGGTTGATATAGAGGACCCACGAGTGAAAATAATACCTTTTAATGATATACAAAAAAATTATGAAAAGGTAGATTGTGTTATATCTTGCACCACAGCTCCTCATACGGTGGTTCGTTTAAATGAGTTACCAAGCAAGCACTTATTATTGTTTGATTTAGCTGTGCCAAGAGATATTGAGGAAATAGTAAGTGAAAATCCTTTATATGAAGTTTATGATATAGATAAGATAAGTGATATTCATGATGCAAATTTTAAAATACGTAAGGATTCAATGAAAAATAATAGATATATTGTGGATAAAGCCATAAGGGAATTTGTAGAGTGGAAAACTATAGAAGAGTTGTCGCCTTTTATTAAAATGATAAAACATAATGGTGAGGATATATATAAGGAAAGACTTGCAACCTTTAAGCATAAAAAAGAGACAAAAGATAATGAAAAATTAGCAGAGATTTTATTAAAGAGCACTTCAAACGCCTTTGTAAATAAGGCTATACAAGTTTTAAAGGAGGAACATTTGAAGGGGAGGTCTAAGGAATGCGTGGATATAATAAGCAGGATTTTTCAGCAATAAATTATACCATGATTTCACTCTTATCTAGTAAGGTTAATATACTTATTGTTGGTGGGGGAGAGGCTGCTTTTATAAAATGTGGAACGTTTTCAAAGGAAGGCTGTAATATTACAGTAGTTTCAAAGGAATTTAACAAGAAGTTTTATAAGTTAAAAGATGTTTCTAATATAAAATTAATAAAAGATGAGTATAAAGAGTCTTATGTTGATATTAATCATATTGTAATTATTGCAACAAATAATAGTATTATAAATGAATCTATAAAAAATTATTGTGATGAGAAGTGTAAGTTATATTTAAACTGTGAAGATTTCACGCAGGGGTTAGTAGTTAAACCAGTTCAAAGGGATACTTCTAATATGAAGTTTGCATTACATACTAAAGGCGGTAGTCCAAAAACATCACTTTTTATGTCAAAAATTATAGAAGATAAAATTTACGAGTATTCGAGTTTTATAGATTATACTTGTAGTATTAGAAATATAGTTAAGATGCGGTCAGAAAAAAAAGAAATCATGAATTTTGTATGTAGTGAGGATTTCTTTTTTTTCTATACTAAGGGTGTCCAAAATATTATCTTAGAAATGTTTTATGAAATTGGATCGGTATCTACCACAGGGATGTAGCGAACATCAGCGCACATCTACCCCAGGGGTGTATTAAGGATTTGAGGAGGTCAAGATTTTGAAAATTAATATAGGAACTAGAAGAAGTGAACTTGCACAAGTGCAAGCAAATACAATTATGGCTATGATTAAAGAAAAGTTCGATATTGATTCAGAGAAGGTGCTAATTGAAACAAAGGGAGATAAAATTTTAAATGTTACTTTGGATAAAATAGGCGGTAAAGGACTTTTTGTAAAGGAAATAGAGTTTGCAATGCTAGAGCAAAAAGCTGATATGGCAGTACATAGTATGAAAGATGTTCCATATGATGTGCCAAAAGAATTTGAAATAGTTGCAATCCCAGTTAGGGAAGATGTTAGAGATGCATTTGTTGCATTTGACAACATCAGCTTCTATGATTTACATGATGGTGCAAGAATAGGTACCAGCAGTATAAGACGGGGTACACAAATTAAAATTTTAAGACCAGATATAGAAATTGTCCCTATAAGGGGTAATGTACAGACTAGAATAGCAAAGATAAAAAATGAAAATCTAGATGGAATAATACTGGCAGCGGCAGGTCTAAAAAGGCTAGGCATGGAAAATATAATTACTAATTATTTTAGCATAGATGAGATAGTACCCGCAATAGCTCAAGGCGCACTAGGAATAGAAATGGTTAAAAATCATCCACAAATAAATATGATTAAAAAATTAGATTGTTATGATGCTAGAATATGTGTAGATGCTGAGAGAAGTTTTATGGCAACGCTTAATGGAGATTGTCATGATTGTATAGGAGCATATGCTTATCTTGATAATGACCTTATGCACATGACTGGAGTATACAGAGTAAATGGAAAAATAGTTAAAAAACAATTATCAGGAGATAAAAACGCTTATATAAAATTAGGTGATGATTTAGCTAAGAAGATACTTGAAAACAAATAGGCTTATAAAAATAAGGAGTGATTCGAATGGGAAAGGTTTATTTAATGGGAGTAGGTCCAGGAGATGAGGAGTTAATAACTCTTAAAGCTATAAGAATGCTTGGAAAATGTACAGCGGTTATGTATGATAGGCTTGCGAGCACTAGTATACTTAAATATCTAAAAGCGGATTAGATCGGAAGAGCACACGTCTGAACTCCAGTCACAATAGTAATCTCG
>ERZ1463033.156-NODE-156-length-10909-cov-10.194306_pt1 | contig 10909 bp, 8 predicted proteins | sample MGYA00564481_ERZ1463033 | MGnify/ENA primary metagenome ERZ1463033 (study PRJEB39244, sample SAMEA3635150) | Helicobacter pylori | study: EMG produced TPA metagenomics assembly of PRJEB11511 data set (Assembly of a 5300-year-old Helicobacter pylori...
CTGGTGTACTTCCATGAGCTGCTTCACCTATAGATTTAATTATTATAAGATTTGTGTTAACCACTGCTGATAGTTTATAATCAGTATCTTTTATAAAATTCCTTAATAATTTAACTATAACATTAGCATTAGTAGAAATAATCCCTGCTTCACAATAATCAGGCACCATATTAGAAACTTGACCACCTTTGATATATTTTATAACGTTTTCACCTTTATTTATGTTATTAAAATCTTTTACAATATCAAAAATAGTTATACCCTTTTCTCCATTAATTATTGGATAATCAGCATCTGGTGTAAAACCAGCAACTGGCGGTTTTTCTTTCTCTAAGTAATGGTCAAGTTCCTTGCTTCCTGTTTCTTCATTAGTACCAAATAAAACTCTAATTCTCTTAGATACAGGTAATTTTGCATCTTTTATTGCTTTTAACCCAAATAGCGTTGCCATTATTGGTCCTTTATCATCCGTAGTTCCACGTCCATACATTTTTCCATCATGAATTTCTGCGCCATAAGGTGGGTAAATCCATCCATCACCTTCAGGAACTATATCTAAATGCCCTAGTGCCAAAACATAATCATCACCGGTGCCATACTCTGCATACCCTACATAACCATCTACATTGACCGTATGAAGTCCTAATCTCTTTGCAACGCCTAACGCACACTCTAATGATTTAGCTACACCCTCACCAAATGGCATCCCAGGTTTAGGTTCACTTTCTACACTTTTAATTTTTATAATTTCTTGTGTTGATTTAATAATGTCCTCTTTCATGCCATCAATTAATTTATTTAATTCCATATTCTTTCCCCTCTCTTAATAATCTATTAAGTAGATTATTTTTGTTTTTATTATTAAACATAAATGTCTCCTAAAAAACAGTTAAGAGCCATAACGGCTCTTAACTTATATTTTATATTTATTATTTAATCTATTATTTATTCCGTAGTTAAATTATAACATTAAATAGTTTTCATGTCTATTTTTGTAGCATACGCGTCTCTTCTTATACCTTAAACTTTCTAAGCTGTCTTTTTCAACCATGTCCTAGATTACTAATAACAAAAGATGGCAACTACAATGCAGTGCCATCTTTTGTATCAAATCATTTCTAGGGCCACTGCAACGACTTCTAAAATGTCGTTAAACATTCGTTTTTTCTATATAGTGACAATTAACATCGATATGGTTTAAGAACAACAATAATCTTTCATAAAGTGGGTGAGCTTTATCTCCATACTTTAATTCTAGATCTTCTCCAATATCTTTTACAGTTTTCTTGCCATCTATTTGTAAAAACACACAACTTCCATATTCATCTAAAGAAGTTTTTTTGTACTCTGGAATTTTGAAATTAAGTTTCCTAAAGAACCTTTGGACCTTATGATTTTGTTTTTCAAGTATAGTCACAATATTTTCTTTATCTACTTCATATTCTAATTCATCAAAAATTTTAAATATTATATTTAAAACATCTTCATTATTTTTTAGCATCTTTTACCTTACTTTTCATTATAGGTATTATAGTAGCAATTACTAGAACTGCTAATATTACAAATGCCATTCCATTAGAAGCCGCAAAGCCACTTGGTCCTTTTCCTTTTAAAATTTCTGTTACTTGAAGTATTATACCTACAAGTCCAAGTATTGAACCACCCGCAACAAGACCAGACGATAATCCTATACCATTAGCAATTTTAACTTCTTTATCTTGGTTAGATTTAGAAGTTTTCTCTATAAATACACGAACTAATGCACCTATTAATATTATAGAATTTGTAGCTATTGGTAAGTAGAATCCTATAGCAATTGTCATTACAGGAAGCTTTAATATATATAAAACAATTCCCATAATAATACCAACAATTATCATGACCCAAGGTAATTTACCTGACATTATACCAGCAGTTAATGTTGCCATTAAGTTAGCTTGAGGTAGTGCAAACTGAACATTTGCTCCAGTCATTGAAAGTTTACTTGAAAGTAATAATATAGTACCAATAACTACTAAAACACCAACTATACCAGCTATAGCGAAGTATTTTTGCATTTCATTTTTATCGCCGCCAACTATATAAGTAACTTTTTGTGATTGGCAATAACCAGCTGCTACAGATATAACAGTAACTATAAATGTACCAAATAAAAGTAGTGATTTGTTGCTTGCAGGGCTTTTCCATCCCATTACAACAAATAATAATGTTACAATAACTATAGAAGCTATAGTCATACCAGATACAGGAAGATTTGAAGTTCCTATAGTACCTGTTAATCGACCAGAAACTATAGCAAATAGTAATGATAAGAATAATGATAAAATAGAAGCAGTTATCGCCATTAATATATTACCACCAGATATCATGAATCCTCCTATAAAGGCTATCACTATACCACTAAGTAATATAATGTTTCCAACAGATGAGCTACCCGCACCCTTTGAAGCCTTAGCATTCATAGTCTCCTTTATGGAAGATATTATGGTAGGTATAAGCTTTATAGCGCCTATAAACCCACCAGAAAGCATCATACCAGCACCGATATATTTCACATAACTACCTGCTATATCTTTAACTTGCATAGCATTTATAGCAACGCTAGGATCATTCCATACAGTTGCTCCATCTCTTCCAAGATTAATGAAATATCCTATTAAAGGCATAATACCGAAATTAGATAATATAGAACCAGCAAACATAGTTAGAGAAACATCTATGCCGACTATAAATCCTATACCTAATAATAGAGGATTAACTTCGACTTCAAATTTCCATTTGTAGAAAGATTCATTTACATAACTTATAACGTTGTTAGCTACATTCAAAAAAGAACTAGTTACAACAGTTATAATACCTCCTATTCCAAAGCCTATTCCCATGTACTTCATTGTTTCTCCAGTTCCTTCTGAAGCAACAAGTGTTTCAGCTATAGCCATTGATTCAGGGTACATTAATTTACCGTGTTCTTCAACCATTAAGTAATTATGAACAAGAGAAGCTATTCCTATACCGAATAAAACTCCACCCACACCAACAACCAAACCTTCGAGAAAAGTTACTTTAGCACCTATTAATAGAATTGCAGGTAAAACAAATATTATACCACTAGCGACAGATTCTCCACCACTTGACATACCTTGTAATAAATTTTTTCCAAGTATACCCTTTTGCTTAGCAAATGCAACTATAAATGCTGATCCTATTATAGAACCCGGTATACCAGCAGCAACTGTAAGCCCTGATTTCATACCTGAATAGGCAGTTGAAGCTGAGAACAAAGCAGCTAAAAAAATACCAATTATTAATACGACAACGTTTCCACCAGATTTAGAACCAGTTGAAACATAAGGAACGTAGTCTTTACCAGCTATTCCACCGTATGCACCTTTTGACAATTTATTATCCATAAGATGTACCTCCTTTTATATTTATTGACCATAATCATAACCTAATTTACCTAGAACTATTGATATTGCTATTATTTTTGACTTTGCTTGACTAGCTGGTACAAACGACAAATAATCTTCGCCCTTGATTCCACCATACGCTGTATGAGAAACTTTTTAGATTCCTCGATAATATGTCCCCCTTATGATTAATAATTTTAATTAATAATTTATAATACCATATGTTATAAAAATGTCTAAATATGAAACTAGTTGTTTTTTACGAAATTTTCATATTATCTTGGTTTATTACTTAAATATCTACACAATACTTCATTTCTTGCGATTTAATATCATTGTTGTGCTGTAAATTCAGTACTATATTGTGACTTTTGAAAGTACAATTATATTCTTATTCGTTTTTGTGATTTTGTCATATATATATATTGTTTCCTAATTCTCAAAAAAATACTAATAGTTTTTTTCCAAATATACCATAAGTTTATATTAACCTTACAGTAGCTTTTGCAAGGGGTATTTCATATAAAATCACCATTTAACAACAGTTAAATTATAGTATGAATCGGTTAGTGCTGAATTTTCAAAAAATTAAAATAGCAGATATATAAACTTGCATTTACACTCCGCTATTTTATTATTTCAATTTTCCAAAACTACTAAAAGGACTAATTCTTATTCGCGCCTTACCCATTATATCTTTCCCAGGTATATAAGGTTTATCCCAGTATCTTGCATCTAAAGAATTAATTCTATTGTCTCCCATAAAGAAATAACTATCTGCCGGCACTTTATATTTACCTGTTTTACCACCTGGATATTTAACATAACTTTGATCTATTTTTTTATTATTTATGTACACAGATCCATCTTCTTTAACTTCCACCAAATCATTCGGCAATCCAATAAGTCTCTTTATTAGATCTTCGCCTAGTTCATCGGAGTGAAATACTACTATATCTCCAAGTTTAAGATTATTTCGGTTATGAACTCTTGTTACTAAAATCTTATCATTTAGATTTATTGTTGGCAGCATTGAACCAGTCGGAACAGTTACATTAAAGAAAATGACCTTATTTATAATAAACGCTATTATAACTGCTGCTAATATCGGTAATATCCAATCTTGAAATATTTTTTTTACTAAATTCATGTTTATCCCCTCTCAAATATTATACATTAATATTTTATCACAATATATATATATAGTCTCTATTAAAAGTTTATTATATGTTAACATTTGATAAACTTTAAATGATTTTAATTTATAAATATGTACAAATGAAATTGCAAAAGCTCTTAACATTTTAACATGTCAGGAGCTTTTTTTATAAATATAAAATTTAATTACATCTGAATATTTTTCACTTCTTCATTAACAACTTTTCCATTTTCATCAATTATCTTTATTGGATCATTGTCTATTCCATCAAGATTATCATTCCATAGATATTTCTTAGTTTCACTAACAATTACAGGACTTAGTAATATTAAAGCTATTAAATTCGGAATAGCCATTAACCCGTTAAACAAATCTGCTAGATCCCAAACTAGATTAAGTGAGAACACTGAGCCAACAAAAACAAATATAACCCAAAATATCTTATAAGGAACAATTGCTTTTTTACCAAATAAGTATTCAATTGCTTTTTCCCCATAATATGACCAACCTAGTATAGTTGAAAACACAAATGTAAGAAGTCCTATAGTTAAAATTATGGGTCCCACAACTGGTATTGCACCAAATGCTCCTTTAGTAAGTGCAGCGCCCTTTAAGCCCTGCTGCCACAAGCCTGAATTTACAACAACTAAACCTGTCATTGCACATACAACAACTGTGTCCCAAAATGTTCCCGTACAAGAAACAAGAGCTTGTTTAACAGGATTTCTTGTCTTTGCTGCAGCTGCAACTATTGGTGCGCTACCAAGACCTGATTCATTTGAGAAAAGACCTCTTGAGACACCATATCTCATTGCCATCATAATTCCTGCTCCAGCAAAGCCACCAACTGCAGCCTGAGGTGAGAATGCATCCTTAAATATTAATGCTATTGTACTACCAATTGTTTTGTACCCTATTATTAAAATAATAATACATCCAAGAACATAAAATACAGCCATGAATGGAACTAGAATATCACAAACCTTAGCTATTTTCTTTATTCCACCTAATATAACAATTGCTACTAATATAGCTATTACGATTCCAGTAATCCAAGTTGGAATTTTAAATGTTTCAAATACCATTGCTGATACGGAGTTTGCTTGAACCATACAGCCAATACCAAAAGCTGCAATGCTTGTAAATATTGCAAATAATACTCCAGCCCACTTCTGTCCAAGTCCATGTTCCAGAACATACATAGGTCCACCTGCCATGCTTCCATCTTTAGTTTTAACACGATATTTAACAGATAATAAAGACTCAGAATACTTTGTGGCTATCCCAAAAACACCTGTTAACCAGCACCAAAGAACTGCACCAGGTCCTCCAAGTCCGACTGCCGTAGCAACGCCTACTATGTTTCCAGTTCCAATAGTTGCAGCAAGCGCTGTTGTTAACGCACTAAATTGACTTACATCCCCGTCACCAAAATCATCTTTTGTTACTGAAATTTTTATGGCCTTGAATATATATTTTTGAATAAATCTTAACCTAAAAGTTAAAAATAAATGCGTTCCAAATAATAAAGCGATAAGCGGTATGCCCCATACCCATCCATCAATTTGAGATATTAGTTTTGCAAATGATTCCATATATATTCCCCCTTTTTACTATTTTATAATTATATGCCATTTGTAAATTTTTATCAATTCTAAATTTTTTCACAATTGACGTTATTAATGTACTGTCATTCATTTACTCTTATTTGCTATCTTTTTTATAACATCATAAAAAAAGCCACTAGGCATTATGCCTAGTGGCTTTTTAAGTTTTATAATTATATATATTTTAAGTTTATGCACATATTATCATATACGTTTTGCAAAGTATGCCATGATCTTCGCCCAAATGCTTTGTGTTTCAAGAAATTCACCGTAATGTTTTTCTACATTTTTATGATATTTTTCAAGTTCTGACAAAATGTTCATAAATTCAGGTTTTCCGAAATATTCACAAATTTTAGGTAACGTATCTTTCAATTCTTCTCTCATTTCTTTAATCTTTTCCTCATAACAATCTCGATGCGTTATATATAGCAGTAATGGTTTATAACGAATCCACCCTATACATGCATTATAAAACCGAGTGGTAACCTTCTCGTTATCAGCCCTAATAAATTTAAGTTTTATTGGAAGAACCCCTTCTAAAAGGTGATTATATGTAGAAAATCCATCATGGAATGTGTAACATGGCACGCGTAGAACTTTTCTATCACTTAAACATGTAGCTAAGAAAGTATCCTCTCCTCTAGCTCCGGGTGGATTGTAAAAGGGGAAAACACGCTTAGGATTTGTAAGATTAATGCATAAATTCGCCCCTGATATAAATTTAGAATGATTTTCTTCCACAACCTCTACAGCATCATGGCTAGTGAGTATACTTGTATCGGCATAAGTTATTCCTCCATTTTTCATAACTGCTTTTAAACTATCCCACTTAACAATATCGTTACTTATTGCCTCGATAAATGATCTGAAATCTCCTTCAGTCATAATATCATTAAACTCCATATATGGTATAGGAGATATATACCCACAGTGATGTCCATGTGTAATGTCCGCATTTTTAATATTTTTAAGATGCTCTGACAAAACAAATTGACCTCCCCAAATTGCAGTATCACGTGTGTTAGTTACTGCCATTGGGTACTCATCATCATCTAAAAATACCAAATAGTCCATATTCTTTTTTATAGCATTATATAGCACAGCATTGCGCTTAGCTGCATACCCCCTACCAAAGATCTTTTTAGTTTCTTCAAGGGTAAGAACATTTTCCCTAACTAAATAGTCAATTTCTTCTTGCGTCGATACGCTTCCAATAAAAGTGCTACTATCAATTCTCTTAACTAAATCTGGATGTATATTTGTGTAATCAGTTACTTTAGTTTTATTATAATGAAGATCATATGCAACAAAAACATTTAAACTTATCCTTTTATTTTCCACCAAACCAGATTCTTCCCAATTGCTTATGTTAGTTCTAAGTACCTTTTGGAAGCTTTTTCTTCCAGTTGCAAAGCCTATTCCAACTTTAATTTCATTATTTTTTTGCATTTAATCGCTCCCTTTCTATGCAAAATCTAACTATTCATATTATTCTATTATACCATAATTAATACATATATTAATTATTATGGTTTATTGATAAAGTATCTCTTCTAAAGTACATCTTTTATATAGCTGCTCTAGAAGTAAAAAATTCCCCCAAACTATCGTCTGAGGGAACATAAAAGGCAGTTCAATTTTGCTTAAAATCTTTCACATGCTACTTGCCACGTGGGTGTCACCTTATTTTTTCTCTATCCTCGCAACGTTTTCTATGTGTGCCGTCTGAGGGAACATATCTACGGGCTGGATTTCCTTCGTAATATATCCAAGTTCATTTAAAATTCCTAAGTCACGAGCTAATGTACCTGGATCACAAGAAACATAAACTATAGTAATAGGGCCCATATGACTTATGGCTTCTAATAGAGCTTTATCACAACCCTTTCTTGGTGGATCAACTACAACTACATCAGCAATTACTCCATCATTTATAAGCTTTGGAATAATTACCTCTGCTTCTCCTACTAAAAATTCTGTATTTCCTACATTGTTTACTTTAGCATTTATTTTAGCATTTTCAATAGCCTGTGGTACTATTTCAACACCATAAACTTTTTTAGCCTTCTGAGATAAAAACAATGAGATAGTACCTGTACCACAATAAGCATCCAGTACAACTTCTCCACCGCTTAAATTTGCATACTCTAGAACCTTATCGTAGAGTACCTCTGTTTGAACTGAATTAACTTGAAAAAATGATAATGGAGAAACTTCAAATTTAAATTCTCCTATGTAATCAGTTATTGTATCTTTTCCCCATAACGTAACACAAGATTCTCCCAGTATTACATTAGTTTTTTCACTATTAATATTTTGTATTACACTCACAATACCCTTGATCTTTTTAGTAATTATTGCTATAAATTCTTCTTTATAAGGAAGGCTTTTACCATTTGTAATTAACACAACCATAACCTGTCCTGTTTTAGATCCTTTTCTAATCATAACGTGACGTAAAATTCCCTGATGATTTTCTTCGTTATAACATTGTATATTAAACTCTTTTATCCACTTTCTTGTAAGTTTTACTACAATATCTGCTACGCTGTCTTGAATATAGCAGTTTTCCATGTTAATTATGTCGTGACTTCTTGCCGCATAAAATCCAATTTTTACTTCCCCATTTTTATTGCTGGCAGGTAACTGAACCTTATTTCTATAATTATATGGAGACTCCATCCCGAGTGTTGGATGCACAATTACTTTCTCTAATTTTCCTATTCTATTTATAACTTGATTTACTCTATTGGTTTTAAACTCTAATTGGGCCGCGTAATCTATATGCTGCAAGTTGCACCCTCCACAGCTTTTATATATGTCACATACTGGTTCTATTCTACTTATCGATTTCTCAATTATCTCAAGCAACTTTCCAAATCCAAAATTTTTAGATATCTTAACAATTTTTATTAACACCTTTTCTCCTACTATTGCACCCGCAACGAAAACGGTAAATCCATCAATCTTACCTACACCTTCGCCCTCATACCCCATATTATCTATAGTTATTATATAATCTTCATTTTTTTTAACAGGAATAACATAATTCTCAAGTTTTCTTTTCATGAATTCTCCTCCAACCTTCTATCTACTACTATTTTTCCCATGCTAAAAGCATCTAGATTTTTTTCTAGATGCTTTTATAACAAATGCAAAGAAAAAATGCTTAGTTCTTTATATTAAATTTTTCTTATTCTTTAAACGTCTGACATTCTGTTTTTTCACTGCTTAAAGCCTCTCTACCATTTACCATAATATTATGAGCAACACATTCTTCATCCCTATTATGCACACAGTTTATAACTTGACATTCAATTTTTGGACTCATTTCTATTTTGTCATTATTAAATGCTTGTTTAATTTCTCCAATAACATTCATATTAAGTACATTATTAAATGAATTTTTTAGTCCCTTTTCAGCAAATGTTTCACACTGCGTCTCCTCTTTGCTATGAACATTTGACCCTAAAATGTTGATAGTACTAGCTGAGCATATCCCCGACATATTATTAACACAATTTGTGGCAGTACAACTTAGAGTCCCTCTCATATCTACCCCTCCAACTATTTAATTTTACTATTATATTTAATTATAATTCCTTGCTTTACTTTTTATTATACTACAGATAAAAAAAAAGCACCATATAAGTGCTTTAAAAGAAATCAGTTGCCATGTTGTTTGCTTGTACTTATAATTGTAACCAAGTTTTTTTTATTTATACATAATTATTTAAAATATTTTATATTCTTATAAATAAGAAAAAGGATTGTCAATTATATGACAATCCTTAATTCATATCCTTGGTCGCTTAAATATCAACGACTTCAGAAAGTTTTTTTAGTTCTTTACATTAGCCCTACCACTATATACAAGGCCTCTAGCTGCATCCATTGTTATAAAAGAACCAGCTTTAATAATATCAACTGCTCCTTTTGCATTGTATATTATTGGAACTGCTTTTGCAGTACCTTCAACAACAACATCTGATCTTGTTGCATCTTCTTCAACAATAATTCCTGAAACTCTATCTAATAAATCAGTATATTCTTTAGTTAATGCTTTTACTACTAAAATATCACCATCACGCATAGTTTCATTTGCTTCTTTTGCATTTTGCGCAAAGCAAGCTGTACCACAAGCTGATGCGCTTATATTTCCTTTACCTTGAAGTAATATATCACCAACAATATGAACCTTCATCATGTTTGTACTACCTACAAAATTGGCAGGAATTCCAGCAGCAATAACTACTAAATCTCCCTTTTGTACATATCCTGCTTTTAATGCAATAGCTACAGAATTATCTATAAGTTTATCTGTAGATTCTATTTTATCAGCACATACTGAAACAACGCCCCAATTTAATGCTAAACTTCTAGCTACTACTTCATAAGGAGTAACCGCAATAACTGGACATTCTGGTCTATAAGCTGAAACTTTTCTTGCTGTATTACCACTTTGAGTTGCAGTAATAATAGCTGAAGCATTTAATTCCATAGCAGTAGTACAAGTAGCTAAACTAATAGCATTTGGTACATTAGGAATATGAACTGCTCCCTTATTCTTTAAGTTTTCTTTGTAGTTAAGAGCATTTTCAGCAGTTTGTGCTATTTTAGCCATTATAGTAGCTGCTTCAACTGGGTATTTACCATTAGCAGTTTCACCACTTAACATTATAGCATCTGTACCATCAAATATTGCATTTGCAACATCTGAAGACTCTGCT
>ERZ1463033.158-NODE-158-length-10768-cov-6.899188_pt1 | contig 10768 bp, 12 predicted proteins | sample MGYA00564481_ERZ1463033 | MGnify/ENA primary metagenome ERZ1463033 (study PRJEB39244, sample SAMEA3635150) | Helicobacter pylori | study: EMG produced TPA metagenomics assembly of PRJEB11511 data set (Assembly of a 5300-year-old Helicobacter pylori...
ATTACTATTGTGACTGGAGTTCAGACGTGTGCTCTTCCGATCTACTGTTAACTATTACTTGTATACTCTTATTGTTATATTTCCCTTCTTCCCCAAATAAACAACAAGTATCTTTAGTTACCCTGTCTTCTAATGTTTTTGATATAACATATTGTGAAGAGGGTATTTCATTTGATGTAGGAGACCATGTACGGAATATTCTATGTTCCATTTCTATTACTTCTACATCACCTTTAGTAAATTCTCTAGCTATAAAGTTAATTACTGATTTAGTCCCTTTTCTTTTGTATAGTTCTATAAGATTAGCTATTATTTTTCTCTGTACTCTTTCTTCTACTTCATCTATATAGTTATAACCTAGCATTTTAGCTAATAGAGGTAATACTTCTTTAGGGCATTTATCCTCATTAGTTATATCATATAATATAAGTATGCTATTGAATACTCTTCTTAATGCTCCTTCATCTAAAGCACTTAAATATCTATATAGTACTTTTTTAGCTATAGGTGTATTATCCAATATTCTATGAATCTCCGGAAGTTTAGAATACATATAATCGGCAAAATTAATATTAGTATTGTGCATGATTATTTACCTCCTACAACTTCTATATTAAAATCCCCTAATGTTATTAATTCGTTATCTTTAAGATTTTCATTATTGGATATAGTTACATCTACACTTCTTACCCCGTCTAAATCTAAGATACTAGATACAAGGTCACTATTCTCCGGGCAATCTTTAAAGTCATATGCTCCAGCTTTTATATTGGTTCTTAGATAAGTTTCTATAGTTTTTCTCATAATTTCTTTAGAATAATTATGATATATCTTAATGGATACATCTATATTTATAGGACGAGTTTCACCTTTTAATATACGAATAGGTACTGTTACTATTTTCTTCTCGTCATATAGTTCTAAAAGGGTATTTAATAGTTCTTCATCATTTACTGTATCATCAGCATAATAATAAATTATTATACGGTCATTTAGTGGAGTGGGTGTAGCATTAGAACGTATAACACCTCTTACACTTAAAGCTAAATTCTTAAAGTCAGATAGTGTTACTACTCCCCATTTAGTACCTAATTGAGCCGGTGCTTTTATTCTAGCTGTTTCTATATCTTCTTTGTTTTTACCTTTTATATAAGGTGGATAAGGGTTAAATGTTTGCGTAATTTGTGCTAATTTTTGTGGCATTTTAACTATAGTGTTAGGTCCTACATTTCCAATAGTACCACCACCTACTCTATATGTTGCTACTATACTTTGATTTCTTCTAGGTGGTATTTTACCGGATATACCATTACCAAATGTTATTGTGGCTACACCATCTTCATTCATTTCTATAGTATAGTGATTAGATGTAGATACACTGTCTACAAAGTTATCTACTCTTTCCCACTTTTCAAATCCAAAACCATTGTGTACAAAGACTTCTACACTATTTTCTATAACAGGTTTATAGTTAAGTAAAAATGTTTGATTAGGTGCTCCAGTTGAAGAACCCACCACTTCATTATTTATAGTGTATCCTTGTGCTAAATCTACAGTATATAAATAATGTCCTTCTTCATCTTTTTCTAAACCAGTTTTGCCACTTGGTATTACAAGGTCTTCCATAGTTTCAAATTCTATAGCTTTTTCTACGTCGTTTGGTTCTGTTAAAATTTGAGTGCCTTTAGGTATGATAAAGTTATCTTTACTAGGCATTATTTCAAATACTTGTTTAAATACAGAAGGTGTACTTTCTTTTAGTTTGTAACCTAGAGTTCTACACTTCTTTACTACACTTTCTCTTTCTTGTGCAGTATCTAAAAAGTTTTCCCCGGCTATTACTTCTTGATAATAAGATAACATATCTAATTGATTAGCTAATAATTCAATTAATACTATACCCATATCACTCTCACTAAAATCAGTATATTCCGGCACTTTCTTTTTAAGTTTTTTTATCATATCATATTTGTAACCTTCATAATCTCTTATATCTAAGGCTTTTCCAAACATACTATTATTTGTTTGTAAACTCATTAATAAACACCTCCTATATTTACTGTAGTAGTTTGTGTAGGTGCATTTACATAGTCTTTAAGCTTATATTGTACTGTTATGGCAATACCATGACCTCCATTAAATTGCTCAAAGGATTCTATTGATACATCGTCCTTAGTAACTATAATTCTAGGTTCATTATCAGATAAGCTTTTAGCTACTTCATATTGTAATAGGTTTTGCAAAGATAGGTCATCGGGGTCAAATAAATGTATATCTATATCACTACCATAGTAACTTTCATTTACTCTTTCACCTTTTTTAGTAGTTAGAATTTGAAAGATACTTTCATTGATATGTGTATATTCATAAGAATTTACCCCGGACATTCTTAAACCACCTTTTACTCCCACTCTAAAAGGGAAACTCATTCCATAGTTACTTTTATTCATAATTTCACCTCTTATTAATTTGTTATAGTTCCCTCTACTTTAAGGTTACCTTTAATGACTATTCCATTATTGTCTATTTTTAATACTTGTCTACTATTTACATTATAACTTAGTTCTCCAGTTTCTTTAATAGTTAAAGTAGATTGCCCTATTTTAATTACATATTGATTATCTAAAGTGTTAGGACAACTATTAGGAACACTCCAACCACCTGTCCATATTGGATAGTTAGGACTACCTCCTTCAAATTCTACCCAAACAGCTTCTCCCACTTTAGGTATTCTCATAATTCCTATGTTATCCCCTAAAGTTGGTATACATGGTATGCACCATGTACTTTCATAATCACCTAAAGCACTTGGACACATTACTGTTATTCTCCCCATATTTTTAGGGTCATTATTATTTACAACAATGGCTCTATATTTACCTATAAGTAAGTCTTCATTCATATAATTCACCTCATTTATTCTAGTTTGATATATTGAGAGGTACACCAACCTCCTCCACTGTAGTCTACATTATACCAACCATTCTTCTTACCATATACATATACTCTATGATTATATGGCATAGCTCCTTTTATACTATTAGAAGTGCCCGGAGCATTTCTAACATTAAGTCCTATTTTAGCAGTTACTTTACCCCACTTATTAATAGTTTCATAACCATCATTGTTACTACCTACACTATTATGAGTATCCGGTTTAGATACATTACCTTTCTTAATGTTTTCTCCGAAACCTTCTCTACTTACTGTTAAAGTTTGTGTATAACCATTAGAATCTATGGTGTGTACTACTTTATCTACAAAGTATCTACCAGTTAAATTTCTGCCCAATCCTGTTAATCTTACAGTGTCAGTAGCTTTAATCATTGGTATAGGGTCTACTTTAACATCACCACTTAATATAGTTTTTTCTATTTCTTTATATTTCTTTTCTGCCCCTCTATGACCATGATTACTACCACCTCTACTATCACCTTTAGAAGTATGAGTGGATTTCTTTTCATCATTGTACTTAGGTATTTCTTGTGGTGGGGGTATACTAGGAGATATAGGAGGGGAGAAGTTACTACTTCCACCACCTCCGTCACTATTTCCACTGTTGTTATTATTGCTAGTAACAGAACTAGGTACATAAGTCCATTTACCATTCTGATATTTATATGACATTAAATCACCTCTATTTCTTTACCCACTTACCATTTACGAATCTAAAAGTGGTTTCTAAACCTAACTCCGGTTTTTCTATTACTCTTACAGATTCCCCGGATATTGGACGTATTAAAGAATCATTGGCTTGTGCTCTATCTATACCCTTGTCTTCTATATTTACTTCTGCTCTATCTATTTCTACTTTCTTTAATGACTTATTTACTCTAGGGCTAAAACTTAGTAAGAATCCATTTCCCTGTCTATAATCTAATTGCCATTTAGGGTCACCTATTTGTGGTTTTCTTACAAAGTATCCTGTATTACCTTTAACATAAGCTATATAATCGTCATATTGTTCATCTGCCATATGCTTTATAAAGGCTATATCTGTCTCCTGTTGGGTTACAGATTCTAATAGAGGTGTAGTAGGGTCTATAACTACATTTAGTCCATGCTCTCTGTATATTTGGGCTATAACATCACTCATGTGTACATTTTTCCATGTACGCTTTTTCTTTTTCTTATTTAATAAATAAGAGTTGTCCATACAATGAATAGTTAATTTAGGAGTACCATTCTCCGGGAAATTAGCGTCTATCATTGAAATGTACCCAAAGAAATAGAAATATTGCATATGAAATTCACCATCTAACCAACCTCCTTCTAAGGTTATAGGGCAATCTATTGTAAATATATTATCACCTAAAAATTTTTGGTCGGGGTCATTAATATCTATAGTTAATAAATCTGACCCACTACAAGTATTTTCATACTTAATAGATTGAATAAGGGTTTTTCTATCCTCATCTAAATTTTGACCATTTACTGTAATATAATAATGTGCTTTTCTTACTCTATCCCCTTTAGACATTTTAACACCTCCGACATATCCGGTATTATTAAATTAGTGCCATAAGGTATATCTAATTCACATCTATATCGAGGGTTTGCGTCTAATATAGCCCAACTTAATAGTGGATTACCATAGTATTTTAATGATATTAAATCTAGTTTATCTCCCTGTACATATTTGTGAATCTTAGCATTATAATTGCTAAATTTATGCCTTATTCTTTGTTTAAATACTAGCGTTCCCTGTCTATCATATAATTGTGTTTTACCATAACGTGAACTTTGAAATATCATGGTTACACCTCCAGTAAAGTAATATCAAATTCAACGTCTACTAAATTTAAATTTTCGTCAAATTCTTTAAAGTGTCTCTGTAAGTTTGTCATTACACAGGTTCTTACATCATTTCCATAAGCAAATATTACTCTTCTAGGTGAATCCCATGTACTTCTAGGTTTTAATGCTGATAACCAATCTACCCACTGTTGAGGCTCTCCTTGATGTCCATATACTTTTAATGTGAAAGATATAGTTCTTTCTTTTTGTGCAGTATATTGAAATCTAGGATAAGAACTACAGGGACTTTGTAAAGTCCCATAGTCCCACTTTTGGCTATCTGTATATTCCGGATTAAATCTAAATGACTTTACCCAACCTTCTTCTACATTTTTAAGGTAGGCTTTAGTCTTTGCTCCAACTCCCATATACTAGACCTCCTATATTATGCATATTGTTGCATTTTCTTAACTTCTTCCTTACGTTTTATTGCTTGATAAATTTCGTCTACTAAAGATTGAACATTTAAGTCGTCACCTTTAGCAATGTTTATTTGTATTGCTCCTTCTTCTACTACAGTTTGGTTACCACTAGTATTAGTGTTATTTACACTATTAGTGGTTACATTGTTATTAAATTGGTTTGCAAAAGCTCCTACTGTACTGTCACTAGGTGGAGGTGCTATAGCTTGAACTACTCTTCCTCCTCTTTCTTCTTGCTCTAAGAAGTTACCTAGTCGTTGGGTTAATGTATCATTAACTACAACTTCATTAGGGTGCAATACTGCTATACCTGTTGTCTTTACATATCCACCAGTATTTAATCCTACCATTTTTTTAGCAGTATCCCAAGCACCACTTACTTTACCACCAGCCCAGTTAAATGCTCCTTTAATTCCATCAAGTGCTCCAGTAACCCATGAGAACTTTTCAGATAACCAATTAAAGAAGTCAGAAGCTGTTTGTTTAATGTTGTCCCATATACCACTAAAGAATCCAGTAATACCATTCCATGCTGTTTTAACACCATGTACACAAGTATCTACTATTCCAGTGATTGCATTCCATGCTGATTCTGCACCACTCTTAATGCTGTCCCATATAGCTAGTATAACGGCACACGCACCATTCCATATAGCTTGAACTATAGAAGCAACTAAACTAATAATTCCACATATAATGTTCCATACAGTTTGAGCTACTATACATATGCTATTCCATAAGTTATCAAAGAAAGGTTGAATTACTGACCATATAGCCATTACTATATCTGCTACAGTAGTTATGACGTTGCATATAGTATCCCAAACCCATTGAGCTACTATACATATTCCGTCCCAAACACTATCAAAGAAACTCTTTACACCGGACCATATTATCATTGCTATGTCTGCTACCCATTGAATGAATCCACATATGTTGTCCCACACATATTTAGCACCATCACATATACCATTCCATATTGCACTAAAGAAAGGTTCTACAATAGCCCATGCTGTCATTACTGTATCTGCTACCCACTGTGCTATACTACATATACCTTCCCAAGCCCATTTTGCTCCGTCAGATATACCATTCCAAGACCACAATGCAAAGTCTTTGATACCACCAAAAACCCACTGTAAGAACTCTCCTAATAGTATGAATACAGTTAATACTCCGGCTACTACATATTTAGCACCTAAAACTATTCCGTCCCACACATTTCCTATTACTGTTTTTATTCCGTCTGCTATAGTGGATACAAATTGTCCAAACTCTGTAAATTTAGTTGATACCCACTCAAAGAAACCTAATGCTTTTTCTTTTATCCATTGGAAACCTTCTATCGCTTTTTGGACTAATGAATCTATAAAGTTTCTAAATGGTTCACATTTCTTATACAATACAGTAAATACTGTTACTAATGTTCCAACTACTGCTATGAATACTCCTATAGGTCCTAAGCTGAATAAACCTAAAAGTACACTTTTAACTAATTTAACTATCTTAAATAAGAAACTAAATCTTTTAACTACATTAAATACTGCCATTCCTATTTTAAATATCTTACTTGCTATACTAGTAGCCACAAATATACCGGCTACCCAACCTACTACTCTACCAAAGAATTGCCATTTCTCTACATCTATGCCACCTACTGCTTCATTTACATCTACTGTCTTTTCTTTAATCCCAGTTAAAGGTGATACCCACTCCCACAATTTATCTACAACAGGTTTTATTGTAGTTATAATAGTGGATACTATATTACTTATAAAGTCACTTACTTCTTGGAAGCCCTTCATAAATCCTTTGCAGAATTCTTCTACTCTTTGTTTGCAATCTAATATAGTAGAGATTAAAGGAATTAGTCCTAATTCATTGGCTTTTTCAAAGGTATCGTCAGATAGTTCATTAGTGTTCCATGCTTCACATAAAGCTATCCACAATACTTTTAATTGTAATAGTCTATATGTTATAGCGTCTACAAAGGTATTACTTTGTCTCATTCTTGATACTTCTTGCACAAATTGGGACGAACCTAATCCGGCTATTCTAGTGCTTTCTGACCATGCTGTATATACACTCTTCATAAAGTAGTTTAGTAATGAACGTATTCCCATGAAGTCAGTTTTCCATGCTATATATACTGTACCAAAACCTAATGCTAGTTTCTTAAACATAGGTAGTAGATTAAGTATGTTACCTTTTATACTTCCGGCTCTAAAACCGAATACTCTAAATAGACTATTTAACTTAGGTAAGTATTTAGAAGTTAATTCTGCTACTCTTATAGTGAATATTCCCACTCCGGATATCAAGTTACCTAAAGTACCAATGACTATTAACATAGCACCACCAACTACTAGAAGTAAACCGGCTAGTCCCATACCATAACCTAGTACTTTCATAATTACAGGGTGTGCATATCCAAAGTCTATAAGTTTATTTGTAGCTTTAGTTATTAATCTTAAAAATCTACCTATGATAGGTAATACGGTGTTACCTAGTAAGATACCAAAGGTTTGTTTAGTACCTTCCCACAACTTTTGGATACCCCACTGGGTCTTTAATATGTCTTCTGCCCCTTGTGCTGTTACACCATTAGCATTTTTAATATTACCTACTAGTTCTTCCAATGTTTTCTTACCATCTTTAGTTGTTTCTACATATTTTCCTGTAGCTTCATCATATCTTAAAAATGCTTTAGTACCTAAATCTACTGCTTGTACCATGTTTTTAGCTTGGTCAGCAAATACTGTTTGTAATACAGTAGCTTTTTGTTGTTCTGACATATTAGCCATTTGTTTAGTTAAAGAACCAAATATTTCTACCATTGATTTAACGTTACCTTTAGCGTCCCATATGGTATTCTTATCTAGTCCTAATTGTTTCATAGCGTCAAATTTAATTTGCCCAGCCGGTCTTTTACTCAACTGTGCTTGGTGCTCTAATTGTGAGGTTAACATAGCTAATTTACGAGCAAATCCGGCAACTGTAGAACCGGCTTGTGCTGATTGTTGTCCTATGTTTCTTAATAATCCTCCCATTGCTAGGTATTCTTCCAAAGGTCTTTTTAAAGTAGCAGGGGCAGAACCTAGAGAGTTCATGAAAGCTGATAAATCTTGGAAATGGAAGTTGGTTTCCTTAGTAGCTTGAGATAACATATCTACTACTCTAACGGATTCCTTAGCGTCTAAGTTAAACTTATTAAGTGTATTAGCTACTAATGTAGCACCACTTGCTAAACTTATTTCCCCTCCGGATACTGCAACTAAATTAAGTGTATTCTGTAATGCTTCTAGCATTTGATTAGTATCCATTCCGGCTGATTTTAATTCATACATGGCTTGTACTGCTTCTTGTGGAGAGAAGGCTGTATCTATACCTGTACGAACTGCAACTTTTCTTAATTCTTCAAACTCTGTAGCTGTTGCCCCTGTAACAAACTTCAACTGATTCAATTCTTTTTCAAACGAAGTGGCTTCTTTTGTAGCACCACTTAAAGCACCGAGTATTTTATGACCTGTTCCGGCTACTCCTACACCGGCTATGGTCATAGCTGTAGAAGCTCTAGCTAAATCTGTGTACTTCTTTAGCTGTTTGTCCATATTGCTAACCATATCCTCGGCGTTCTTTTGAGTTTCATTGAACACTCTCGAAGTATTTTTAAGTCCTTCGGAAGCTCTATCCTCATAATTAATATATATTCCTAAACCGAACATATCCATAATAAATAAAACCTCCTAAAGTTACTTATAATACTGCAAGTAGTGTCTTAAAGTGTTAATTATTCTTTTCCATTGCTTCTTTTTCTGCTTCTTTCTGTAATTTAATGCACTCTACCCACTCTCTACGTTCTTGACTAGGCATATATTTTATAGTATCTCTGTCCCAGTGATATACATAAGCAAGTAGGTGCATTTCAAACTTGGCTACTTCCCAGTTGGTTAATATTTTAGAATCTTCACCAAAGTATAGATTTATATAAAATTTATGGTATTTAAATCTCCTTCAAATTCGTATCCACAAATAGGACAAGTTAATTCTACAGTAGTATCCATACCATATTTGTTTTCTTGTAGTAATTTATTTAAATAATCTCTATCCATTATCTTTAGTTTTCTTACCATTTCTTCTGTAACTACATCTATACCTTCTATACTTTGAATACATCTAGTAAGCATTAAAGTTACTCCATGACCCATGTTTTGTTGTGCTATAGGAGTTAATATCTCTCTATCTAATCCTTGTGGTAATCTTAATACACCTTTTTTGTGTACATTACCGTCTTTGTCTATAATTCCTTTAGGTAGCATGAAGTCTATTTGTTCTAAACCATTCCACGGCTCTATTTCAAATTCATCTGTATCTATTACTGTGTGTAATTCTTTTTTACATTGTGGACAAGAATGTTTTAATTCTAATTCTTTTCCCTTAGATATTTCCCTTAGTTTTAAGTAGGCATAGTCTTGGTCAAATACATCTAAAGATTTGATGATATTCTCCCAATCATCTTTTTTAGTTTCTTCTTGACGTATAGTACCTATTCTAGTTATACATCTAGATAATAATACTCTTATGATTTTTGCTCCATTGTTTTTTATTGCTTGTTTTGATATAGCTTCTTCTTCTGCTCCTGTTATTTCAACTAAGTCAAAATCTTTGTGTAGTACTCCGTCTTTATCTTTGTAACCTCTTAAAAAGTCAAAAGTTGTTACTTCGTCCTCTGATATTACTCTTTTCTTTGATATTTTCTTTAAAGCCATTATATTGTTCCTCCTCAATAAATAATAAAATAAAAATAGTGAGGATATTTATTTTTATCCTCACTAAAATTATACTATTTATTCCTTATATATTCAATTATCTTACTAAAATATACCTAGTCTATGAAGTGCTCGAATGTTATTACTAACTTTTCTATAGCAACGTCTTCTGACATGGAATCTAGGTCTGAACCTTCCCATGACTTAAACCATGCTTCTGCTAATCTCCATGTTCTTTGTACTTCATTTTGTTTGTTATATAAAGATATAGTAATGGTAGTTCTAAAGTCCGGATTATTTAAACACTTCTTATATGCTTCTTCTAATTCCGGACTAGCATACATACCTCTCTCTAAAGTAACATCATCTACTTTTTCATTTCCCGGTAATTTGTGAATAGCTTTATATCCACATTCTTTATACTCTACAGAACCTACTTCTCTTTTAAGCCCAGAGACTTTAGTGAAGCCTATTCCTTCGGGTAATCCCGGAATAGATACTCTGTATTGCATTTTTTGTAAAGGGTCATTGGCAACAGTTCTAGCCATTATAGATTCCTCCTATCTTAATCTTATTTGAATTACTATAAATTCAGCCGGTTTTTTATCTGCATATCCTATTTGTGCTACTATTCCTCCACTGTCTTCCGTATCTTTGTCATTAATAGTTTCATCACAAATTACATAGTAGGCGTCTTTTGCAACTTTTCCTTTAAACATACCTTGTCTCCACATAAGATCGGAAGAGCGTCGTGTAGGGAAAGAGTGTATGGAGAGTGTA
>ERZ1463033.159-NODE-159-length-10739-cov-9.634126_pt1 | contig 10739 bp, 5 predicted proteins | sample MGYA00564481_ERZ1463033 | MGnify/ENA primary metagenome ERZ1463033 (study PRJEB39244, sample SAMEA3635150) | Helicobacter pylori | study: EMG produced TPA metagenomics assembly of PRJEB11511 data set (Assembly of a 5300-year-old Helicobacter pylori...
CTCTCCATACACTCTTTCCCTACACGACGCTCTTCCGATCTTTATACTAATACTTTAAGTACAGGGATTGTAAGCGGAGTTAATAGAAAAAATGAAAGAGGAAACGATATTCAAACTACGGCAAGTATAACTTATGGATCAAGTGGAGGACCATTATTTGATATGTTAGGGAATGTAATGGGGATAACTTACTCAGGATTTGATTCAGCAGGCGATATAGGATTTGTAATACCTATTAATGAAGTTAAACCATTTTTAGCGACTAGTAATGAAAAAACACTTTCACAAATTAATGCTGCAACAAGTAACTTGGCCAATTTCCTTCCACTATTGGCTGATGTACCACAACCTACAGGACTAAAATATGATAATTATGTAGTTAGCAGCAATGAAGATTATGTTGAATATTTTTATGCTATAAGTAATTCTGAATATACAGATTACGTTAAATTATTAAATTCTTATGGGTGGAAAGAGTATAAAACGGTTTATGATGATGACAATAATCCTATTTCATACTTTATCAAAGGAGATAATACTATAGGTATAGGATGGATTGGAGCAAATAGAACAATACTGGGAGCTATTCATTAACAAAGAAGGAAACCTTTTAAAGAAGGGTTTCCTTCTTTGTTATATATTAAATTTGACACTTGCTAATAAATACTGCTAATTCAGTTCTACTGTTAAGTTCAAGTTTCTCAAGTATTTTTGTAACATAATTTTTTACGGTACCAAGTCTTAAAAAGAGAATCTCACAAATATATTTGTTATTCTTACCTTGGGCAATAAGCTTTGCAACATCGATCTCTCTTGGCGTAAGTGCATCTAATGTATACTTTTGATTATAAACTTTATGAGAAGAGTGATTTTCACTAGTTAATGAATTAAAAGCTGTAACTATTTTTAGGGCTACCCCTGGATCAAGGAACATAGTACCATCATAAGCTGTTTTTATTGCCTTTATTATATAGTCTGAACCGGCATCCTTTAATATGTAACCATCCGCCCCATTTTTTATTGCTTTAAATATATACTTATCTTCACTAAAGGTTGTAAGGATTATTACCTTTACATCTGCATATTTTTCTTTAATGATTTTAGTAGCGACCACACCGTCCATTATTGGCATTCTAACATCCATAAGAATTACATCTGGAAGTACCTTATTTAAAAGAATGAGTAGCTGTCTGCCATTTTCAGCCTCTCCAATTATGTTAATATCCTCGTCCAAGCTTAATATCATCTTTATTCCTTCTCTTACTATCTTCTGATCATCAGCTAATATAACATTTATCATATTTTACAGTTCCTCCATTTTAATTTAGAAATTATATTGTTTTATATAATTTCTTTCCTTTAGCACGCTAAAGAAATACACATTCTTTTTTATATTTCCTCCATTGGTATTGGAATACATATATCTATGCTAAAGCCTAGGTTATTACTACTAGAGTAATTCGCAAATCCATTAAGTAACCTTACTCTATCATCAATCCCATTTAATCCATTTGATTTTATAATTTTATCACAGGAAGTTCCATTATTTTTTATAATAAGATTTATATTTTCATTTTTATTAAAGATTTTTATATTAATTTCTGATGATTTTCCATGTTTTATGCTATTAGTTATAGCCTCCTGAATAGTTTTATAAATGGAACTTTTTATAATAGGACTTAAGTTATCTAGGTTTTTATCTGCATTAAAATTAATATTTATATCAGTAATTAGATGAAAATTATTAATGAGTTTCCTAATGGAACCATAGAAATCTACTATTTCACGTTCTTCTTTCAGCAAATCAACAATTTCTCTAAGGCTACTAATACTAGATTTTGCAATGTCTTCACACTTAACTATTATCTCTTTTACTTTTTCAGGTTTTGTTTCACATATCTTTTTTGCAAATTCTAGATGCATAGTTAGAGCCATTAGATAATGGCCTAATGAATCATGAAGTTCTTGGGATACCCGCGCTCTCTCTTTAGCAGTTGTTAATTCTTCCACTTCCAAGTTATATTGTTTAAGTTTTATATTTGCAAGTTGTAGTTTTTTATTTAATTTATTTACTTCTTCTTTTTCTATTTGTACAGTTTTAAAAAAATAGGCTATGCTAATTACAGCAACATAAAATAACATGGCACGGCTTAATATTGTTAGTCTGTCCCAGTTGTTGGGTATTCCTATTTGCAAAATTAATATTACAAAAAGTGATAATGAATGTACGAAGAATAGAAACTTTTGACTAATTCTTTTTAACTCAAAAATTTCTATTAACGGTAATAATATATAAACAATAGTTCCAGCTCCAGATGCATTTATAAAATATTGTATTACAGTAGCACCACATATAGTGAAAAGTAATGAAATACACATGTACTTAGAACCTATAGTTAATTTGGTAGTTCTTATATAATCATTTACCAGAAGTATAAATATAAGGACTAATAATGGTGTCATTGTCGAGACCTTATTATGATAAAAACGATATATTCCAATAAACATTGACAATGATAAAATATATCTTGAAATTAGTAGGTACTTTTTAAATTTAGGCATTTTGATAACCTCGCTTTATATTAAACGTTTATTCATATAAAACGTCCATTTATATTATAACATTGCTAATATATAAATGAATACATTACTTAAGTAACTATAATTATTTACGATAATATATTAAAATAATATTAGTATTAAACAATTTTGGAATAATCATGTTATTTAGGTATTTTATTTATAAGTTTTAAGGGGGATTCAAGAATGAAAATTACAGAACTTTGTGTTAAAAAGCCTCTTGCCGTTCTTATGGTAGTATTGCTCACGGTAGGACTCGGAGTAATGGGATATTCAAGTCTAGGTGCAGATTTAATGCCGGCAGTTGATGTTCCTGTAATAACAATAACAACTACATACCCAGGTGCTGGTACAGCAGAAATAGAAACTGATGTAGTTAAACCAGTAGAGGATGCAGTTTCAGGGATAAGTGGTATTGATACTATAAGTTCAGGATCTTCTGAAGGATATGGTTATTCTACCATTATTTTTAAAATGGGAAATGATATGAATACCGCATTTTTAGATGTTCAACAGGCACTGGGCGATATATCAAACAAACTTCCTACAGATGCAACAAAACCTGTAATAAAAAAGCTAGATATAAATGCAACGCCTATAATGATGCTTTCTGTTTCAAGTTCATTACCATACAGTAAATTGTATGACAGTGCAGACAAAATACAAAAGTCACTTGAGAAAACTGATGGTGTTGGTAATGTATCTCTCGAGGGTGCTGTTAAAAAGCAACTAATTATTAAGGTAAATAAAACGCTTTTAGAACAGTATGGTATAGCTGTTAATACCATAACTGCTAAACTTCAAAGCGATAACCTAAATATACCAGCAGGTCAATTTAAGCAAGAAGATTCTAATCAAACCATAAAAGTACTTGGTCAATTTGAAAATATAAAAGATGTACAAAACCTTCAAATTCCAATGACAAACGGTGGATCTATAAAACTTAGTGAAATTGCAGATGTAAAACTAGATTATCCAGATGCAACTGAACTTGTAAGGTTAAATGGGAAAAATTCTATAGGCATATTTGTTCAAAAACAAAGTGATGCTAATATAGTTATAACTGCTAAAGCTGTACAAAAGCAGCTAGAGGTTTTGGAAAAAACTCTTCCAGCTGGAGTAAAAGTAGCGATAACATCCGATTCATCAACCTTTATAAATTCCTCACTTAAAGAGGTTAAATACGGTCTTATTGAGGGTATCATTTCAACAATTTTAGTAATGTTTCTTTTTCTTAGAAGCTTAAAAGCTTCATCAATAATACTTGTTGCCATACCAACATCTCTTATTGCAACATTTTTCATGATGTATGTTTTCCACTTTACTCTTAATATGTTGTCACTACTTGCGTTATCCTTATCCATAGGTATTCTTGTAGATGACTCCATAGTAGTGCTTGAAAATATTCAAAGGCACTTGGCCATGGGAAAAACAGTTTTTAGATCAGTTATAGATGGACGAGAAGAAATAGCAATGGCGGCCATATCTATAACATTATGTGACATTGTCGTATTTGGCCCAATAGCTTTTATGTCAGGTATGATTGGAGAGTTTTTTAGACAGTTTGGACTTACAGTAGTTTTTGCTGCTTTATTTTCCTTAATTGTTTCATTTACAGTTACCCCAATGCTTGCTTCAAAATTATTAAAGGAAAAGACGAATGATGACGATAATAAGAATATGAAGCTCAAGAAAAAAGGATTTTTTGATAAATTTATCATTTCTTATAAAAAAATTCTTTTGTTTTCTCTGGATCATAGATGGAAGATGGTAGCATTAGTAGTTTCATTATTAATAATTAGTGTTGCATTAATTCCACTTAAACTAATTAATACTGAACTTACACCTAAAACAGATCAGAGTCAATTTATAATTAATATGTCATTATCACCAAGTAGTGACGTTAAACTTACAGATGTAAAAGTTAAAGAAGTGGAAGCTCATTTAAAGAGCCTAAAAGAAGTTGACAATTACTTTACTATTGTTGGTATTAATAATAAACAGGCTTCTGCGCAAATTAATGTTAACTTATACCCTAAAAAGCAAAGAGAAAAAAGTCAAGACCAGATTTCGTCTGAGATGCGCGCATGGAGTAAAACGCTTACTGGAGTTGATATATCTATAGGTGAAGCCAGTTCTTCTGGTAGTAGCAAGCCTATCGCAATAAGTATAATTGGACCAAATTTAGATGTGTTAAAACAATTAGGTAGTGAGGTTCAGAGTTCAGTACAAGCAGTCTCTGGAACTACAGATGTAAGCAACAGTAATCAAGCAAATGAGAGTCAAATCGCTGTTAAAATCGACAAAATTGCTGCAGCGCAGTATGGAATAAAGCCTTCTGATATATCAAGTGCTCTTAAAGCCACTACAGAGCAAGGAGTGTCTGGTGGAGTATTTAGGGAAAACAATGAGGAGTATGATGTTATTGTAAAACTTGATAAGGGCCAAATTGTTACAAAATCGGATATATCCACAATAAAAGTAGCTAATTCAAGTGGACAGCAAATTCCAATTGATTTGCTAGCAAAGGTTTATATGTCAGACAGTCCACAACAGATATTAAGAAAGAACCGTGACGAAATGGTTACCATTTATGCTAATAACCAGGGAAGACCTCTTGGTAGTGTTACTACAGATATCAAAGAAAAAATAAGTAAAATTACTATCCCAGAGGGGTATGAGCTATCTTATGGTGGTGATCAAAAGAGTATGGCGGATTCCTTTAAATCACTTATTGAAGCAATTGTTGCATCAATTATACTTGTATATATGATCTTAGTTGTTTTATATGAATCATTCTTAACTCCGGCTTTAAGAATGTTATCACTACCTTGTGGATTAATTGGGGCATTTATAGCACTTGCCATTACAGGAAATAGTTTAAATATTATTTCAATGATTGGATTAATAATGCTTGATGGTCTTGCCGCCAAAAATGGAACACTATTAATAGATTATACGTTAACTCTTATGAAAACAGGGTTGCCTCTTCGCGAGGCATTAGTAGAGGCTGGACTTACAAGACTAAGACCAATACTCATGACTACCATAACTATGGTAGTTGGAATGTTACCATCAGCCATGGCTACGGCTGAAGGTAGTGAATATAGAGTAGGAATGTCAGTTGCAATAATAGGAGGAATGATTACATCCACGATTTTGTCACCAATAATAATTCCAGTGGTATATACGTTGATTGATGATATGAAAGGGTTCTTTGATAAAAAGAAAAAGAAATCTGATAAAATAGATAAAGGAGTTACATTATGATGAAGCTTAAAGGGATTAAAAAATTTTTATTAATAAGTTTGACATTGAGTATAACTTTAATAGGAGTGGGTTGTGGAAATAAAGATGTAAGTGTTACCTCGAATGATATTTCAAAAAATGTTAAGGCTACTCCAGTTAGTATATCTTCAATAACAACAACTACAAAATATGGAAGCAAGTTAGCAACGTCTAGTCAAACTGCGGTTACATCTAAAATAGCTGGTAAAGTTAATGGTGTAAATGTAGATGTTGGTCAGAGTGTAAATAAAGGTGATATTTTATTTACTCTTGATAGAGTGGAACTTACGGCGCAATATAATGTAGCAAAAGCGGCCCTGGACACTGCTAATGCAAATCTTGATAAAACTAGTGGTTCAGGTTACGAGCAGCAATTAATACCTGCAAATTCAACATTAGATATTGCAAAAACAACATATAATGATGCGAAAAATAATTATAATACAATTCATCAGCAATATAATATAGGAGACTCTGCGAAGAGTGAACTTGATGCTGCAAAATCAAAGATGGATAGTGCGGCGATTCAGGTTAGCGCTGCGAGTGATTCTTTAGCACTATTAAAATCAAAAACAGGACCACAAACGGATGCTGCAGCTGCAGGTCAAGTTCAGCAAGCTAAGGCATCACTTGATTTAGCACAAATACAAATGGATAATGCTTCTATTATATCACCTATAAATGGGGTTATATCTGAGCGAAATGTTGAAGTCGGCGAAGTAGTATCAAGTGCAGTTAGTGCATTTACTATAATTGATGCAAGTAGCCTGCGCTCTGAAGTATCGATGACAGACAAAGATGTTATAAAGGTAAAAGTAAATCAGAAAATACCTGTGCAAATATCATCTATGAATAATAAAATTGTACAAGGAGTAGTAGACACCATAAGTCCTTCAGCAGATGCTAAAACACAATTGTATACAGTAAAGGTTAAGATAGAGAATACCGGTAATTTATTAAAACCAGGAATGATAGTAAGAGTTGAGTTTCCAGATGTGGTAAAAACAGATATATCGGTTGTACCAAATGGAGCAATATTTACAGAAAATAGTGTGCAATATGTATATGTAGTGGATGCTACTAGGCTTAAAAAGAAACAAGTAGTCGTGGGAATAGCAAATACGCTACAAACTGAGATTGTCAGTGGTATAAAACTTGGTGATCAAGTGGTAACTGAAGGGCAGAGTTTCTTAAATGAAGGGCAGAAAGTCAGTATTGTGAAATAAATGTATATTACTACAACTGCAATTCACTGCGCTGAGTAATTCTAAACTAATCTTATTGAAACATACTAAAAAGTACAAACTCGCTAACGCTCAAACATGTACTTTTCTTAACGTATATTTCATAAGATTAGTCAAGAATTACTAACGCTTGTTCATATGCATTTTACGTAATATACATTTATTTACCGTGTTAAGGGCAAAGGAAAGAAATTATAAATTCAGAAAGTATATATTACTACAATTGCAATTCACTACGCTGAGGAATTCTAAACTGATTTTACTTAAAGATACTAAAAAGTACAAACTCGCTATCGCTCAAACATGTACTTTTCTTAACGTATCTTACGTAAAATGAGTCAAGAATTACTAACGCTTGTTCATATACATTTTACGTAATATACACTTTCTTATCGTGTTAAGTGCAAAGGAAAGAAATTATAGAAAACACTATAATTTCTTAATAAATAAAAGGATGGTAGAAAAATGAAAATAAAAAAATCGTTACTAGGTATTGTTTTGAGTTTATCAATGTTAATAAACGTTATGGTTCCTGCTTTAACTTTTGCAACTACTTTAGATTACAAAACTTCTGTTGCAAAGATGAAACAGCTTGGTATCATAGACAGTACAGTTACGAATGTTAACAAAAAAATGACGAATGGTGAATTAATAAAGGCGATGGCTGTAGCTGATGGGTTAGGGGATAGCGCAGCGAGTCTTCGCGGTAAAACAATATTTCCAGATGTAGCTAGTGGTAGTGTCCTTAGTGGGTACGTTAATGCTATTGTTGGAGAGGGACTTTTGTATGGCACAAATGATGGTTATTTCCATCCAGCAAGTAGTGCTACTTATCAAGATATTTGCGTTAATATGGTACGCCTTTTAGGTTATTCAAAATCGGATTTAACAGGAAGTTTCCCTATTAATTATATAAAAAAAGCATCTGATTTAGAGCTAACAGATAAACTTAATTTAAGAACTACTGATACTATTTCTATTAACGCTGCAGCTGTAATGTTTGATAGGTTACTTAGCACGCAGGTGAAGGGTACTGCCAAAGAGGATTTTTCACAGGCGAGTAATTTATATACGGATTGTATTATACAAGATGATTCGGATTCTTATGATAATCTAGCAGATAATGAAATACTAACAGATAAAGGTGTTATGACAATTTCAGCTAGTAATAAGAAAAAGATTCAGGTTGGACCAACATTTAGGGTGAGGGTAGAAGACGGACAAATTACAAAGGTTTATGGTGAACTTAGAGCAACGGTAAGTGTTACTGTAAACACAATACTCGGTAATGTTGTTTATTATGAGAAAGATGGCTCCCAAACGAGTATGACTTTACCATCTGGTATTAGTTATTATTATCATGGTCAAAAGCAAGATTATGCTAAACTTAATAGTATATTAGTACCTAATATGTCGATAATAATTGACAATAGTGATAAGGTTTTAAATAACTACGCTGTTATAACGGACCCTATATACAGCAAACCAGAGCTTGCTAAAAATCTTAATACGAATTCAGATACATTAGGAGATATAACTTTTGATCCTGATACTAAGATTATGAAAAATGGTAAGGTTATAACAAAAGAAGAAATTGGGGATAGGGATGTAGTATATAGCGTTACTGATATAAATGGTAATAATAGATATATACTTGTTACTTCAAATTATATAGAGGGCAATATTACAGAGTTTATTACGAGCAGTGATGCAACAAATGCTATTGAAGTAGATAAAAAGAGCTACACTTACAGTAAAAATATGGATATTACTAACCTTTCTTCTTTTAAAACAGGAGATTTGGTATCTGTAATGCTAGGACATGATGGCAAGGTAGTTGGTATAAAAAGCATAGAACAGAAAATTGGTAGTATGGGAGAATATCTGATACTTGGAAATCTTAAGACTTCAGACAAGTTAGCTGATAATCAAGTTATTACGGATAAAGGGACTTTAACCGTAAAGGATGGATTAACTCCTCTAGAAATCGGTGTTAAATACCAATTATACGTTAGTGACAATATGATTACTAAAATTGATAGAAAAGAAAATTCTACAGAAAAATATTCTGTAACTAGTGTAGCAAGCTCGTTAATAGCTTATACAGATGATGCTGGCACAACTAAAACTATGACACTTCCAAAAGCTTCTTTATATTACTATCATGGAGTGTCTGTGGATTATGAAGTTGCAGCTAAAGCTGTGAGAGCTTATTCTTCAATTATTTTAACAAAGAAAAGCGATAATGTAGGATATGATTATGCTGTTATAGTTGATGCGAATTTTGGTGAACCTCAGGTATATAAAGCTGATAACATTAAACTTATAAATCAGTTTAAGAATATAAAGTATAATTATATTTATAGAAATGCAAATATACAAGAAACTGATTTAAATGCTTATGATGTAGTTTATTTCGTATCAGATATATGGAATAAAAATACATTTGTTTATGTGTATGATAAAGTTAAAATTGGAACAATTAAAGCAGTTACACCAGATATACTTAATCCGACAGGAGTAACTATTGATAACGTAAATTATACATTTAGTAAGTATTTCAATAAAGCGAGACTTAACAATTATGATGGTAGTATAGACGGCTTTTTAACCGAGGTTAAAGTAGATGAATTTAAAACATTAGTTTTGGGTATTGATGGTACTATAGTTGATATTCATTAAATATTAATAAAAGTGTAATATAGAATAAGGTAGGATTGCTTTAAATAGCAATTCTACCTTATTTATCTTCATTTTAATTAAAAAATTATAAGGATTTATAAAACAATATTGACATTTTTGTATAAATTAATATAATGAAATCAAGAGTCATAATAGAGGAGATGGTATTTTTGTTTAATTCCCTTAGAAAAAAGGTTACAGCAGGTTTTATGTCCGTAGCAATTATTAGTATGATAACTATGTTTGCTTTAATAGCTATAAATATGGGTAGCATGGTAAATGATCAGATCAAATCAGATAGTAAAATAATTATAGGACAAGCAAATATGAGTTTAGAAAATTCTAATTATAATAAAGTTGACACCCAAGCTTACATGGAGGAAATATTGAAGGCACAACCATGCATTACAAATTTTAAATATATGGATTTGAATGGAAACATAGTGTCGAATAGTGATAAAAGTCAAATAGGAAAATCAGGAGATTCCAAAGCATTAGAAGCACTTAAGGATGGGATTACCAAGGATTATATAAGTAAAGAATATAACGGATATACTACTGTTGTTCCGCAATTAAAGGATGGAAAAATTATTGGGGTTTCATCAATAACAATTAATACTCAAGATATAAAAATTATTGCCCTTAATATTATAAGAAAAATAGCATTATTATTCATAATAAGTTTAATTCTGATATTAATATTTGCATACTTTTTTTCATCGAAAATTACTAAACCTATTAAAGAGGTAGTTTCTGCACTAGAAACAATTTCAGAGGGAGATTTTACAGCTACTTTGAAAGTAGGATCTAAGGATGAAGTTGGAACACTCGCTATAACTATGAATAAAACTTTAGGAATACTTAGAGAGATGATTGGAAGTATAAAAAATACCACGAGCGACTTAAATGGTGTTTCTCAGAAGATCGGAAGAGCGTCGTGTAGGG
>ERZ1463033.160-NODE-160-length-10735-cov-10.019288_pt1 | contig 10735 bp, 6 predicted proteins | sample MGYA00564481_ERZ1463033 | MGnify/ENA primary metagenome ERZ1463033 (study PRJEB39244, sample SAMEA3635150) | Helicobacter pylori | study: EMG produced TPA metagenomics assembly of PRJEB11511 data set (Assembly of a 5300-year-old Helicobacter pylori...
CTATTGTGACTGGAGTTCAGACGTGTGCTCTTCCGATCTATATTACCTGCCTTTTACTCATAACTTACTGGCGCATCGTCCGTAAAATCATCAATATTTGTTTGTATCTCCCATATTCTTTTATATATACCATCTTTTTTAATAAGCATTTCATGGGTTCCTATGTTTTCAATCTTTCCATGATTTAATACTATTATTTTATCTGCATCCATTACTGTTGAAATTCTGTGAGAAATTATAAATGTAGTACTATTTTCACTCCTATTTTTAAGTTTTCCTCTTATGATTCTATCAGTTTCAGAATCCACTGCACTTAATGAATCATCAAATATTAGTATTGGCATATCTTTAACAAGTGTTCTTGCTATAGCCACTCTTTGTCTTTGTCCTCCTGAAAGTGTAACACCTTTCTCTCCAACAACAGTGTCATAACCCCTCTCAAATGTCGTTATAACATTATGCACAGCGGCTACACTAGCTGCACTATAAATTTCTATATCCTCTGAGTGTATCTTTGCCATTTTAATATTTTCCCTTATACTTCTTGAGTAAAGAAAGGGTTCTTGAAGCACTATGCCTACATTACTTCTCATATGTTTTCTTTCAATATCCTTAAGTTCTATTCCGTCAATCTTTATAGACCCACTATTATAGTCATAAAGCCTTAATAATAGATGTACAAGTGATGACTTACCTGAACCCGTTGGCCCAACAATCGCAACCGTTTCACCCCTCGCAACCTTGAAAGTTAAGTCTTTTAGAATTTCATTACCTTCCTCGTATTCAAAGCACACATTTTCAAAAATTATTTCTCCTTTGATCTCACTCTTAAGAGCCTTTCCATCTTCACTTTCCACTGGAGTATCGAGAATCTTAGATATCCTCTTAAGTGAAACTGACATTTTACCCATATCAGTTAGAACTCTACCCAGTTGCCTTACTGGCCACAATAGCATTCCCTCATAGGTATTAAATACCACCAAAGTACCTAGACTTATTACTCCATTAACTGCAAAATAAATACCCGAAACCAAAACTAGACCAATTTGAGTCATACAAAGTATATCAGATGATGACCAATAAATTGATTCTAGTTTTACTAATTTGAAATTTAAATCTCTGTATTTCTTGTTTTCTTTTTCATATTTTTCAATTTCAAAACTCTGCCTTCCAAATGCTTTTACAACCCTAACCCCACTTAGATTTTCTTGAAGAACAGTTGTTAGAACACCCTCTTGTTCATCTGCTTTTTCAAAAGTACTTTTAATTTTATAAAAAAACACATATGAGAATATAAAAATAATTGGTACTATTACCATGGCAATAATCGTCATCTTTTTATTAAGTGACAACATCATTATTATTGCAAACACTACTATAAAAAATGCCCTTCCTATTTCCACCATTTGCGTTGCAAAAAACTTTCTAACGGTTTCCACATCCGATGTACACCTTTGAATTAAGTCTCCTGATTCTGCTTTCACATGATACTCATATGGCAAGTTTTGAATATGATCATAAAGCTTCACTCTCATATTTCTTGATATATTTTCAGCAGCCCTAGCTGAAAAATTTCCACTTAAGAATAAGAAAACCCCTCTTATACATGTTAATGTTACAAGACTTAATGCACAAACCCACAAATTTGTTATAAGTACTTCTTTGCCACCTACTGCCATAATAATCTTTTGCAGAGGTTTTATCACATCCATTGGTTTATTCCCTATTACTGAATCTATTGTTATTTTTATAATCAAAGGCTCAATCATTGCTATAAATGTAGCCGCCGCTATGGAAATTATTGCTACGCTATATAACACTCTATTACCTTTAGTTAAATTTATTAGTTTCTTCATATGATCTTTCTCCTCGCGACTTTACCCATCAAATGATGATGATACATCAATACTTACTTTCTGCTTAAATACTTTCTTGTTTCCTCTTCAGTGCTCGTATATGCCACCGTCATTTTACATTTAAACTCATCATCACTCATGCAAAATTTCGGAATTCCAAGTGTCGTTATAACTTCATGTTTAATTTCTGGTGTTATATATGAAAATGTCATATTTAACACATCTTCATCTATACTATCAAAATTCTCGAATTCTCGTTTTAAATCTTCTATAGTTTTTCTTGACCTACGATGTATTTTTGCTTTTCTATTGACCTGTTCCCCTTCATTTCCGCTTCTTAGAGTTCTGAGTGCTTTCAAAAAATTTTCTTTATCCATGCCTCTAAGCTTTAAAATTACAAAGGGATCTTTATCGAATTCAATTCCAAGCATATAATGAACTGCAGCTATATGCTTACATGGATTTGCAACATCTGAGCATGAACACTCACTTACTAAATGTATTTGTTTTTTAGGAAAAAGAGTTACCCCTCCTTCTTTAAAAGCTTCTTCTATATTTTCTGGCATTTCTCCATTTAAAAGTTTAGCACAAAAAATAGCCTTTTGTACCATAACATTCATTATTTTTTTCCACTGATCTTCTGTAAATGCACTTATTTTTATATTTACTTTATAGGGACCTTCACTGCTGCCTTGAACTATTGCATTTATTTCTCCTATGCAAAAATCTAAACTTAGTACATTGCCATCTCTTGCGCATTCTCGTCCGCTGTCAATCGTCGAACTTTCAGTAAAACTCGAAATTGCATTATTCCACTTTTTAGACCACCAATTACTACCAAATTCATTTCTTATTCTTCCAGTCACGAAGTTACATCTCCTTGCCTCTATCTATGCAAATAACAACTATCAAATCATCGCTTTAATTGTTACCTGTGAATTTTATTCTTTATTATCATGCTCTAATATAAATAATTCTCGGAGCTCTTTATTGCTCATCTCTGATATCCAATTTTCATTTGTTGACACTACACTTTCAGCAAGTGCTTGTTTTCGCTCTAGCATTTGATCTATTTTCTCCTCAAGCGTTCCCATACATATAAATTTATGAACATGCACATTTTTAACTTGCCCTATTCTAAATGCTCTATCCGTTGCCTGGTTTTCTACAGCAGGGTTCCACCATCTATCAAAGTGAAATACATGATTAGCTTTTGTTAGGTTTAAACCAAGTCCTCCAGCTTTTAATGATAATATAAATACCATGGGCTCACTCGTGTCATTTTGAAATATATTAATTAATTCTTCTCTTTTCTTTCTGCTAGTTCCTCCGTGTAAAAACAATGTCTTTACTCCTAGTTTCTTCTCAATTTCCGACTCCAAAATGTGTCCCATTTCTGCAAATTGAGTAAATACCAGTGACCTATCCCCTTCTGCAATAACAATTTCTAACATTTCGAGTAACCTTTCAAGTTTTCCAGATCGACCCTCAATCTCGCCATTGTCCTTTAAAAACTGTACGGGATGATTACAGATTTGCTTGAATTTTGTTAATGAAGAAATAATAAGTCCTCTCCTTTGAATACCCTCAGAGTCATCAATTTTATTTAAACAATCCTTTACCACAGCTTGGTATAAAGTAGCTTGCTCCTTTGTTAAAGATGCATATTCCTTCGTCTCAATTTTTTCTGGTAAATCGCGAATAATGTTTGTATCAGTTTTAAGTCTTCTTAATACAAATGGTGAAATTATTTTTTTCAGTTTATTACTTTTTTTAGGGTCTCCATCTCTCTCTATTGGGACTGCAAACTCACTTCTAAAAGTTGACCAATTGTATAGATATCCTTTATTTAAAAAGTCCATAATAGACCACAAATCTGAGAGTCTATTTTCAACTGGTGTTCCCGTTAATGCAACTTTATATTCCGCTTTAAGGGTTTTTATATACTGCGTTTGTTTTGACGCACTATTTTTAATGTTTTGTGCTTCATCTAATATAATCCCTGCCCATTCTTCCTTTTGAAATAAATCCCGGTCCCTTACTATTAGAGCATAGGTTGTAATAACAACCTCATTTTTATGTATTTCTTTGCTAAAGTTTTCATAACTCCATCTGCTATTTCCGTGATGAATTGCAGACTTAAGACCTGGTGCAAACTTTTCAATTTCTCTTTCCCAATTTCCTACAACAGATGTTGGACATATTATTAAGGTTGTTTTATCAGTTAACCTCTTTTCCCGCTCATAAAGCATAAGACATATACTTTGTACTGTTTTTCCAAGCCCCATGTCATCAGCAAGGCAAGCCCCTATACCATGGTTTCTAAGAAATGTTAACCATGAAAAACCTCTCTTTTGATACTCACGAAGAGTACCCCTAAACCCCTTTGGAATATTAACTTGCTCTATATTATTTAAATTAAATAATTTTTCAAAGAAATTTCCAACAGCCTCTTGATTATCCATATTATCAACACTAACTCCAGGAACTATTTCTTCATCACTTAAGTTAAGTCTTAATAATTCTCCCATTGGAATCTTTCCATTAAGCCCCTTATTCATTTTCATCTTAGAAAGTGACTTAATTTGATGTATATCAACCTGTACCCACTGACCCCTTAACTGAATAAAAGGCACCTTCAAATTTGATATTTTATCAAATTCTTTTTCGCTTATTTCATTTCCATTTAATGCCAATCTCCAGTCATATTCAAGAATAGTATCCATATTAAATGTACTCTTTACCGCTAAGTTAGTATTAGTAGTATGGTTTTTATCTTTTAATTTAACAGAAAGCCTTGAAGGTTTCTTCCACCAAGCTGGTGTAATAATACCAAACCCTTTCTCCTTCAAAAAATAAGCTGATTCTCTTAAAAATGAATAGGCTTCCTCCTCAGATAACTTGCATTCTATTGGAACTGAATCGTATAGACTCCTTTCAATAGGAATAAATATCTTTGATGCTACCGCTAAATCCTCAAGTAACCTCTCTTGTGGATTATTAAATTTTTTATTCAAATATGTTATTGTATCAACAGACTCTTCAAAAATCATTTTTGCTGGTAGCATTAGGCTAAGATCATCCTTATCTTGAAGCAAATACTCTATTGTCCAATCCTCTTCTCTTCTTGGTGGATTAACCTTAAAACATGTTCGAAACTTAAAGTTATTATTTTTAATCTTTATAGGTTCTATCCATTTCTTATATTCCTTTAGCATTTTTATCTGATCACTTGTGGAAATAGGCATCTCCGGTAATTCTGAGAAAAGAGAAAACATCCAATTACTACTTAAGTTACTCAAACCATCCTCTAAATTATTAGTCTCATTGTTTATACCAGTGCAACTACTTCTAACCATACTATCAATCATAGAATCCATAAAATTGCTTACCAATTTAGTACCATTTGTGTATACAAATTCTTGATTTTCTAGGTCAAAATATGATTTACAAGTTGCAGGCATATTGCTGCATAAGATCTTTTTCTTATCAATATATTTAGGATCACTTGTATGCCATCTCCACTGAGAATTCACTTTTTTATTTACCCGATCAATAGTTAATGATGGTAAATATTTATGTTTTATTATAAGCTCAGCTGTAAATTTAGCTACTATAATCCAAAACTTTAATTCACCTGATAACTCAATTTCGTAAAGATTGTTTCTATCTATATTTAAAATCATATCGAATGCATCTAAATTATTAAAAGCAATCCCCCTAATTTCTCTCTTAAGAAGATCCTTAGATTCAAAATCGTATTTATACTTTCCATGTTTTATGTCTACTGCTTGATCTTTAATAATACTTCTAAGTTCAATAACTGAAGACATTTTTTCATATAGTGGAAGTGCATTTTTAGGTTTCCTACCTCTTCTTGTACACTTAGTTTCGCCACTTTCGCCCCACAATATAAATGTATGCATACTTTCTGTAGTTTCTATCCATCCGCCATTTAATATCAAATTTACTTCACCCTCTAAATAATACTGTAAACATTTTTCTACGTACTATACAGTTTACCATATTTAGCTTAAGAATTTCACTTTTATATTCTATTTTATTATTTTAAATTCGACTTTTCATTTAAAAGTAAAGTTATAGCAGTTTTGTTCGAGATATTAAGTATATATAATTTTATGAAATACTATCTTTATATCTATTTGAAAGTGGGGGAAAATATGAATACTAATAATATACTCTTAGAATCTGGAACTGGCGAGGTTGAAATACTTGAATTTATTATAAACAATAAATTTTATGCAATTAATATTATAAAAGTTAAAGAAGTAATAAATGCAAACAATTTAACGAAACTCCCTGAATCACATCCTGCCATAGCAGGACTTACACTATATAGAGATAAAATAATAACCTTAATTGACTTAAGATACGTTTTAGAGAAACAACATAAAAACGAAATTGAATCACCGATTATTCTTTGTGAATTTAATAAAATTGAAGTAGCCTTTAGTATTGATAGTATTGTAGGTGTTCACCGTATTAAGTGGGAACAAATAACAAAACCAGATGATATATCTACTAATTCACTAGTTATAGGAAATATTGTTTTAAGCAATAAAATAATATTAATGTTAGATTTTGAAAAAATAGTCACCGATATCAGCCCTTCTACTGGAATTAGCGAGGACAGAATAGTTGATATAGATTATAAGGATAGGTCTAACGTTAAGCTTGTACTAGCCGATGATTCTCCTTTAATTAGAAAATTATTAAATGATACTCTTATTAAAGCCGGTTTTGTTAACTTAAAAATATTTAATGATGGAAAACAAGCTTTAGATTATTTATTGGATTTAGTTTCAAAAAAAGGAATTGAATTTATGGAAGATGTACAAGTTCTTATAACTGATATTGAAATGCCACAAATGGATGGTCATACTTTAACACGAAAAATTAAAGAACATGTTATTCTAAGAAAATTGCCAGTTATTTTATTTTCCTCATTAATTACTGGTGATTTAAAACATAAAGGTGAAGCAGTCGGTGCAGATGCTCAACTTAGCAAGCCTGAGATAGCTGAACTTGTATCTTGCATTGATGGGTTTACTAACAAAACCAGTTAATAAAAAAGCATTGTATATGACTATTAAAGCTGTGAATGTCTAATTCACAGCTTTATAACTACATTACTATCTCTGATACCTCATTTTCATAGCCATTTAAGCTTTCTTCAAAATATTCAATAGTTCCTCTATATATTGCTCTATTAAAGTAATCATTGTTATTTAAATTAAAGTCGCTAGCAGAGTACCCTATAAGATTTTGTATAATATATATAAGTTGCTTACCATATAAATCCATGTTGCCTTTTGGTTTAACCCCTGGCCATGCGTTACAACTTACAACTGTCCTTTGATTAATTATTTCGATGCACTTTGGCACAGCACTATACTCAATATCATTTGGGTACATAACAATTTTATCTAATGTTCCATGTGGTATGCCTTCTACTGCCTTCACTTGGAAAGGAAAAATATCTGTTAAGTATGGGTCTGACGTTAAATCTAAAATTATAGAATGATCCTTTAAATATCCGATTAGTTCATTTGTGACAATATATTTTGTCGCATCATTTCTAGTAGTTGCATCTACTAAAATATCTGTCTTTGTTAATATTTTTATCATCTGTTTTTTATCATCTGTTATATTTCTTGGTAACATATTAACAAGTACACCCTTCGATTTTTCCTTAAGTATTCCTTCACTTTCTTTATTATTACCATATTTACCTGCCATTCTCGCTGCCGTAAGTCCCACTCGTCCCATACCCATTATGCTCACAATTATAGGTTTTTGCGCACAAATATTTTCGCTTTTATAACTTTTAGCAAGCTCTGTAAATGCAACATTAATTCCATTTCCTGATGTACCCTCATAATCAACAACAATTCTTTCAAGAAAATCATTTCGGATAGAATCCATCGAAACAGCAAATATGCCCCTTTCTTTAAGCTTTTCTACTCTAGTAGCTCTAGTAGGATAATGAAGCATACTTAGCAAAATACTGCCTTCTCTCATATAGTCAATTTGTTTAAACTCTGGCGACCTTAAAACTACAACGATATCTTTTTCATAACATTCCTTATTAGATACAAATTGTATTGTTTTATTTTCCTTTAAATAATCTTCATTTGTATAACCTAATGCTAAACCATATCCTTCTTCTAGAAATACTTGCACATTTTCTTTTTTAAGTATACCAATCAATGATGGTAAAAAATCTCTTTTCTCATTTGTTTCTTTATGCATTCTTGGAAAACTTATAGTTTTCAATAAAATCATCCTCCTTATTTTACGGACGCGAAAATAACATATATTAATTTTTATTCCCCCGCCTATTCCTCTATGGAATAAAATCATTATCTGCATACAACATCATTAAGCTGTTTGTTTTTAAATTTTATTTATAATTGAACATTAGATATAACAATAAAAGATTATTTTGAAGTGTTTAAACTTTGAGTGTATTTATAGTTGAATTGTATTATGAATCACTATAACATTACTTCTTATTGCATCTTTGACAAGTAACAATTTGAACCGTATAATTAAGTTGTTTCTTACTTACAACTTGATTATACAATGCAAGTTGTAAGTTTGCAATATTATATTAGGAGGTAACGATAATTTATGAAGTATTTTTTAGATAAGTATCTTAAAAAAACAAATTTTGATTTTATTTTAACTATAGATTGTGAAGGATACAATTTCGATAAAAATTTAAAAAACAATGTCCTTAACTTAGAATCGTTATTAAAATTAAATTCCGAAAACAATATATACACTCTTTTATTTATAACTCCCTACTTCGCTCAAATGTTGAAAGAACTTAATCTAATTGAAAAGATAAAAAATAATTATAAAGTTATATTTGGCCTTCATATTCATCCAAATAATCTACCACAAGAAATAGAAAAACACTGTACATTTATAAAAAGTGATGAAGATTTATTGTCGTACTACTCTTATGACCAGCAAAAACTTATAATAAAATATTGTTATGAATATATTTTAAAATTAGGAATTGAGCCGATTCAAGCTTTTCGCGGAGGATATTTTTCTATAGACGATAACACAACAAAGATATTAAATGAATTAACTGACATTAAGTATGAATCCCACAATGTTTACAGACCTGAATATAAAGTGATAAAAAAAGAATTAACTCCAATATCTGTTTACGCACAAAATGAAACCGAAGAATTAAGACTTGAATATTTTAATACTAATAAACTTTCAGAAATGCTTCAAAAAGGTATCAATGAAAATAAAAAACTATTTGGAATAACTCATAGTTACCTATTAGATCCAAATGATTTTCATTATAAACGTGATAATATAAAACCAAACATTCATGAAAGAATGAAGATTTTAATAGATATTATAAATAAAAACAGATAAATTTTTACATCAAAAATTAATAGCAACTATATTTATTTTTATTAATATTTTCTAAAGGAGCTTGTTAAAGTAAGCTCCCTTTTGATCCATTTGATAATTTATTGAATTTATACTCAAAGAAAATAAACATAAGTAGTGCATCTACTCCCCATTGAAATGCAGTTACCCACCAAACCGCTGTGATTGGGAAATTTAAAACATTAATAAAATAATATGTTAATGGTAGCCTTATAATCCAACTTGTAAAGCAGCTAATTAAAAATGGACTCTTTACATCACCTATTCCCTTTAGTGCACCTGCAAATACTAATGATAAGCCTATAAACGCCTGCTCTGCTGCTCCAATTGCAAGGCACTTTCCTGCTAAATAAGCAACTTTCCTCTCATTATTATTTACAAATAAATCCACCAAAAAATTCGGCATAAATAAGAATATTATTGCGAATATACTCATCATAGCTACTGCGTAAAATGCGCAGTTAAACGCAACTTTTTTCGCTTGTTTATAATCTCTTTTTCCGACATTAATACCTACTAGAGTAATAACCGCAATTCCAAAGCCAATACTTGGCATAACTGAGATCCCCTCTATCATATTAGCTATTGCATCAGCTGCAAATGAAACGCTACCTGATTTAATTATAACAGCAACGCACATAAGCTTACTGATACTAAAAGCTGCTTCTTCCATTGAACATGGAATAGCAAGTACTAGTATTCTTTTAATATCATTAAAACATACAGAAAAAATATAAAGTGGTTTAAACTTAACTTGTGATTTAAACACAGTATAATAGTAACAAAAAACAAATCCACATAAATAAGCAACTGTAGATGCTATAGCTGAACCGTCTATTCCCCTTGTATTAAACACGATACCAAAAACTAATAAATAATTCAAAATACTCTTTATAAAAAGTACAATTAAAGAACATATAAATGGTATGAAAGTATTCCCATATCCTATTAAAATGGAATTTAAAAGCCTCATACTCATGAAAAAAAATAAGCCTACAGAGTTTATCTTTATATATGAATATCCTATTTTGAGTATTTCATTCCTAGCCCCAAGTAAATAAAGAAGCTCTTCACCAAAGAAAAAAACTACTATTGTAATAATTAAACAAAACCCAATTCCTAAAATAAATCCTAATGACGCAAATCTCTCAGCATTTTTATACTGCCCAGCACCTACTAATCTAGAAACTAATGAAACAATACTTATACAAAATCCTCCGGTAATAAATACCTCTATAAATGCATTTGTTAAATTATTACTTAACCCTACAGCACTTACTGCTATATTCCCACCATATCTCCCTATCATCATTAAATCAAAGATAGACATTAATGTATATATTGTTATCTCCGCAACTACTGGTAGCGAAGTATTGAGTACTTCATTTGTTGTATACTTATTCGCCAAGATCGGAAGAGCACACGTCTGAACTCCA
>ERZ1463033.162-NODE-162-length-10637-cov-7.454734_pt1 | contig 10637 bp, 9 predicted proteins | sample MGYA00564481_ERZ1463033 | MGnify/ENA primary metagenome ERZ1463033 (study PRJEB39244, sample SAMEA3635150) | Helicobacter pylori | study: EMG produced TPA metagenomics assembly of PRJEB11511 data set (Assembly of a 5300-year-old Helicobacter pylori...
TATAAACGATACAACGAACTTTTTTTTCTTACTCATAAAATCACCTCTTATTTATTTTATATATAACATATTTTTAACATATTCTTAAAATATTTTCCACATAACTTATATACATTATATCTTATATTTATCCTTATTAAAGCATTAGTTTAGAAAACAACTATTTTAATATTTTTTTTATAAGTTTTATTCTATTTCCATAAGGTGGAAAAATAAGTTTTATATCTATAGAGGTACTTTTCTTTAATATACTTTTTCTGTGAGAAAAAGTCTCAAAACTATCTCTTCCATGATACCCACCAATGCCTGAATTCCCTACTCCACCAAAAGGCATATTTGAACTTGCAACGTGAGATATAGTATCATTAACGCACCCTCCCCCAAAAGAAATTCTACCCAAAACAGCTGTCTGAACATTTTTATCTTCCGTAAAAACATATAACGCTAATGGCTTTGGTCTATTATTTATCATTTCTATAACTTCTTCTAAATTCTCATATTCTAGTATTGGCATAATTGGTCCAAATATCTCATCTTGCATAACTGCATCCTTAAAGTCTACGTTATCAATAATTGTTGGTTCAATGTACAAAGTACCTTGATTTGAATTACCACCATATATTACTTTATTCTTATCTTTCTCAATTATTGAAGTCAATCTTTTAAACTGCCTACTACTCACAATTCTTCCGTAATCAATGCTTTTAGAAGCATCCTCACCATAAAAACTTATTGCTGTACTTTTTAACTTTTCTATAAATTTTTCTTTTATAACTTTGTCCACAAATATATAATCCGGAGCTATGCAAGTTTGTCCTGTATTTACAAGTTTACCCCATAATATTCTTTTTGCTGCAATGTCTAAATTAGCAGTTTTGTCTACTATTACTGGACTTTTCCCACCTAGTTCAAGTGTTACGGGAACAAGATTTTCTGCAGCTGCCCTCATCACTATTCTTCCAACTGGTACGCTACCAGTAAAAAATATATAATCAAATGCTGAATTAATAAGCGCAGAAGTAGTTTCTTTTTCCCCTTCAATAACTCGTATATAGTTTTTTTCAAAAGTTTCTTCAATTATTTTTCTTATTAACCCTGACACAGTAGGTGTATTTTCTGATGGTTTTAAAACAGCACAATTTCCAGCTGCTATTGCTCCTACTAAGGGCTCAATTAAAAGCTGAAACGGATAATTAAATGGTCCTATAATAAGTACTGTTCCATATGGTTCATACATAATATACCCCTTAGATGGAAACTGATGTATAGGTGTCTTCACTCTTTTAGTCTTAGCCCACTTCTTTGAATGTTTTATAAAATTACCTATACTATCCAAAACGAAACCAATCTCTGTACCATAAGCTTCAAATTCACTTTTCCCCAAATCCCTATATAATGCATTTATTATCTCTTTTTCGTATTTTTTTATTACGTTTTTTAACTTTTTAAGTGCAGATATTCTATATTCTATGTTCCTTGTTTCTCCTGCAAGAAAAAACTTATTATGTTCATAAAGCATGTTTTTTACTATTTCTTTATCTATTATATCCATATTAAAACCCCCATTTAATTATTATATTAAAGCACTTTTAAAAAATGTTTAGTATTTAAATACTAAGTCTACACTATTTATACCACAATTTGAGACAAAAAAAAGAAATAAAAAGAACTTAGCCTTTTTATTTCTTTTTTACCTTTTATTTTAAAAACAATTTAATTTCAAATAAACTTTTAACTTCTTGCAAATATCTCTTGAAATTCTACACCTTCTAGTTTTTCTTTTATTAGAAGTTCTTCTGCAACGGCATTAAGTTTACTCCTATTATCAGTTAAAAGTGTTAAAGCTTTTGTATATGCTACATCTATAAGTTTCTTTACTTCTTGATCTATTTTGTATGCTGTTTCTTCACTATATTTTCTATCCTTGCCCATATCTCTTCCAAGGAATACTTCATCACTACCTGAACCAAATGCTATTGTCCCAAGAGTGTCACTCATTCCATAATCCATCACCATTTGTCTTGCGATTCCTGTGGCTCTTTCGATATCATTACTAGCACCAGTACTTATATCACCAATAACTAGTTTTTCTGCAACTCTACCACCGAGTAACCCCACAATTTCTTCTTCAAGTCTTGACCTAGACATATACGATCTATCTTCTTCTGGAAGACGCATAGTATATCCACCAGCCCTTCCTCTTGGAACTATACTTATCTGATGAACTGGGTCAGAGTTTGGAAGTAAATTCATTACAATTGCGTGGCCTGCTTCATGATATGCTGTAAGTCTTCTATCATCTTCGCTAACCACTCTACTTTTCTTTTCAGGACCAGCCATTATTCTTGTAGCCGCTTCTTCAAGTTCTTCCATTCCAATCAACTTTTTATCTTTTCGAACAGTTAAAAGTGCTGATTCATTCATTAAATTTTCAATATCTGCACCTGTAAATCCAGGTGTCCTTTTAGCAAGTACGCTAAGTTTAACTTCTGGTGCAAGATGCTTATTCTTAGAATGAACTGCTAAGATTTCCTCTCTACCTTTTCTATCAGGTACTCCTACAAGTATTTGTCTATCAAATCTACCCGGTCTTAGTAGTGCTGGATCAAGTACATCAGATCTATTCGTAGCTGCAATCATAATTATTCCTTCATTTTCTCCGAAACCATCCATTTCAACTAGAAGTTGGTTTAATGTTTGTTCTCTTTCATCATTTCCACCACCAACACCTGCACCTCTTTGTCTTCCGACGGCATCAATTTCATCTATAAAAATTATACAAGGTGAATTCTTTTTAGCCTGTTCAAATAAATCTCTTACTCTAGAAGCACCAACACCTACAAACATTTCTACAAAATCCGAACCTGAAATGCTAAAAAATGGGACTCCAGCCTCTCCAGATATTGCTCTTGCAAGTAATGTTTTTCCCGTTCCTGGGGGTCCTATTAATAATACTCCCTTGGGGATACGAGCACCCATTTCCATATATCTTTTAGGTTGTTTTAAAAAATCAACTATCTCTGCAAGCTCTGCTTTTTCTTCATCTGCTCCTGCAACATCATTAAAACTAACTTTCTTCTTACTAGGATCGGCAAGTTTTGCCTTACTTTTCCCAAATTTCATTACACCACCGCTTCCACCGGCACCTTTTGATTGTTTCATAAATATAAATCCAAAACCTACAAGCATTAAAATCAATAATACATTAGGCAAGTACTGTAACCACACTGGAATAGTTGGTGGTTTTACGTATGTTTCTTCAACACTTGCACTCTTTGGGTGATCTTTAATAAATTGAAATAGTCTAGCAGATGGAACAATTGTTTTATATGTAGATCCATTTTTTAATGTTCCCGAAACCGACATTTGATCTGTTTCAACCACAAAACTTTTTATAGTATTATTTGTCCAATTACTTTGAAATTGATTAAAATTAATAATAGTTGATTTCTGATCTGTTTTAGAAAGCATAAATACTGCAACAAGAACAAAAACTATAGTCCATGCAGCAATACCTGATCTTTTTTTCATCAGAGAACACCTCTCTTTCTCAATATATTACTTAACTTCTTTATGTTCTTAATACCTCACTTATTGTATACTTAACCCTATTAAAAAATTCTATTGATTAATAATACCTTCTATATTATATCCTTAATTGACAGAAGTTCATAATAAAGTTTAATTTTTTTTAAATTTATTTACTTATCCTATTACTTTAACCCTTCCACCCTTTCATATACTATGTTTATAAAGGAGAGTATATCATAGACACTATCAAAACACAACAGTTTCAAAACTACTTTGTTCAGTTATGTTGAAATAAAATTTTCATTGTGTTATATTTATAGAAAACTGAGAACGAGGTGTTTAAAGTATGGATATAACTAACAAATCCGATTTTATTGAAAATGTCGAAGAAAAAATTCCAGCAAAACTTGGAAGGCCTATTGATAAACTACGTGATCTCGCTATTCTTAAGGCAGCCTTAGAGCTTGTTGCAGAGCAAGGATACGACTGTGTAACCATGGACGCTATAGCGCTGCGTGCCCATGCAGGAAAGGCTACCTTGTACCGTAGATGGAAATCTAAGCCCTATCTTATGGCAGAAGCTATAACATTTATCTTACCTTGCGAGCAGAAGGTTGACCCTAAACGCTGTGACGATAATTTTAGAAATTATTTTTGTGAATTGCTTAGCACATATTTTGGGGTAAATGATGAGGTTAGGCAAAAGGTAATGCTCTCAATTGCAACAGCAATAAGCAGGGATAAATCATTATCCGAAGCTATCCACTTGGAATGTATAACAAATCAGACATATGTATTTCGTGATGCCATAGAGTGCACCATGAATATCAAAATAGATGAACATCAACTAAAACTTCTGGCAGATGTAGGTCCTGCATTATTATGTTATAAACTCATAAGCACTGGAAAACCAATTGAAATGAAATATGTAGAACATATTGTTGATCATTTAATAATTCCCCTTATAACTCTTAATAAAAAATAGCATTAATATTCCTACATATATAAATAAAACAACTAGCTAATTATGTGAATATAGATGTTTTATTTATATGAAGAAACACATTTGAGTCAATAATATAATTTTAAATTATCACCTCCCCTTATTAAACAAGGTCTAAAAGGTGCCCCCGTTTAATAAAGTTTCACCTCCTAGATAATATGTATTTCTATTCTATTTTCTCACTATTATTTTTAAAATATTTGTCCTCTATAGCATTTCTAAGTAATTCTTCCACAAAAATATTAATTGCGATTCCTTCTTCTGTTTTTTTATGTTTCAAAGCCTTATACACTTTTTTATCTATTTCAAGTGTAAATTTCTTTTTATCAATATTTTTCCCTTCATGATCTTTTTTGTATTTTTGTGGTCTACCTGCCTTTACTTTCAACTTAGCTTTTTTCTCCTTATTTTCTTTATTCTTCTCTCTACTCATTTTACTTTCGACTGGCTTTATACTTTCATCAGTATTCTCATTTTCAATGTTCTCATTTTCAATGTTCTCATTTTCATTGCTTAAACTTAAAGCAATTTCACTTTCTTGTGTTGCAATTAAATCTTCTAACATCTCCTTTGCATCTTGAATCTCTATTGCAGCTTCATCTAAATCAGTCTCTTTTTTCTTTTCATCAGAATATTGTTTCTCTGGTATTTGTTTTAAAAGATATTGACCTTCAATTAATTTATAGCCATGCTTCTTAAACTTATTTGATACCCCACCCTTTAATAACAAAATTTCTTTACAAGTATCATTAAAACTCTTACCCTCATTCATCTTTTGGTTAATGTAATTAACTTGTTCTTCTAATGTGGATTTAAAATATTCTTTTTTATTCATCTGAATAACCTCCCTTTATATTTTTTATATAATTAAAACTTGTTTTTATTATATCATTATTTAATGTTTTTATTTATATTATTTCATAATAATGTTAAAATGTGTTTAAATATCTACTTTTATTGTTTTGCGAATAAAATAATGTATTTAAAGGAATATAGTGCAGTTTATTAGACCGTATTTATAGTATTCTATGATACATTCTTATATAGATATAAAACGATAAGTATTAAGTATATAGTTTGAAGTATTATAGTAGTTATAGTAAACTATATGTAGAATATAATCGAATTATAGGAGTGTATATAATACCATGGACGTTGTAAAAGTAAAAACAGAAGATGGTAAGGAAAGATATTTTGTTGCTGATGATAATGGGTTGCCTATAGAACCAATATTAAAATTTATTAGGTTTAAGGATAATACTAACTTTGCAAGGAATTCTTTAAGAATGTATTGCCAACATTTAAAGCTATACTTTGAATACTTGCAACAAAGAGAATTAGATTTTCAAGAAATAACTATTGATGACTTAGCTTTATTTGTGAACTGGTTACAGAATCCTTATAAGAGTTTAAAGGTAATTCCAACGCATCAAGTTGATGAAGCAAGAAGTCCAAGAACAGTAAATATTATAGTAAATGCAGTTTTATCGTTTTATGACTATATTTTAAGACATGAGGAATATAGCAATAACATTTCAGATAGACTTAAAAAGTTTGTATCTACTCCAAGTAGAAACTTTAAAGGTTTCTTATATGGGATAGCTCATGAACAAAAGAAAGTTTCAAGTAATATATTAAAGCTAAAAGTTCCTATATCTAAACCTAAAACCTTATCTAAAGAACAAATAGTAATGCTCGTTAGAGCCTGTAATAATCTTAGAGATAGATTTTTGTTAATATTACTTTATGAAACAGGAATGAGAATAGGCGAAGTCTTGTCGTTATGGATTGAAGACATTGATATAAGTGATATGATTATAGACCTTCAAGATAGAGGTGAACTTGAAAATAATGCTGAGATTAAAACAGTATCAAGTCCAAGAAGGATTGATGTATCTCAAAATCTTGCTGATATGTTTATGGAATATATAGCTGAATATCATACCGAGGAAGTTGAAACTAATCATATCTTCATAAAGATAAGTGGTGAAAACAAATATAAAGCTATGAATTATGTTGATGTTGATAATTTATTTAGAACATTGAAAAAGAAAACAAGTATATATGTTACACCACATATGTTTAGGCATAGTTCTTTAACGGTTCTTAGAATGGCAGGATGGCAACCTGAACTACTTAGAATAAGAGCAGGTCATAAGAATATCTTTACTACTATGAATACATATATTCATCCTTCTGATGAAGAAATAACAGAGGAGTTTAATAAAACTCAACCGAATTTGGACTTGGATATTTACAATGAGGGGGATGAATAATATGAAAAATTTACAACTGATAAAAAGTAATCAACAAAATAAGTATGATGAAATTATCGAGTATTTAAAACAAGATAATGGATATTGGTTAGAGAATGATAAATGGGACTTTAAAAATGAAATATTTTTCAATAATATTGTTAAAGTTGGAAATGCAATATATAGTTATATAGATTTTTCAAAAATTAAAAATGATATTGTTAAAAATGAAATTAAGTTTTTCTTTTTACATCATTTTAAAGAAAAATTATTATCTAATAAGGTAATAGCAAGATTAAGAAACCCTTTGAACTATTTTATAGAGTTTTATAGATGTGAAACATTTTTAGAAGCTGATAAAGAAAAAGAATATTTACGGTGGAAATTATTTTTAATTAACAAAGGAATAACATTTAAGTGTACGGAAACAACTTATTTCTCATTTACAAATATATTAATAGATTTTATTAAAGCTTTCTATGATGATAGAGAAGAAACTGAAAAAGATAGGTGGCATTCAAAGAATATTAGAGGTGCTAAAATTGCTGCAAGTGGTGGTAAAAATGGTTATTTGACGTTTAGTAGTATTCCTATATATTATAGAGATATGGTAAAACGATATTTTAGAACAATAGTAACTAAGAAAAGTTGGAGTACATGTTTTGAATATCTATTAAGATTAAATTATTTTTTTGGCTATTTTTATAACAATGGATATAACGATGGATTCTTAGAAAATATATGCAGACAAGATATAGAAAACTATATTTTTTATATGCTTAATGATAGAAAAGATAAAGCAAAAATAGAAACAACTAAATATATAGCTTGGATTAGAACCTTTTTAGAATATATACAAATGGCTCAATATGAAAGAGCTCCTACAAAAGAAGTATCATTTTTAATATTTCAAGATGATATTCCTAAAAGAGAAAGGGCTCATGATATTATAAAAAGAGCTAAGTTTATTCCAGAGCCTATCTTAAAGCAATTGGACAATAACGTTATGGAATTAGATAGACCACAGTATATACCAATTTATATTCTTCTTAGAGAAACTGGATGGCGTGGAACAGACATATTAAATCTTAGATATCATAATTGCTTAGAACAAATTTGGAATAGCAAAGAACAATCCTATAATTATTATCTTTGTGGAGAAATAACTAAAACAGGTATAGCACAACTTAAAATTCCTATAAGAGATAAAGTTGCTGAAATGGTTCAAAAGTCTATTGATAAATCTAAAGAATTAAGCACCGAAGAAAATAATCCTAAAAAATATTTATTTAATACTTATGAAGGAAAGTTAAAAGAAAAGCCTTTAAATAAACCCTCTTTATTATATACAATTAAGCGGCTTATTAAAGAAAAGGATATTAGAGATGTTAATGGTGAGCTATATCACTTTAAACCGCATTCATTAAGGCATACAAGGGCTAAGGAATATGTAGATCAAGGTATGGGAATTAGTATTATACAACAAATTTTAGGACATCAAAGCCTACAAATGACAGTCCACTACGCTACAGTTAGTGAGAATATGCTCTATGAAAAATGGAAAGACACAGAGGACTTAGAACTATTTAGAGTTAATACTGAAACGCATGAAATTAAAAAAGTAGCCTTAGACTCAGATGATATGCAAAATCTTATCAGATATGAATATGTTAAAAAGAATTTAGATGCTGTAAGAGTTCCATTTGGAGTATGTTTCAAGGCTTCTAAGATACCATGTAAGCAACAAATGAACCATTGTTTAACTTGTGCAAGTTTCTGTACTACTACTGAGAATGTTCCCGAATACGAGGAAGAAATACTAAAAGTTAAGAAACAAATTGATGTTAGTGATAAATTTGGTAGAGAGTTATGGGCAGAAAAGAATAAACAATATTTAAATATATTGGAGAAAACATTAGAAAAAGTTAAGGAACATAAGCTAGTTCATAAGAACGGTAAATCAAGGGAGGATTCATAATGGCAGACCATACTAAAGGATTAAAAGAATATGCAAAAAATAAAAGCAAAATTACTTTAGAAAAGGTTGATAAAGCCATTAGGGAACTTTCTCTAACTGAACAAAATATTAACTTTAATAGTGTTTCAAAATTAGGTGGAGTTTCTAAAACTTTTCTTTATAACAATGAAGATATTAAGAAGAGAATTGATGAACTTAGAGATAAGCAAACAAGTAGAAGTATGAATCAAAGAGCCAAATACGATAAAACAGCTAAATCAAAAGATATTATTATAATAGCTAAGGATAAAAAGATTAAGGTGTTAGAAGAAGAAAATAAGAAGTTGAAGGAACAACTAGAGATTATTAGGGGTAAGTTATATGAAAAGATGTAAATGCCGTACTCGTAAAATTAAACGAACTAATTAAATGTGCATATCACTAACTGAGGGAGAAAGTATAATGAAAAACTTATCTAGATATTTTATAAAGAACAAATTACTATCTATTATTATAGGAATAATGATTATGGCTTTGGGTATATACATAAGCGTATTCTTCATTGAACATAAGAATTTATTGATTAGTCGTATTTTAGCAATTATCGTATTTACCCTTGGGTTTACCTTTTTTAGATTCGCATTGTCAAGCCCCGATGGTAATCTAAAAATAACGGTTTTTAAATCATTTATTCTTGTATGTGGAATTATGGTTATGAGTAGTATTTCAGACGCTATGAAAATTTCTACATCATGGTTACGTTCTTCAATTATAGTTATTACTATTTTTTCACTATTAAATGTGCTTGAAAATAAAAAATAACAGTTATAACCCTAAAAACATAATAAACAATTAGTCGTATGGCATATTTTTCTTAAATTACGTACTAATTATAATCATAAAATAGTTTAATTATAGACTACATAGATTACATGTAGTCTATGTATAAAACGTGTAAAATAAATCGGTGTAGCGTGTGTTACACTAGATATTGAAAGGTGGTAAATTCATGAAAATAAAAAACAACATAATCTACTTAATGATTTCTGTAACGATTTTAATTATAGTAACAGTTTTAGGGTCCAGTGGTTTAATATCAATCGAACATGATGAAACATATAAAATTATAAAGATTGTTATGTATCTTCTAATCTTATTAAATACATATTGCTACATTAGATTACACAAATCTATTTATCTTAATACTAATAAAGCATATTTTATGGGAATATTAGTTTTTTCACTTAGCTTCATAGCTTCAGGTATAATAGCAGTTCTTCTTTGTATAAAATTAATTATAGATTCTAAAAGGATATCTAATAATATTTAGCATACTTTATTTAAATTCTTTACATATCTATGATATATGATAATATTAATATAAGAAGGTGAAAAAATGTCATATGTATCTGATAGTAAAAAATACTTAACAATGAAATATAATAAATGTGGTAATAGCGGTTTAAAACTCTCTGCAATATCGCTTGGTTTATGGCATAATTTTGGTTATTCAGATTCGTTTGAAAACTCAAGGAATCTAATTCATAAGGCTTTTGACCTTGGAATTACACATTTCGATCTTGCCAATAACTATGGTCCTCCTGCTGGTTCTGCAGAAGAAAACTTCGGCAGAATCTTAAAACAAGATCTTTCAGGTTATAGAGATGAACTTGTTATCTCTACAAAAGCTGGTTACACAATGTGGCCTGGTCCGTATGGTGATTGGGGTTCAAAAAAATATTTAGTTTCAAGTCTTGACCAGAGTCTAAAAAGAACTGGGCTCGATTATGTAGATATCTTTTATCATCATAGACCTGACCCTAATACTCCTTTAGAAGAAACTATGTCAGAGATCGGAAGAGCGTCGTGTAGGGAAAGAGTGTATGGAGAG
>ERZ1463033.166-NODE-166-length-10540-cov-9.663615_pt1 | contig 10540 bp, 7 predicted proteins | sample MGYA00564481_ERZ1463033 | MGnify/ENA primary metagenome ERZ1463033 (study PRJEB39244, sample SAMEA3635150) | Helicobacter pylori | study: EMG produced TPA metagenomics assembly of PRJEB11511 data set (Assembly of a 5300-year-old Helicobacter pylori...
TTGCTCATTATTCATTATTTATCCTCTTTCACACCCTACCCCCTAGGTGGGGGGGTATAACTACATATTAATACTAAAAAAAAGATATGTCAACTTCTTTAAAATATCCAACACATAAGATTATAATTATTTTTAATACCAAAAAATAATGCCTCCTCTATTCGGAGGGGCATCACACACAAAATATTAAGTTAATAATATTTTTTCCTGAATTACATGTTACCACTTCTTTATGTAGATTTTATGAAGAAATTGTACCTTCAGAATTTACTTTACCCTTCTAGCAGTTACATAATCATTTCTTCCCAAAGCTGAAATTTTAATTACATCTCCTGTATGAGGAGCATGTATATAATTATTATCCCCAATGTACATACCCATATGATGAGGATTAGCAAAACTTCCAAAGAACACCAAATCTCCTGGCTGAAGCTTATCCCTTGATACTTCTACACCATCATTTATCTGATCAAATGTAGTTCTTCCTACAGATATCCCAAAATGTGCATATACGTATTGTGTAAATCCTGAACAATCAAATCCTGAAGGTGTTGTTCCACCCCATAAATATGGCGTTCCAAGAAAATTAGAAGCGTAGGCTATTATAGCTCCTTGTGATACTGTTGCTCCGCCCCTTGAAGGCGTATATGCAGGCACTGATTTTTTAAATTCGCTTATTTTCGTTAAACTTTTATTTACTGACACTTGAGGTTCAATTATCTGCGCTGAAATATTCTTATTACTTTTATTTTCAGTAATCAATTTATTCTGTAATTCTTTAGCAACAATTTCCTTTTTCTTTAATTGCATTACTAATTTGTTTTGTGACTCTTTGGTAACCATTATCTTATCAATCTTCTGCTTGTTTTCTACTTGTAAACTCTGTAATGCTTCCTTTGTCTTATTCAAACTTTGTTGTTTTTCTTTTAATTCTTTTTGTGATGCTTCAAAATTAACCATTAGTTTTTTATCAAACTCTACAACGGTTTTTATGTTATCTACTCTTGATATAAAATCTCCAAAACTCTCTGAATCCAGTATAATACTCAAATATCCATCGGATCCATTTATATACATAACTCTCATTCTACTATTAAACAATCCCTGTTCTTTCTGCGATTCCTTTGCAACCTTTTTAACCTCCACTGAGGCAACTTCAATTGACTTTTCAGTTTTAGATATTTTTCTTTCATTATCTTCCATCTTAATCATAATCTTTTCAATTTCATTATCAAACTCTTCTATTTTCATTTCAACTTGTTCTTTCTCGGTCTTAATTATAGTTAGTGAATCTTTCTGCTGTTGTAACTTCTCATTTACTGGGGCTGCTAGTACTGTTGTATTTGAAATTAAAACAAAAATTATTACAACTGCAAGGCTTCTCAGGACTGTCTTCATTATTACATCTCCTCATTTGTTTATACTTTATAAAATACAAAATAAATATATCAAAAACTTATGTGTTTATTGTGAAGATTGTCGATTTTTATATTTTTTTGTATTATATCTTTATATTTTTATAATAATAAAAGTCATGTCAACCAAGAAGTAATTAATGCATTATTGAAACAAAGATCTTACCTACTATTATTCCAAGCACTGTACCACTTGCAGATAACCTACCCCGCCAAAGTCCAATGGATTCAGGTATTATCTCTTTGCACACTGTATATAATATTAAACCAGCAGCAAATGATAAGCTAATGCAAATGATTATAGGCGATACACTATTTAGAATTCCTCCCATTAAAGCACCTATACCCATTGGTATAGATGGAAAAATCGAAAAAAGTATTATTGTATATATTTTAGCGCCACCTTCCTTAAGATACATTCCTAAAGTTAGTCCTTCGGGTATTCCATGAAGTAGTAGAGCAATTGCTAACTGTAATCCCCTAGTATAGGAAATATTTAAGAGTGAACCTAATGCAATTCCAGCAGGTATATTATGTATTCCTGAACCTATTGCCATAAAAAGAGCTACTTTTAAATATCTCTGTTTTCCACCATCTGAATTTCCAAAATTAAGATAACTAACACCACTATCAATCAATAGTGCAGTAATAAGTCCAATAAATATACCAATTGTTGCGATATATACATTACCATTTTCAAATGCTTCTGGAATTAAATCGAAACAAATTATAGCAAGCATAAGACCTCCAAGAAATCCCAAGACAGTACCTTTAAATCTTCTCCCATTATCTGTAGTAATAAAGCAAAGTAATATTCCAATCATTGTTCCAATCCATGCAGTAAAAAAACCTATATTACTTATGTTGACAAGCAAATTAAAATTAGTAAGCATCAAAAAGTCCTCCAGTTTTAAAAATAATACCATATTTAAGTCTATGCTATATAACAGACAAGTTAGAATATATGGTAAATTTTTTTAGCTTTGAGGATTTCATGGATGCTTTCCTCTACTTACTTTCCTAATATTTTTTTAATAAATACACTTACTAGTTCAGGATCAAATTGATGACCTGAATTTTTTTGTAATTCTTTTATGATATTTTCCATTGATAATGCACTTCGGTAACATCTATCTCTGCTCATTGAATCATATGCATCCGCTATATTTATAATTCTTGACGTTATTGGTATCTCTGCGCCCTTTAATCCTTTTGGATACCCTAACCCATCCCATCTTTCATGGTGATATAATATGTATATCGCCATGTCGGACATACCATTTACTGTATTAAGCATTCTATAGCCTATTTCACAGTGACTCTTAATTTTCTTCCATTCATCACTTGTAAGTTTGCCTGTTTTATTAAATACATTTTCATGTATTGCAATTTTACCTATATTATGCAGCAATCCAACTTCCTTGAGTTCATTGACCTCATATTTAGACAAACCAAGGGCTTCTCCCATTTTCCCACATAACTTCGAAACCTCATGAGAATGTTTTTCTTCTTCTTTATTTTCCTCATATAAGGTATTTATTATTGCCTTAACTGTTTTCACTTTCATAATCGGGCCCTCAAAAAGCTTATTATTGTACATATTATTTTCTGCAGTTATTAATATTTCTTCAGTTTTTTCTTCTTTATTATTCTTTGTTTGATACCCAAAAGAAACAGAGATATCAATGAAACCAACTTTTTCGTTTAATGACAAAGTTTTTATTCGTTTTATAATTTTTTCTGCTACAAAAGCATCCGTTTTAGGTAATATAATAACAAACTCATCCCCTCCAAACCTAGCAATAATATCATCAGCCCTACATCCCAGGCTTATTATTTTTGCTACTTTTTTAAGAAGCTTATCACCCATGATATGTCCAAAGGAATCATTAATAAATTTTAATCCATTTACGTCCCCCATAACAATTGTCATAGGAAGGTTCCTTTCCGTATCAAGTCTTGTTAACTCTTCTTCATAAAACCTACGGTTATATAACCCCGTTAACTGATCATGGTAACTTAAATAACAAATTTCTTTCTCCTTTCTTTTACTCTGCGTTATATCAATGGTTCTACATTCAATATATTTTTGTCCATTTAAACATAAAGTAAATGCTTTAAAATGCACGGATACTATTGTACCATCATTCTTTTGCAGTTCTGCATCAGTAACACCGAATCCATCGTCTCTAGCCCTATTAATACAATCCATTATTGCTCTATAGCTTTTTTCATCACCCTTATACCAATCCAAAAGACTCATTTTAGATAATTCCTCGGATGAGTAACCTGTTATATCCTGAAACTTTTCATTCCACCTCACTAATCTTCCTTGTTGATCGTAAATGTAGTGCATATCTGGTCCACTATAAAATATTGCTTCTTCTATAGTTCTTTCATGTTGTACATCCTCCTTCTTTAGTCCTTCAATTTCAGATAATTGGCTCATTTATTTTCCTCCATTTTATCTTTCTCAAAGCAATTAGTAATCTTACCTTTTTTATATTAATCTTTTTATACAATATATTCGCTACACTAAACAAATTCTACATATTTTAATAAAATAGTATTTATTTTAATTTAGTATATTATTCATTGTAAAAATAATAAATAGCAATTTCAATACTGCATTATTCAATATTCTTTTTATCATAATTATCAGAAAATATAGATTATGCTTCAAATTAACTTGAATGAAATGTAAAAATAGGTTATAATTGAAGTACGTATTTAAAAAGAGAGGTTATTCGATGACTAAACGCTTCAAAAAATTTTACGCTAACTTTAGTAAAGTAATTATTATAATGCTTGGCGCAACACTATATTCAATCGGCTTAGAAATATTTTTAATACCTAACAACATAATTGATGGAGGAGTAGTTGGAATATCAATTATGGCAAATCATTTTATCAGCGTACCACTTGGGCTACTTACTTTTATACTAAATATACCATTTTTTATAATCGGGTATAAGCAAATCGGAAAAACATTTACCATAGCAACTATCTTTTCTGTAATATGCTATTCTTTAGGTGTATCTTTTCTTAAGCCAATTCCTGGAATAACACATGATATACTATTAGCAGCGGTTTTTGGTGGCATACTAGTTGGACTAGGTATAGGGCTCATAATGAGAAGTGGTGGATCAACCGATGGAACAGAAATCGTAGCAATAATACTTGACAAAAGAATTAAATTTTCAGTTGGAGAGATAATTATGTTCTTCAATTTCTTTATATTACTTTCAGCAGGCTTGATTTTTGGTTGGGATAGAGCTATGTATTCTCTCATAACCTATTTTATAGTAATCAAAGTTATAGATATTATAATTGAAGGTACTGATGAATCAAAAGCGGTAGTAATTATTTCAGATAAACACGAAGAAATCTCTGAGGCAATAATGGCTAGACTTGGCCGAGCAATGACTTACCTTTACGGTAAAGGCGGAAAAGAAGGCGAGTATAAAAATGTAATTTATGTTGTTGTATCTCGACTAGAAATTTCTAAACTAAAATGTATTGTAAATGGCTTTGATGAAGATGCATTCATAACTATAGGTAGCGTTGAAACAACCGGAAAGAGTTATAAGAAAAAAGCTATTCATTAAATTATAAGTAGAAACAATAATTTTAGGAGCGTGGTTTTAAATCACTCTCCTTTTTTGATTTATAAAATAATTCATTTATTATTATTTTAAAAAATAATGTAAGCTAAATTTAAGAATGTAGTTTAAATTTCATGATATAATATTTAAGACATAATTGTAATTAAAGGCAAATATTATTTCTACAAATTTAATAAATGAAAAATATAAGGAGTGAAACTAATGAAAACTGTTGATACTAAAGAAATATAATTGTATTTGATTTTTTTATAAAAGTATTATTAATAAAGGGTAGGTAAATTAATGAAAAAATATAAATTTAATTTGATATTAGGTATAGCCTCCGTGGGAATTTTTATACTATTAATTATATTCACACATGGTTGGATGGATTTGATTCATCAAATGAAAAACTTACATATTCAATGGCTAATTGCGGCTATTTTCTCCATGTTTTTATATTGGGTTTGCGAAGCTAGAATCTTACAAGTAACTGTATTTCTAATGAAAAAGGACTATAAATTTAAAGAAGCCTTTAAAGTCACTCTTATTGGGCAATATTTTAATTCAATAACTCCCTTTGCATCTGGTGGTCAGCCAATGCAGTTGTATGCACTTACGAAGCAAGGAGTGGCCGCTGGTAAAGCTGGCTCAGCGCTTATGATTAAATTTATTATGTATCAATCTATATTAACTATATATTCTCTAGTTCTTATATTTTGGAAATTAGATTTTTTTAGGAGAAAAACCAGCAACTTATTTTATTTAATAGGCGTAGGTTTTTTAGTTCATGCTAGTGTAATTGTATGTTTAATTATTTTTTCGAAATATCGTAAATTAACACACAAATTTATAATGATTTTATCTAAAATATTACGGAAATTTAAATTTGTAAAAAACGTATCAAAATTAGAAACAGATATTAACCAGAATTTAGATCAATTCCATGATAATATGCAAATAGCAAAACATAGTAAAGGATTAATTTTTGAAGCTGCTATTTACACAACGTTGCAGCTAACAATATATTTTATTATTCCTTATTTTATCTATCTTAGTTTTGGGATGAAGGGTGCTAGCATTGGCAGTATGATAGCAGGAACAGCTTTTATAATGATGATAACAGCTGTTATACCATCACCCGGAGCCATGGGAGGCGCTGAAGGTGCTTTCTATGTATGTTTTAGTTTGTTTTTTGCAGCTAGTAATATAATGGCCGGTATATTATTATGGAGGTTAATTACTTTTTACTCCTGTATAATTTTTGGATTTTATGCACTTAAAAAGAAATAAATAATAAAAATCATTAGCCTAGGCTAATGATTTTTATTTTCTACTCTTTTATTATATATGGCACTGTAAGAACTGCCACATTTCTATTCTTATATAATTGACTCTTTATAAAATACCCCGTCTGGTTATGAAGCAAATTATGCCACCATTTAGTAATAACAAACTGTGTTAAAACTACAGTCACCGTTTCTCCATGTTTTGAGGAACGCTCTTCTGATTGTATAAAATTCATTAATGGTTCCATTACGTCTCTATATGATGAGTGCTCTATTATTAATGGAATTCCTGGATTATACTCTTTCCACTTTCTTTTTAATTTTTGAGTAATTTCAGGATCAGTTGATACATGAAATGCAACAACGTTTTGTGATAAGCATTTAGCACAGTTTAATGCCTTTAGGAATGATTTATTTAATGTACCTAAAAGTATTATTACATGCTGATCATTATTTGTTACTGGCCCAACTTTGGGTCTTAGGTCATTTGTTAATCTTATTTGCTCCACTACATGAGTATAATGCTCCTTAATCTTTAACATAAAATAAACAAGCATCGGTAATATAATACAAACGATCCAAGCACCCTGCGTAAATTTTATAATGCCTATAAGTATTACTGTAATAAAAGTTATAACAGCACCAAATCCGTTTACGGCCGCCTTAAATTTCCAACCAAGTGATTTTTCCCTTTTCCACTTTAAGAACATTCCAACCTGAGAAAGTGTAAAAGATATAAATACACCAACAGCATATAACGGTAAAAGTGCATGAGTATCCCCTTGAAACACAATAATTAATATAGCAGAAGCTACAGCTAGTACTATTATTCCATTTGAAAAACTTAATCTTTTTCCTCTTTGAGAAAATTGCCTTGGAACATATCCATCATTTCCCATTAAAGAAAGTAATAATGGAAGACCTGCATAAGATGTATTAGCAGCCATTATTAAAATAACTGCTGTGGTAAATTGAATAACATAAAAGAAAATATTTTTTCCGAAAACTTGCTGAGTAATTTGAGCAAGCACTGTCATATGATTAACAGGTACTGCATGATAAATTGTTGCTAAGAAAGATAATCCTACAAAAATAAAAAATACTAACCCACCCAGTAAAAGCAAAACAATTTTTGCATTTTTTTGTGATGGTTCTTGAAAATTAGGTATACCATTACTTACAGCTTCAACTCCCGTTAACCCACTACAACCTGAAGCAAATGCACGAAGAAACAGAAATAATGTAATATCACCTACTTGCCTTGGCATTGAAAATAAAGGCTGTGGCGAATAACCAAAAACATAATGTCTAACAAGACCAGTAACAATAAGCACTACACAAGAGCCTATGAATATATATGTTGGAACTCCAAAAAGTTTAGACGATTCCTTCGTTCCTCTTAAATTCCCTATTGTTATAATTAATAACATTATAAGAGCTATAGCTACTTTGTACTTAAACAAAAATGGCATAGCCGATGTTATGGCAGCTGTTCCAGCACTTATACTAACAGCAACTGTAAGTACATAACCTACAGTAAGAGCTGCTCCCGCAGTAAGCCCTGGGGTTACTCCTAGATTGTCCTTTGCGACTATGTATGATCCTCCACCAGATGGGTAACTATCAATAGTTTGCATGTATGAAAAAACGAGTATGAGCAATAGCAAAACAATACATAATGCAGCATAAAACATATATCTATATGCCATAAAACCCATAACTCCAATTAACACAATTAAAATTTCCTCACCTGCATATGCAACGGAGGAAACTGCATCACTGGATAATATAGGTAATCCCCATAAAACGTTTAATTTTTCTCCTTCTAATTCTTCTGTTTTTAATGTCTTACCTATTAGTATTTCTCTTATCTTTGAAAACATAAATGCACCTCTATAGTCTAATTTATTTATACAATATTTATCTATTATATATTATTAATTCTAAGATTTCAACCTATAATATCCCTATTTATGACGAAATTTGGCCAAATTTATACTTCTAATGGCAGATAATTAACATTATACTTCAAATAGTCATACATGCATAATATATATGTATTTAAAGTTGCTTATTAGTCGTTTTCATGTTGTTTTTCTCTAAGTGAATCAAAAAAAAATAGAGTACATGGTTAAGCCCATATATCCTATTCTTAATTATCTGTCTATGTTATTTAATTTCTTTATACTATATATTTAGTTACTATTTCATTAAACTCATCCACGTTTTGTTCCATCCAAGTAGTGAAGTCTTTGTTTGAATTATCTATGGCACTTGCAAGTTCAAATAAAAATTCTGGCACATCCACTTGTCTAATATCTCCATAAATTTTACCGAGCTTTGTTTTACCTATTCCAAGATCTCCATCAAAATGTAATTCAAATACATTTGTAAGTTCATCTTGTATTTTTTTCTTTTTACCGCAAAATCCAATTATTCCTATTTCGTGTACAGTACAAGAATTAGTACATCCTGATATATGAACAGGAGGCAATATATCTTTCGTAAACTTCTTTTCTTTAAAATATCTTAAAATATCCTTTAAAGTACTCTGACTTTCTAATATTCCCATTTGACAGGTAGGGACCCCAATGCAAGCAGTTGAATATTCAAGTGATGTGTTTCCACCCATTCCCTCTGTTAAGTCAAGTAATATTTGCGCTTCTTTCCCATTCAAATTTCTAATGTACAATCCTTCTGACATAGTTAGCCTTATTTCTACGTCTTCCATAACTTCTGTTTTATCCATTATTAGTTTTAAATGACCTGTTTTTAATTGACCTCCCATTGGATGAACATAGACACTGTATAACCCATTTTGTTTTTGTGAAATTAGTCTTGGACTTTTTATAGAAGTTTCAATCCCAGCTTTATCATAAACCTTAGTTTCTACCTTGATTTTCAAATTGCCTTTAGCCTTAACCTTCTCCAAATAACTATTATAACAGCTTACGAATTTCTCATCACCCATTCTTTCCTTAATATATCTTATACGAGCTTTCCCTTTATTTACATAATCACCTTCATTGATAAAAAGCTCAGTTATTGCTTCAACATGGTATAAAATGTCTTCAGGCTTTACTAATTGTTCACTCGCAACAGATAACCTTGAATTATTCCCCATTCCGCCACCTAAATATACTTTGAAATATTGGGCGCCATTTTGAATAACTGCTAAAAAGCCCAAATCAGTAGCCGTTACATGTGATTCATCCTTGTCGTTACTTGAAAATGCAACTTTAAATTTTCTTGGTAGTTTATATGTATATACCTTGTTTAAAAAATGTTGTCCTACAGCCAAAGCATAAGGTGATACATCAAAAACTTCATTTTTTTCTACCCCAGATAGCGACGAAACTGCAACATTTCTAGGAAAATTACCACCTGAACCTCTTGAATATAAACCTTTTTTTATACCTTCTTCCATAGAATCACAAACTTCATCAATGGTAATTCCATGTAATTGTATTGCTTGACGAGTAGTTAAATGTACACTTTCTAAATTATATCTCTTCGCAAATTCATATATTAATTTAAGATCCTTTCTAGAAGCAATTCCTGATGGTGTTCTAAATCTTATCATAAATTCCTTACCACTACGCTGGGCATACACACCCATACCACCTGAAGCTCCCTTAAAAGCCATCTTACTCATTTCACCATTTAGAAATTTATTACCAAGTGCTCTAAACCCTTCAACTTCAGAAAGAAGAATCTCATTTAAATTACTCATTTTTATCATTCCTTTCGTATTGCAACATCCATCTGACTATAGTATACTTGTTTTTAACCAATAAGTATAATACATGTTTTCTATAATACTTATTAGTATTACTAATAGATAGGGTGATAATTTTGATAGAGGAATTGAAAACTTTTATTGCTGTTGTAGATAAAAAAAGCTTTACAAAAGCTGCAAGTACCATCAACATATCTCAGCCAAGTGTTAGTTTACACATTAAAATTCTAGAAAAGAAGTTTAATACAAAATTAATAGAAAGATCAAACAAACAAAGAAATATATTAATTACACAAACTGGAGAAATATTATACAAAAAGGCTAAGCAAATAATATCCCTAATTGATGACACAAAAGATGAACTTAACAATTATCATAATTCCACCTCAGGAACCTTAAAAATTGGTGCAAGTATGACAATAGGTGAATTTTTACTCCCCTCAATACTAGGAGAATTTATTAAAGAGTTTCCAAACATAAAACTAGAAGTCG
>ERZ1463033.167-NODE-167-length-10524-cov-8.912599_pt1 | contig 10524 bp, 11 predicted proteins | sample MGYA00564481_ERZ1463033 | MGnify/ENA primary metagenome ERZ1463033 (study PRJEB39244, sample SAMEA3635150) | Helicobacter pylori | study: EMG produced TPA metagenomics assembly of PRJEB11511 data set (Assembly of a 5300-year-old Helicobacter pylori...
GATTACTATTGTGACTGGAGTTCAGACGTGTGCTCTTCCGATCTCGAAGTATTGAGTACTTCATTTGTTGTATACTTATTCGCCATACATAAGCTACCTCCTAATGATTAACTTTCATTATTAAGTATATTAACTAAATCTCTTTTAATGAATACTTCTGAAATGTCGTTAAATCCATTTGATATATATCTCTTTGACTAAAATATTTAGGAATTGGATAAAGTATATATATACAGTTAGTTATTATAATATAAAGGATGTTTAATTTATGAATACAAATGACTTTTCAGATGTAAAACTAACACAATCATTGTATGAAAATGTTAATATAATAAAAAACATTTTTATAAATGATACAACAGTAGTATATAGAGAGTTATCAGTCGGAAAACCTACTAAAATCAAGTGTATGCTTATATATATTGATGGGATGGCAAATTTACAAGCAATTAATGAGGATATTATAAAACCACTTTTTCTAAGTGATATGTCTAATATTAACAATGGTAATATTATTAATATTTTAATACAAAAGGTGCTTTTAACCGCAGACAACAAAAAAACCTCTTCTGTGGATGATATTGTTAATGGAATAATATATGGAAAAACTATGCTTTTTATAGATGGTTTGATTGATGTGCTTTCTATAAATACTATCGGATGGCAAACAAGAGCAATTTCAGAACCTCAATCAGAAACTATAGTTAGGGGACCGCGTGAAGGCTTTACAGAATCACTGAATTTAAATCTTACACTTATTAGGCGTCGAATTATTAATCCTAACTTAAAATTTGAATTCATGAGAATTGGAAAGCAAACTAAGACTCAAATATGTGTATGTTATATTGACGGCATAGCGAATGAACCTATACATAAAGAGCTCATGATGCGGCTTAATAATGTTGATATTGATGGTATTTTAGATTCTGGTTATATAGAAGAAATTATTAAGGATGCTCCATATTCACCATTTAGGACTATTATTAATACAGAAAGACCTGATGTGGTAGCAGGTAAACTTCTTGAGGGAAGGTTTGCTGTTTTATGCGATGGAAGTCCTGTTGTTTTGACTCTTCCAACTATATTCGTTGAAGTTTTTCAGAGCAATGAAGACTATTATGATAATTTTTTGTTTTCATCATTTGTCAGATTACTACGATGGTTATGCTTTTTTATTGGTACTAGTGTTTCAGCCATATATGTTGCACTTGTAACCTTCCATCAAGAACTTATTCCAACTCCACTTCTTATAAGTATATATTCTGCAAGAAAGGGCGCTCCTTTTCCTTCAATTGTAGAAACTATGCTTATGATGATAACTTTTGAAATACTTAAAGAAGCGGGTCTTAGAATGCCTAAATATATTGGAGGAGCAATTACTATAGTAGGCACCCTGGTTCTTGGTGATGCCGCTGTTAACGCAAGACTAGTGAGCGCACCTGTAGTAATAATTACTGCTATAACTGGAATTGCAAGTCTTATGTTACCTCAAGTTCTAGGAATAGTTGAAATACGTATACTTTTTTTATTATTATCTTCCTTCCTAGGTTTATATGGTTATATTTTTGGCGTAATGGGTTTAGTCCTTCATATGATGTCTATACGTTCCTTTGGTATACCTTATATGAATAACGTACCTTCTTTTTGTAAACAAGATGTAAAAGATACTATAATTAGGGCTCCCTGGTGGAATATGCATTTAAGACCGAAGATGTTTACAAAAAACAAAAAACGTATGAAAAAAAGATGAAAGAGGGCATTTAAATGAAGAAAAAAATAGTATCCATAATTTTTATTATAATTATATGCCCTATTATATTATGTGGATGCTGGAACTATAGAGAGATAGATACCTTAGCGATAGTAGCTGGTATGGCAATAGATAAAGATATGGTAACAAATAAATACATACTCACAACAGAAGTTATAACAACTCAAGCTCAAGGGGTATCCTCAATCATTAGTTCTCAGATTTTCACAACTGAAGGTGACAGTGTATTTAGTGCAGTTAGAGACACGATAGAAAAGACTGGTTTAAGACTTTTTTGGAGTGATTCGAAGGTTGTAATAATAAGTGATTCAATAGCAAGGGAAGGTATAATTCCTGCAATTGATTGGACTAATAGATCCAACTTTGTTAGACCAGATATGTGGCTATTAGTATCAAAGGGTAATACAGCTTCTGAAATTCTAAAGACTAAGGTTAAGATTAATGAAGTAACTTCCTTTCATCTTGATGATACTATGAATTCATGGAAAGTTCTTTCTAAATTTACTAATTCAATGATATGGTCATTTATAGATGAATTATCATCCCCCGGAAATTCCGAAGCAGTAACTACAGTTGAGAATAAACTTAGCGATGGCAATATTCTCCCCCTTGTAGAAGGTTGTGCTATTTTCAAATCAGATAAGCTTGTTGGGTATATAGATGGAAACGAAACTCTCTATATGCTTATGATTAAAAATAAAATAAAACAAGGTTTAATTACCTTAGTAAATGTTTCAGGTTCAAACACCAACGTAACCTTAGAACTAAATGATAATAGAACTAAATTAACCCCCATTTATAACAATGGATTAGTATCAATGATAATAGATGTTTACCCCATCCTAAGTATTCATGAGATTCAAGGAACTAAAGATTTCATGAAAGAAGAAAACTTAGTAACACTTCAGAGTGAAGCTGAAAAAAAAATTGGGTCTCAGATACAGAATTTAATTAATAAATTACAAAAGGATTATGATAGCGATGTTTTAGGCTTCGGAGAAAAATTCAATGAAGAAAAACCAAAAGTTAGTAAAGATTTCAAGAAAAATGGAAAAGACATTTTTACAAATATGAAGACTACAGTCAACGTACATGTGCAAATAAAGGGTAGTAATAAAACTATGAAGCCTATCTCTATAATTAAATAATTAAAGGAGAATTTGGAATGTTTTTACTTGTAATGATTTTTTATATCATAATAATTTTTTTTGAAACTGTTCCACTATTAAAAGAGAAAAACAAGGGTAAAATAATCCTTTATTTTACTCTAATTATATTTTCAATGATAATTAGTATTCTACTATCTTTAGGAATGCAGCTACCAAGTCCATCTAATATTATAAAAAATATTGTAGTTTCAATATTTGGTAAAAGCAATTAATTTTTTTACTATTTGCTTTTACAATAAATGTTGTAGGAGGCTTAGATGAAAAATGAGAATATCTCTGAGAGACAAGGTATTATACTAATAACACTTTTCATAATTGGAAGTACCTTTTTAATAGGATCTGGAGGCGCTGCAAAACAAGATGCCTGGATTGCAGTAATTATTGCTATTTTATGTTCTATTATATTATTACTCATGTACTCTAGAATTTTATCTTTATACCCTGGAAAAGATTTATTTGATATTCTTCAAATTGTTATGGGAAAATTCACTGGGAAAATTATCAGTACATTAATGATATGGTTTGCTTTTCATCTTGGAGCCTTGGTTCTTAGAAACCTATCTGAGTTCACTAATATTTTAATATTCGCCGATACCCCAGTGGTAATGCCTATGATCTTTTTAACTATGCTAATTATATGGAGTTTAAAAGCGGGTATTGAAGTCTTAGGAAGATGGTCCGAGTTCTTCATCTGGATTGTGCTGATAATTTCTTTGTTTTTAACTGTATTTTTAATACCCGAAATTAGTATAAATAGATTAAAACCAATATTAAACAATGCTATATCGCCGCTTCTAAAGGGTACTTTATCAAGTTTTTGTTTTCCCTTTGCTGAAACAGTAGTTTTTACAATGTTGTTTTCAAATGTATCTAACATTAAGAGTTACAATAAAACATTTATAGTAGGTTTACTCATAGGTGGAGGAATTATATTTTTAGCAACAATTAGAAATATTTTAGTATTAGGTAGTGAAACCATAGCTAGAATATATTTTCCTACCACCATGGTAGTAAGTCTTGTTCACCTAGGTTCTATGCTTCAAAGGCTTGAAATTTTAGTAGTTATTGCATTTTTAATATGTGTTTTTGTTAAAGTAAGTATCTGTACTTTGGCAGTCTGCAATGGAATTTCAAAAATTTTTGGCTTTAATGATTACAAATTTATTGCAACCCCTGTAGCTCTTTTGATGTTAAGCTTCTCTTTTATTCTATACAAAAGCACCATGGAAATGTCATTTTGGGCTTTCAATGTATACCCATATTATGCCTTTATCTTTGAAGTTATAATACCTTTAGTTATTTTTATTTCAGCGGAGATTAAAAGCAGAAGTTCATCTACTACGATTGTGACTAAATAAATATTTTACACTAATTCATAAAACGACTAATCTTTTTATTTACTGTTATAATTACAATAAATAATGTGGGAGGTATAAATGAAAAATGAAGCCATTTCTGAAAGACAAGCTACAATACTTATAATACTTTTCATAATTGGAACTTCTTTTTTAAACGGATCTGGTATACAGGCAAAACAAGATGCCTGGATTGCAATAGTTATTGCTATTTCATGGTCTATTATATTATTACTTATGTTTTGTAGAACCTTATCCCTATATCCAGGAAAGGATTTATTTGATATCCTTCAAATCATTATGGGAAAGTGGATAGGCAAAATTATAAGTATACTAATGATATTGTTTGTTTTTCATGATGGAGCCTTAATCCTTAGAAGCATGTCAGAATTCACCAATATTTTAATATTCAGTGATACACCAGCCATAGTACCTATGTTTTTTTTTATTATACTAATTATATGGAGTTTAAAAGCGGGTATTGAAGTCTTAGGAAAATGGTCTGAGTTCTTCATTTGGATTGTGTTTATAATATTTTTAACTATCTTTGTATTGTGTCTTTCACAAATGAACATAAGCAGATTAAAACCAATACTAAACAATGGTGTATCACCACTTCTAAAGGGTGCTTTCTCAAGTTTTTCTTATCCCTTTGGTGAAACCGTAGTTTTTACAATGGTATTTTCAAATATATCTAAAGTTAAAAGTTATAAAAAAATATTTATAGTAGGTTTACTCATAGGTGGAGGGCTTATATTTTTTGCGACATTAGGTAATATTTTAATATTGGGCAGTAACACCATATCTAGAGTATATTTTCCTACCCCCATGGTAACAACCCTCATTAATCTAGGTGACTTTCTTCAAAGACTTGAACTAACAGTAGTTATTCAATTTTTAGTATGTGTATTTGTTAAAATAAACATATGTACTTTTGCAGTTTGCAATGGGATTTCAAAAATTTTTGAATTTGATGATTACAAATTTATTGCAACACCTGTAGCTCTTCTGATGTTAGCCTTCTCTTTTTTTGTTTACAAAAGCACCATAGAAATGTCCTCTTGGACTGTAGATATATGGCCATATTATTCTTTTTGCTTTGAAGTCATAATCCCTTTAGTTATTTATATTTTAGCAGAATTTAAAAATAAGAATTCAAAAATTACAGCATAACTAAATAATGTTCTTTATTATATTCATATATTTATTACCTTTTATTATCTATCAGATGATATACTAGTACTATAGATTTTTCATCAAAAGGAGGCATAAATTATGTTTGATTCAAATGTTAAAGATGTAAGTGCAAAAGAAGCTTATAATCTTATAAAAGACGACAAAGAATTTGTTATTTTAGATGTAAGAAGTAAAGAGGAATACGAGAATGGTCACATTCCAGGAGCAAAACTTGTTCCTGTTCAAGATCTTACGTCAATGATTGATGAACTTGATAAATATAAAGAAAAAAAAGTGCTTGTTTATTGTGAATCTGGCAGAAGAAGCCCAATAGCCGTAGATATTTTAGAAGACAATGGTTTCAAAAATATATATCATCTAAGTCGTGGGATAGCTTCTTGGAAATACGATATATCTAAATAATTAAATCATACTTTGGAAGGGCGTGTTACATATATGTTCAAAGAATTTAAAGAATTCGCTCTTAAAGGAAATATTTTAGATTTGGCATTAGCTGTTGTTATCGGTGGTGCGTTTTCTAAAATAGTTGCTTCTTTAGTTACTGACCTTATAACTCCTATACTTGGTATAATAATAGGTGGAATTAATGTTTCTAGTTTAAAATATAAAATACCCTCATCCATATCTGGTGGAGTACCTGTATCAATTAATTATGGATTATTTATTCAATCTGTAATAAACTTTTTAATAATTGCATTTTCACTTTTTATCTTTATAAAAGTTATACAATCTGTTCAAAAGAAAAAGACAGAAAAAACAATTGTGAAAGGTCCCTCCAATGAAGAAATATTATTAAGTGAAATCAGAGACTTATTGAAGCAAAAATAATGATATAAAAAGCTTCAGGTAAAATTTATGCTTGGAGCTTTTTATATAACTTGTTTTCGTTACAAATCAATCTATATAATTAAAATATATACCTATAATGTATGAAAGGGAGTTTTTTATGAAATTTTCTTTATCTAGGAAACAATTGTTTTTAATTTTACTATTACCAATAGGTATTTCACTCACTCAATTGTGCAGAGTGTTTCCAAATTTTACAGAAAGATTTTATTCCTTATTTATTTATAAAATAATTGTTACTACTATAAGTTCAATTACAGGCTTTTTACCCTTTTCTCTTGCAGAATGTATAATTATATCTTTTTCAATGTTTGTATTATGGTATATTTCTAAAACAATTTTTAGTTTATTAAAACACAAAACTAAAAGAACAAGGATTCTAAAAAATTTGTTATTAAATACACTTGCAACATCAGGACTAATATATTTTTCATTTCAACTTTTGTGGGGTTTTAACTATCAAAGACTTCCACTAGACAAAATACTCAAATTAGATGTTCATAATTCAACCACAAATGAACTTGCACATCTATGTGCAGACCTTATAACTAGTTCAAATACTTTAAGGGATAAAATTAGTCAAAATAAAAATGGTGTAATGGAACTTCCCTATAACAAAAGAGTCATTTTAGAAACCGCTCACCTAGGGTATGATAAAGCCTCATTACAATACGTAATATTAAAAGGTACTTATGGAGCACCTAAGGGCATATTTCTCTCATATCCAATGTGTTATACGGGGATTACAGGTTTTTATTTTCCCTTTACAAGTGAAACAAATATCAATATGGCAGAACCTGATTCATATCTACCTTTTACAACATCCCATGAGATGGCTCATCAAATAGGCTTTGCAAAGGAAGATGAAGCAAACTTTATTGCTTATATAGCCTGCATAAATAATCCTGATATAAATTTTAAATATTCTGGTACCCTTGCAGCATTAACATATTCACTTAGTTCATTAAGACAATATGATCCTCAAAAATATAAAGAACTGTTTTCATTTTGTAGTAAAGGTGTGCTTAATGATATGATATATAATGAAAACTTTTGGAAAAATTATTCTGGTAGTATTGAAAAAATAAGTGAAAAAATCAATGATACTTATCTTAAATCTGCAAGTCAAAAATCCGGCCTAAAAAGTTATAGTGCGATGGTGGATCTGCTTCTTGCTAATTCCCGAAAAAAATAATCCCTTTAACACATTGTTTAAAATGAAGCACGATGTTAAAGAAATTATTTTTATACAAATAAATTTATCTATTCATTTTTGTTATTATTGTACGATATATTATTTAAATCTTCTTGCTGACATATAATCGCTTCTTGTCATCTGTGATATTTTTACTACTTCTCCTGTTTGAGGTGCATGTATATATGAACCATTTCCCACATAAATACCAACGTGATGAGGACTTCCTGTTCCAAAAAATACCAAATCTCCTGCTTGTAAATTCCCTCTAGACACATATTTACCTTGATCTATCTGGTCATATGTAGTCCTACCCATATCTATTCCAAAATGAGCATATACATATTTAGTAAAACCTGAACAATCAAATGTATTTGGGCCATTAGCACCCCATGCATATGGTGTTCCTAAAAATGTCTTAGCATATTCTATTATTGCATTTGAACTAGTTGATGATGATTGTTGTGCACTTTCTTGCGTGCTAGGTTCAGCTTCCACTACATCTCTTACCAAATTACCTCTTGATGGAGTAATTTGTTTAACACTCTGCGTATTCATAACAACATCATATTTAGATGTTTGTGATATTTCATCCTTATGTAATTCCTGCTGTTTTTTAGATTCAGCAATTAATTTACTTTGTACTTTTTTCTCTGCACTAAGCTTGTCCAATTTATTTTCATTGCTTACCTTTAATGCTAGAACTTTTACCTTATTAGCATTTAATGATTTTTGTGTAAGCTCAATAGCTTCTTTTTTGTCATTTAATCCTTTTATAATTTTTTTATCATATTCTACAATATTTTTTATATTTTCCACTCTTGAAATAAGATCCTCTACTCCGTTTGAGTCGAGTAATATTTCTACGTAACTACCTGAACCATTCATATACATGGCTCTCATTCGCTCATTAAATAGGGCTTGTTCACCTTTTATATTACTTTGTGCAACTAAAATATCTTTTGTATTTTGATCTATTTTCTTTTGAGTACTAATGATATCATATTTTGCTTTGTCAATTCCAGAGTAGATATTTTCAATATTAAAATCTAGCGTCTCAATAGATAACTCTAATTTTTCTAAATTCTTCTGTGCTAAACTGTATGAATCCTGTTGCTGTGATAATGGCGCAGCTATTGTTGACATACTTACAGACATAGTTAACCCAATTGATATAAGTAATGGTAATATTTTTCTTCTCATCATTATTCCCCCACATTAATTGTTTTAAAATCATAAATTCTCATTTTATTTTATTAATGATATTATTATAGCATTATATTATAAGAACTCCTAATAACAAATTGCGCGATCGTAACCGTTATCAGAGATTAATATAAATTAACTCCCATAATCTCCTATTAATTTAATTTAACGACATTTCAGAAGGACGGTACATTCCTTTTAACTCATTGCGTTATTGAAATAGATATTTCTTTTATCGGAACTATCATAATTCTTCTTGTCGGTTTATTTATAAATTCCTTTATAGAATTTTGTTCTATGCTTGATGATCCCACTATAGGACTCACTATTTCTTTTGCATCTGTAGTATTCGAAAATGTACTTTCTTTTTTGTTCCCATACAAAATATAAATACTTGCTATAATTACAAATGTGAAGCAGAAAAAGGCCCTAATAGACCTATCGTACATAGATTTATTTATAATTTTAATATTAACTTTTTTAGTAATTACACTTTTGCTGATATTAGAATCATTTAAGATTTCTAGTTTTACTTTTTCATTCTTTGGTAATATATTTGAAATAGCTTCTTTTAAGTCTTCAACTACGGCATATCTCTCGTTAATATCAATTTTTACACACTTTTGTATTATCTTTTTCAGCTTATTGTTAATTTCTGGTCCATAATTTTCATCCAAAAGAGGCTCTATACCCGTATACGGAGTCCTCCCTTTCACCATAAAGTATATTAACATTCCAATTCCATATATATCTGTTTGCATGCAACATTTCCCCGAGCCGTATTGCTCTGGAGCTGCATAACCATTAGATCCCGCACATATCATATCTATATCTTGTGACATATCATTCTTATAAACTTTTGAAATACCAAAATCTATTAATACGACTTTTCCACTTTTCATTATCATTATATTAGATGGTTTTATATCTCTATATATGATGACTGGATTTTGATTATGTAAATAGCCTATAATATCACATAAATCTGATATTATTCTACAAATTTTTTCTATTTGTATTATACCGTTTGCCTTAACATATTCCTTTAATGTTTGTCCATCTACGTAGTCCTGAACCATATATAAATTGTTATTCGTATAAAATGTATCAATTATTTTGCGAATACCTGGATGATTTAAATTTTTCAAAATATTAGCTTCTGTTAAAATATCTATATTTTTTTTATCTTGTATTACTTCTTTTATCGCCCAAAAATTTCCAAGGATTATGTTTTTGCATAAATAAACAACACCCATTCCACCTTTTCCTAGGGTTCTAATTACCTCATATTTTTCATCTAATATATCTCCACTATTTAACATAATTCACCTCTTGTATATTTGCTATTACGCTTTTAACATACATTATTTTGTTTTAAAAATAAGATTACAAATACAATGCAATTGTACCAAACTTTCAATGAATTTACCATATGTTATAGATAATATTTCTAAAATTATGACAATATTTTTTTCGTTTTTTTAAGTACCAATATTAACATTATGAATATAATAATACTGTAAAACAAATTAAGGAGATGACTAAAGATGGCTTACAGTGCTAGAGAGTTATTGGCTCGAATAATAAAATGTGAGGCTGGTGGGGAGGGAGAAAATGGAATGAAAGCTGTTGCCTCTGTAATTATGAACAGAGTTAATGTAGCCGATGGTGAATATCTTAGAATAGGCCAAGGTGATTTAAGAAAAGTTATTTTTCAAACAGGACAATTTGATTGTGTATAGATCGGAAGAGCGTCGTGTAGGGAAAGAGTGTATGGAGAGTGTA
>ERZ1463033.168-NODE-168-length-10501-cov-9.661880_pt1 | contig 10501 bp, 5 predicted proteins | sample MGYA00564481_ERZ1463033 | MGnify/ENA primary metagenome ERZ1463033 (study PRJEB39244, sample SAMEA3635150) | Helicobacter pylori | study: EMG produced TPA metagenomics assembly of PRJEB11511 data set (Assembly of a 5300-year-old Helicobacter pylori...
ATGATAAACAAGGCGGTGATTTTATGTATGAGTTTAAGTTACATTCAAAGTTTAAGCCAACAGGTGATCAACCGCAGGCTATTGATAGCCTCGTGAAAGGAATTGAAGAAGGTGAAAAGTTCCAGACACTTAAAGGAGTAACTGGTTCAGGTAAAACTTTTACCATGGCTAATATTATTGAGAGAGTTCAAAAACCTACCTTAGTGCTGGCTCATAATAAAATCCTAGCTGCACAACTTTGCTCAGAGTTTAGGGAGTTTTTCCCTGACAATTGCGTTGAGTATTTTGTGTCATATTATGATTATTATCAGCCTGAAGCTTATATCGCACAGACAGACACATTTATAGAAAAAGATTCATCCGTTAATGATGATATTGATAAATTAAGACATTCAGCTACATCTGCATTACTTGAGCGTAATGATGTTATTGTGGTTGCTTCAGTTTCATGCATATATGGTCTTGGTAATCCAGAAGAGTATAAAAAACTTACAGTGTCGCTTAGGGAAGGTATGGAAAAGGATAGAAATGAAGTAATAAGACATCTTGTAGATATACAGTATGAAAGAAATGATATGAATTTTATTCGTGGAACTTTTAGAGTACGAGGAGACACTATTGATATATTCCCTGCATCGTCATCCAGTGAGGGGATTAGGGTAGAATTTTTCGGAGATGAAATAGAGAAAATTAGAGCATTTGATGCGCTTACTGGAGAAACTATAGGAATTCGTAAACATGTATCTATTTTTCCAGCCTCTCATTTCGCGACATCGAAGGATAAATTAGAAATCGGTATAGCTCAAATAGAACAGGAACTTGAAGAGAGATTAAAGGAACTTATTTCGGAGGATAAGGCGCTTGAGGCGCAAAGACTTAAACAAAGAACTAATTATGATATTGAAATGATGAGAGAAGTTGGTTACTGCACTGGTATAGAGAATTATTCTAGAATTTTAGATGGTAGACCTTCAGGAACAGCACCTCAAACATTGATGCAATATTTTCCAAAAGATTTCTTGATGTTTATAGATGAGAGTCATGTAACTCTTCCACAGGTTAAGGCTATGTTTGGGGGAGATAAATCAAGAAAAACTAATTTAATTGATTATGGGTTTAGACTTAAATCAGCTTATGATAATAGACCATTAACTTTTCCAGAGTTTGAGAGTAGTATGAACCAAACAGTATTTGTAAGCGCAACGCCAAGTGTTTATGAGGAAGAACATAGTGGAAATATTGCAGAACAAGTAATAAGACCTACGGGATTATTAGATCCTGAGATTGTAATAAGGCCTGTTAAAGGACAAATAGATGATTTATATGCTAGCATTCAGGACACAATAAAAAAAGGCTTTAGAGTTTTGGTTACAACGTTAACTAAAAAAATGTCAGAGGATTTGACTAAATACTTTAGAGAAATGGATATGAAGATAACTTATTTGCATTCGGATATTGATACAATAGAAAGAATGAAAATTATTCAGGATCTAAGGCTTGGCACATTCGATGTATTAGTAGGTATAAATCTTTTAAGAGAAGGATTAGATATTCCAGAGGTAGCACTTGTTGCGATACTTGATGCAGATAAGGAAGGATTTTTGCGTTCTGAAACATCATTAATTCAAACAATAGGAAGAGCCGCAAGGAACTCAGAGAGTAGAGTAATAATGTATGCAGATAGAATTACAAAGTCTATGAAAAAGGCTATGGATGAAACTACAAGAAGGCGAAAACTTCAGATGGAGTATAATGAAGAACATGATATAGTACCAACTACTATTGTAAAAGATATTAGAGATGTAATAGGATCTATAACGGTAGCTGAGGATGAAGAGGTATATGAAACTCTTGAGGCGGCTAAAGAAGCAAATTATGATGAAACTAAAAAATTAATGGATAAGTATGAAAATGAGATGAAGCAGGCAGCTAAGGATTTACATTTTGAAAAAGCTGCTCAGCTTAGAGATATAATTTATAAACTTAAAAAGCAGATTAAAGATATTTAAATTTAATTTAAATAAATATGAGGATTTGATTGTTTTGTTACTGAGGAGGAGACCATGAGAGATAAGATTTTTATAAAAGGCGCTAAGGTTCATAATTTAAAAAACGTTGATTTGGAGATACCAAGAGACAAGTTAATAGTGTTTACTGGACTTTCGGGATCTGGTAAATCATCTCTTGCTTTTGATACATTATATGCAGAGGGACAAAGACGATATGTAGAGTCATTGTCGGCTTATGCAAGGCAATTTCTAGGCAATATGGATAAACCAGATGTCGAATATATAGAAGGATTATCCCCTGCTATTTCTATAGATCAGAAAACTACTAATAGGAATCCACGTTCTACTGTGGGTACTGTAACTGAAATTTATGATTATTTGAGACTGCTTTATGCTAAAGTGGGAACGCCACATTGTCCTAAATGTGGCAAGGAGATTTCTCAGCAGACTGTAGATCAAATGGTGGATAGAATAATGGAGATGCCACTAAAAACTAAGATTTCGATTTTGTCTCCAATCATAAGGGGGAAAAAGGGCGAACATGTTAAAATTATAGAGAACATTAAAAAAAATGGTTTTGTTCGTGCTAGAATAGATGGCACTACTGTAGAACTTATGGAAGAGGATATAAAACTAACGAAAACTAAGAAACACAGTATAGAGATAGTAATAGATAGAATTTCTGTAAAAGAGGAAGTACGTAGTAGACTTACTGAATCCTTAGAAAGTGCATTAAAACTTGCAGAGGGTACTGCAATTGCTAGTGTTGTTGATGGTGAAGATATACTCTTTAGTGAGCATTTTGCTTGCATAGATTGTGGTATTAGCATTGGAGAGTTGGCCCCTAGGATGTTTTCTTTTAACGCTCCTTATGGTAAGTGCGACAATTGTGATGGACTTGGTACCCTTATGGAAATTGATGAGGATCTTATAATACCAGATAAAAGCAAGAGCATTAAAGGCGGGGCTGTTATGTCTTTTGGGGAAGGTAGCCTTAAGGAAGATTCATGGACTTTTTCAGTACTAAGGGCTTTAAGTGAAAAGTACAAATTTAGTTTAGATACACCAATAGAGGAATATGATCCAGAAATTCTTAAAATACTATTGTATGGAACAAATGGTGAAAAAGTTAAGGTTAATTATGTTAAAGAATATAGATCGGGTACTTTTAATCATGCATATGAAGGCATTATAAATAACTTGAAAAGAAGATATTTTGAAACATCTTCTGATTATATAAAGAGAGATGTAGAGCAATATATGGGTGATAATGCATGTCCTAAGTGTAAGGGCGCAAGGTTAAGCCCAGAGGTGCTTGCAGTAACAGTTGGTGGTAAAAATATAAGTGAATTTTGTCAATTATCTATTATAGATGAAGTTATGTTTCTAAAAGATATAAAATTATCAGAGAAAAATAAAATTATATCTAATCAAATATTTAAAGAGATAAATGATAGACTTAATTTTTTAAAGGATGTAGGTCTTGATTATTTGAACTTAGCTAGATCAGCAGCTACATTATCTGGTGGAGAAGCACAGAGAATAAGACTTGCAACCCAGATAGGTTCTAGTCTAATGGGCGTTTTGTACATATTAGATGAGCCAAGTATTGGTCTACATCAAAGGGATAATGATAAACTTATAAAGACATTAAAACACTTAAGAGATATAGGGAATACTGTAATTGTTGTAGAGCATGATGAGGATACTATGAAGGCATCAGATTTTATTGTAGACGTTGGTCCAGGCGCTGGTGAACATGGTGGAGAAGTTGTCGCTACCGGAACAATCGAAGATATAAAGAATTGTGAAAGGTCTATTACAGGTCAATATTTAAGTGGCAAGAAAAAGATTGAGGTTCCAAGCAAAACAAGAGGATCGAATGGACATTGTATAAAAATACTTAATGCAAGGCAAAATAATCTAAAGAATGTTAGCGTAGATTTTCCATTAGGTGTATTTACTTCAGTTACTGGTGTTTCAGGCTCTGGAAAGAGTACTTTGGTAAATGAAATTTTATTTAAAGGTCTTAATAAAAAATTGAATCATTCTAAAAAAAATCCTGGACTTCATAAAGATATCTTAGGATGGGAAAACATAGATAAAATTATTAATATAGATCAAGGTCCTATAGGGCGTACTCCTAGGTCAAACCCAGCTACATATACTGGCGTTTTTGATGTGATTCGTGATGTTTTCTCCATGAGCTCTGAGTCGAAAATCAGGGGGTATAAACCAGGAAGATTTAGCTTTAATGTGAAGGGTGGAAGATGTGAAGCCTGCCACGGTGATGGAATAATTAAAATAGAAATGCAATTTTTATCTGATGTTTATGTTCCTTGCGAAGTTTGCAAGGGTAAAAGATATAATAGAGAAACTTTAGAGGTTAAGTATAAGGGGAAAAACATTGATGATATTTTAAACATGACGGTTGAAGAGGCTGTTAAGTTCTTTGAGAATATTCCGAGAATTTATAGTAAACTTAAAACACTAATGGATGTTGGTCTTGGTTATGTAAGACTTGGGCAACCTTCAACACAGTTATCAGGTGGCGAGGCTCAGAGGATTAAACTTGCTTCAGAATTATCTAAGAGGAGCACTGGTAAGACATTTTACATTTTGGATGAGCCAACTACAGGCCTTCATATCGATGATGTTAGTAAGCTTATTATAATACTTCAAAGACTTGTAGATTCAGGAAATACAGTTGTTGTAATTGAACATAATCTAGATGTTATAAAGTGCTCAGATTACGTTATAGACTTAGGACCTGAGGGCGGAGACAAGGGCGGCACCATTTTATGTACTGGTACACCAAAAGAAATATCTTTAAATGTAAATTCATATACAGGACATTATCTAAAAAAAATGTTATAATTTATATAAGGCTAGCATAAAGTGAATGCTAGTCTTTGACTATTTTTTAAAGAGGAGAAAGTGCATTATGGCTGAGATAAGTGAGATTATGAAATATGCTATTATAGCGATTATTTACATTATAATAATATTTGCATTAAGAATAATGTATAAGGACATAAAAGGTGGTGCAAAAAAGAAACCAGTTATAAAGAAAACTATGGGTCTTGAAGTTATGGAAAGAGGAGACAATCTTAATTTAAGGGTCGGCGCAGTTATACCTTTAAATGATGAACTTTCAATAGGTAGAAAGGCAGATAATATTTTAATTCTGGGAGATAAATATGTGTCTTCTCAGCATGCAAAAATATATTTGAAAAATACAAATTATATTTTGCAGGATTTGAGAAGTACTAATGGTACTATAATGAACAACAAAACGGTTAAGGATACAGTGTATATAAAAAAAGGTGACGTAATTAAAATAGGAACTTCAACATTTAAGGTTATAGGGTAAATTATGAGTGCAAGCGGGGTGATATTATGGATAGTATAAAACAAGAGAGAAAGCTGCTACGGTATACTTATCTTTTATGTATAGTTTTATTTTTGAATATGTATTTTATTGGAAAAAACGAGTTCGACAAAAAAGCTTTAATAATGGGTGGGATAATATGCTTTGTTTTTGCAGCTTCACATTTTATTATAAGAAGATTTTTTCCGGATGGGGATAAATATATCCTACTTTTCTCAAATGTATTGGCGGTTATAGGTATAGGAATGTTATATAGGTTGGACTCGCCCGTTGCGATTAAACAACTTATTTTTTATGCAGTTGGAATAGCTATATTTATTTTAGTGGTAGTTCTTTTCCCAAGTTTAAGTAAGTTTGGGAAGTACAAATATGTTTATATGATATGTACTCTTATTCTTATGTCTTTGGGAAGTATAATGGGAGCGACAACCTATGGAGCTAAAAATTGGGTAAAAATAGCTGGGTTCACTTTTCAACCAACAGAATTTGGTAAATTATCTTTGGTGGCATATTTAGCAGCATCATTGCAATATTACGGAATAAAAACCGAAGGGAAGTCAGAAATCTCTAAATTTAAGGCTTTAATTGAACCTGGAATAGTAGTTATGATATCACTTGGACTTATGGTAGTTCAAACAGACTTGGGTTCGGCCCTCCTATTTTTTGCTATATCAATAACTATGTTATATATTGCAACATCAAATTTTAAATATATCCTAATATGTTTAGTATTATTTATGGTAGGTGGATTTATAAGTTATCAAATGTTTGGACATGTGCGGTTGAGGGTTACGATTTGGGGTGACCCCTGGAAATATGCAACTAAGGATGGATATCAGTTAGTACAATCTTTAATTTCCATAGCCTCGGGTGGTCTTTTCGGAACAGGTCTTGGTCTTGGACATCCTGGAATGGTTCCTGTAGTTACTACAGATTTTATTTTTGCAGCTGTTTGTGAGGAGATGGGACTAGTTACTGGATTTGCTATTCTTATTTTATATTTTTTATTGTTTTACAGGTGTATGAGGGTACCTATTTATAGCAAGGATAACTTTACGAGGTTACTTGCGGTGGGATATAGTACAATGCTAGCTGCTCAAGTATTAGTAATAGTAGGGGGAGTAGTTGGAGCTATTCCTCTAACGGGTATAACGCTACCGCTAGTTAGTTCTGGAGGAAGTTCAATGCTAGTTACTTTTTTTTCACTAGGTATACTTCAAAAAATTTCGGAGGACGGTCAAAATTATGAATGATTTTGTAAGTAATATAAAAAAGGTCCTGTTGGTATTTTTAATACTCTTTATTGCTTTGATTACATATATAACTTATGTATATATGTTTAATAGTCAGAAAGCGGTAGCTAGTACCTCTAATCGAAGACTTTGGGCAGAGAGAAATAAGGTTCTACGTGGAACAATTTATGACAAGGATATGGTAGCTTTAACAAAAAGCACTAAGACAAGTGAAACATCTCAAAAACAGAATTATTTACAAGGTGCAGTTTTTGCACATGCTATAGGATATATGGATCCTGTTTATGGACTTAGTGGCCTTGAAAAAAAATATGATGCACAGCTTATGGGCAATAACGATACACCTCTTTCAAAATTTGTCTTTTTTAATAAGGAAACTGAGCAAAAAGTTGGTAATGGTTTAAGGACTACGCTTGACTCTAAACTCCAAAAAAAAGCTTATGAACTTTTAGGTGATCATCGAGGTTCTATAGTAGCAATGAACCCTAAAACTGGAGAAATTTTAGCTATGGTTTCTAAACCTTCTTATGATCCTAATAATTTAGAGGAAAATTGGAAGAGTATAGTTGCAAATAAGGAAATGCCTCTTCTTAATAGAGCAGTATCCGGATTATATCCACCAGGGTCTACATTTAAGACTGTTACGGCAGCAAGTGCTTTAGAAAACATAGCCAATGTTTACAATAGCAGCTTAAATGATAATGGTAGTTTAATTGTCAATGGAACAAAACTCTTGGAAGATTATAATGGTGAATCTTTTGGAAATATAGATTTTAAATCTGCCTATATGCATTCTAGTAATGTGTTTTTCGGATCATTGGGTCTTGATTTAGGAAATAAGGCATTAAAAGATACCGCAGAAAAGTTTTATTTTAATAAGAATATTCCAACCATAGGGTTAACCATAGAAAACAGTGTGTTTCCAAGCTACAAAAACAATGAAAAAGGTAATATTGCTCAGAGTGCTATAGGTCAGGCGGGGGATTTAGTTACACCTATGCAAATGGCATTAGTTGTGAGCACAGTTGCTAATGGTGGTACAATGATGGAACCGATGCTTGTTAAAGAAATATTAAGTAGCAAGGGTAAGTCTATAGAGAAATTACAGCCCAAGCAGCTTGGACAAGTAATGACAAAAAATAATTCTGATATTATGAAGGGTTTAATGAAGGAGGTAGTGTCTCAAGGAACAGGCACTAGTGCGGCTCTTTCTGACGTAGTAGTTAGTGGTAAAACGGGTACTGCAGACCATGATGACCCGAGTAAACAAGAAGCCCCACATGCTTGGTTTACTGGATTTGCGCCTTATGATGATCCTCAAATTGCTATAGCGGTAATTGTAGAGGAAGGCGGACAAGGTGGAGTTAAAGCTGCGGAGATAACTAGGGAACTTGTTAGAACTTATTTGAAATAAAATTCTAACTTTGTTAATTTTAAAAAACGTGCGAAAGCATGGGCATAATGGTAAAAATATAAAGTCAAATATTATAATAATATTTGACTTTATATTTTATATACCATGATTTATTTAGTAGTATAATTAGAGATAATGACGTATAAAATGAATGCGGTATAGAAAAAAATAATATATGTAGTAACTTGTAATAAATTGCCCGGGAAATTTAAACGTATTGGTATAATCTTGAATATATATGTTTAAGTGAAAACAATTATAATCTTAAAGGGGAGGGGTTGTATTATGTTTGACTTTAATTATCAGCTAAAGACTCTTCCGGATGCACCAGGAGTATATCTTATGAAAAATAATCTTGGTGAAATAATATATGTTGGAAAGGCTAAAATATTAAAAAATAGAGTAAGACAGTATTTTAAATCATCAAAAAATCATTCTGTAAAAGTTATGGCTATGGTGAAAAATATAGCTGAATTTGAATATATAGTAACTGATTCAGAGATGGAGGCATTGATACTTGAGTGCAATCTTATTAAAAAATATAGCCCAAGATATAATATTTTGCTTAAGGATGATAAGCATTATCCATTTATAAAGATAACTATTAAGGAGGAGTTCCCGAGGGCATTTGTAACTAGAAATATTGCAAATGATGGAGGGAGATATTTTGGACCATACACAGATTCAGCAGCTGTATATAGTACCATTGAACTTATAAAACAAATATTCCCGCTTAGAACATGCAGAAGAAATATTAAAGAAGGTGTCCTTTATGATAGACCATGTTTAAACTATCATATAGGATTATGCAAAGCCCCTTGTACAGGGTATATAAGTAAAGAAGATTATGGGAAAATTATAAAAGGTGTTTTGGATCTACTTACGGGAAAAGATAAAAGTATAAAGGAAGATTTAAGAAACAAAATGGAAAGTGCATCGGAAGTTTTGGAATTTGAAAAAGCAGCAATGCTTCGGGATAAGATTATGGCTATAGAAAAAATAAATGAGAAACAAAAGATTATAATAGGAAATTGTGAGAATGAAGATTTCATTAATGTGTATGTTGATGAAAAAGATGTTTGTATTCAGGTGTTTTTTCTTCGTGATGGTAAGATAGTAGGTAGAGAACATTTTATTTTAAATGATGAAGCAGATAATGTAGAAAATGAACTTATAGAAGAATTTATAAAGAGGTTTTATGGCGGGACGGCATTTATCCCTAAAACAATATATGTACCATTTATAAGTGAGGTGGAAATTTTAGAACAATGGCTTAGTGCTAAAAAAGATTCAAAGGTAACTATTAAAATTCCTCAAAAGGGAGAAAAGAAAAAAACTTTAGAGATGGTTGCAAATAATGCAAAGATAACTCTTGAAAATTTTAAATTAAAGGATATGCAAGATAAGGAAATTCATAAAATCGCAATGCAAGAGATTACAGAATTATTAAAACTTGATGAAATACCTGATAGAATTGAATCATATGATATATCGAATATAATGGGTGTAGATTCTGTTGGGAGTATGGTAGTTTTTGAAGGTGGAAAGCCTAAAAATAGTGATTATAGAAGGTTTAAGATAAAGTCAGTAATAGGAGCTAATGATTATGATAGTATGCGGGAAATCTTAGAACGGAGATTTCGTCGAGGCCTTGATGAAGTGGAGAGAATAAAAGAGAGAAATTTAGACCTTAGTAAGGGCAAGTTTTGTGTGTTCCCGGATTTAATTCTTATGGATGGTGGAAAAGGCCAGGTTAATGTGGCACTTGAGGTTTTAAATAATCTTAATATTGATATACCGGTATGCGGAATGGTTAAGGATGATAGGCACAAAACTAGAGGTCTAATATATAATAATATAGAGTTATTTATGAAAAGTAATTCCCAAAGTATGCATTTGATTACTAGAATACAAGATGAGGTCCATAGATTTGCAATTACTTATCACAGAACACTTAGGGATAAAAGAACATTATATTCTATATTGGATAACATACCCAATATAGGAGAAAAGAGAAGAAGAGAGTTATTAAAAAAATTTGGTAGTATAGATAATATAAAAGGTGCTGGTGTAAAAGAACTAATGGATACACCATCTATGGATAGCAAGTCAGCAGAGTGCATTATATCATATTTTAAAAATAATAAATAACCTTATTAGGAAGATTTATATTATGATAAATTTAAACTGTTGAAATATTGTAGTAAAAAGGGTAAACTAAAAGAACTATATCTTGCATAACATAAATAATATTATTTATGTTATGCAAGTATATAAATATATTAATATTTTCAAGGAGCAGAATATGAAATTATATGCGGAATTATTTAAACAAATAAATAAAGTAACAGACAATTCTAATATAAAGGTAGACGAACCAATGGGAAACCATACTTCTTTTAGAGTGGAGATCGGAAGAGCGTCGTGTAGGGAA
>ERZ1463033.170-NODE-170-length-10454-cov-9.303779_pt1 | contig 10454 bp, 8 predicted proteins | sample MGYA00564481_ERZ1463033 | MGnify/ENA primary metagenome ERZ1463033 (study PRJEB39244, sample SAMEA3635150) | Helicobacter pylori | study: EMG produced TPA metagenomics assembly of PRJEB11511 data set (Assembly of a 5300-year-old Helicobacter pylori...
ATAAACCTATAGGAAATATTTATGAAGATGAGTTTTGTTACTACAAATATTATAAGAAACAGATAATTAATATCTCTAATTTTATTACTGTATGATTGGTATAGCTTTACTTAAGAGGGTATTTGATGATTTTGATTTGAATATGGAGGAGTGCACCGGTTTTGCCATGAAAGAAATTATTTCATCAATAGAACGGGGGGCTTATGAGGACTTGTTAGATGGAGGAACATCGAATAAAACAGTTATAGAACAAAATTTTGAAACTATGAATCGTATGGCAGCTAATAATGAACTTTTAAGAAATATCGACTATGATGCAGTTCTTGATTTAGATGGAGATTTTGTGCTTCGCCTTAATTATACATGCTTTTACGATAGGTTTGTAAAATACTGTAGAGAGCACAATGTGACTCATGAGGTGTTGCCACTGAGTAGTCTCAAAAAACAATTAAGTAATATGCAGTACTGTAAATGCTACAATAAGCCTGTGAATTTTTCAGTGAGACAAGAAAATCCAAAGAATAAAAAGACTTTTAGGTGTGCAGTGGTTTATATTAGTAAGCTACGCGCAAAGAATGTTGATATAGATTTTATTGCAGATGATAACATGGTAGATTGAATATATTAAAATGAAATTCATTTTGATATGCTCCCTTTTTATTTGATAAAGTCCATCTCCTAAAACTAGACCCTTACTTAGCATAATATATTTTTTATAAACTTCTCTATAGCCTGGAGCCATTTAAAAATAAAAAAAGAACCCACAATGAGTTCTTATAAATGATAAGCTGTTTAATATCCGGTTATTGATGAGAAAAACAGCAGGCTCAGCCAATTTATAATTTATGTTTAATTTGAATTGCTAACACTACCTGCAAGTTACCAGCAAGTTAAATTTTCAATTAAAATACGTTGATTAATCAGTGTTCAGCTCACTTTCCATATTGATCCCAATTACAAAATAAGCTTACCAGCAAGTTACCAGCAAGTTAAATTTTAAGCCCAATAAGGAATGTATTTAAAATATCTTGGAGCAGTATTGGGATCAACAGGCTTTATTTGTTCCCCTTCTACTGCATCTCTTATAATTCTTGATACACTGGATATTACTTTATCATCTAAGCCAAAACGTTCTCTTAGACTTGTATTAGTCATATAATCTCTCATAACATACTTCAGACAAGCATGAAGATAGCACGCCCTTACTTTATCCTCTTTACTCATTTCCTTAAACGGGACATGTGCAAACAGTATGACTTTAGTATGTTCCTCTGTAGCTTCTATAATAGGCGCTGGTAATTGGTATCTTTCTGTTAAAGCTACTATCTTATCAAATCCACTTCCTCTTTCTTCACAAACACCAATTCTTCTCATAAAAGATGCAAGTGCCTCATTTCTTGATCGAGGTGGACTATCAATAAATCTCTCTATTTTTACAAGAGGAAATCCTGGATTAGTTACTTCCATTCTATTACAAAATATTTCAACCATAGGACCTGTTCCTCTAATTGTAAAATCTTGATGAATTATTGCATTTGCAACCAATTCTCTAACTGCCAGTTCTGGATACATAGGTAATTCCTGTCTTAGTGCCTTTCCAATAACCTCATTTCGAGGTAATAAATTATCTATAAAATCAATAAGTCCCTCAAAACCCGATGCATAACCTTTGCCACCCTCTTGCTCTCTGATTGTTTCATATTTGCTGTTTCCTTTATATAAAATTACACGAACAGCTTTCCTTTTCAAATGTTTAAAATCTGATAATTTCTTTGCAAATAATATAGCTCCCAAATTAGTAATATTCCACTCACCTGCACTGTTAACCTCAAGCATATCATCTTCCTTTAGTCTATTTAAAATATTACTTCTTCCCTCTGGTAATGGAAGTTGCAATAATTCAAAATACTTTGGGTAATCTAACAAATTCAACACTTCTGTGTCAAGTAAATGATCCATAGCAATCATTGACTCGAAGGGCTTGTTGTCAAATATTCTCCACAGTTCTCTTTCGACTTCTGGAAAGTCCTTAAGATTTTTTTATATGATCCAACTCTGATATACTCACTACCTTTAAACTGAACAGGCTTATCTGCTGCTCTTTCAATTTCTAAAATAACAACTTTTTTATCCTCCAAGGTCAACTCATAAAAAGTAAAAATAATCTTAGGTGATAATAATCTTAAAAGCCAACTCTCCAAATCTTCATTCCCTTTTTTCGCATTCTTTCCCATGAAAGTAGTTCCTACTACGTCATGATTCTCATCTTCGATACCCCAGACCATATAAGCTTTTGTTTTTCCATTTAAGGCAGCCGAATTACTTAACGCTGAGATATATTCTCCAATAGCTTCTGGGTCATCGTTATTAACTTTAAATTCTACCCATCCAGTTTTATTTGTAAAAGTTCTTAATTCCTTTAATAAACTTATTAAATAACCCTCTGAACGTATCATTATTAATCACCTTTTCCAAAATACCGATTTTTTTATTATTCCATATTAAAATATCTAATACTCTAATTACAATATAACAATTATATCATACCTTTGTTTCTTCTATATAATACTAATAAATTTTTTTCATTAAAATAGCTCTTCTCTAATCTTATTTTTAAAAACTACTGCAGTTACTATTTATATTGGTTATTAACGTAATTGTTTTTTAATAAAAAAACAATAAATAGATATTCCTATTTAATTTCTATTGTTCCTTCAAACTAAACTTTCCATTCTGCTTTTATAAAATACACCTAATACACTCCCTTTGCTTAACATTACAAATAGAATATCCTCTTGTCACTAACTGCACCTAAGAATTATAAACCTTAAAATATACCACTGACTAAATTATTACGCTTTCCTGTTCTAAAGTAACTTTATTTTCTATAACAAAGCCAATTAAATCATGTAATTCTTTAATAGTATCATCCTCTAACAATTTTTTGAGCTTAAGAATATACTTATCATCTTCAATATATTCCCAACACTCACTATATTCTTTCATAATTTGTACATTCATTAAATAGGGTTTAACATTATAAAAAATAAAGCTCTTTATATTTCTATAAATATTAAACCCACCTAAATCTATGTCACCCCAATGATAAAATTCGATGAATTTATCACAATAAATTAATTTCTTGTATAATCTATTTAGAAACCTCTTTTGTACCGGAGTATAAAAGCCACCAGTAAAAATGATCAATGATTCTTTTTCTTTTGCACAAAGATAATTGAAATTCGCCTTATTTTCCACTGATATAACTTTATTGAAACTAAAATTTAGTAATTTAAATTCTTTTATAGTCTTAGAGTTTAGAGATACTCCATAAGAGAAACATGCTAAATCAATATTATTTTCCTTTAACTTAAACTCAATATTACCTTTTAGATGAAGTTCACAGGTAGTCTTTTCTATGCCTACTACTTTAAGTACTTCATCCCCATCCATATTATTATCTACTTCATTAAAATACTTTTTAAGCAAAGAAATTACTATTCCTCTAAGCTGTTTTTCAAAAATTTTACTATTACCTAAGTATCTTTTACTGAATACTCTTTCATATATCGTATCATTGTTTTTTAAAAGTTCATCTATACCTTTGAGTGTATTTAGAATAAGTTCTCTCTTGTCTTTATCTTCTATTATTTTAGGAATCCCATGTTTTTCTAAAACATGCATCTTCCAATCACTAAAAATCTGCTTTATACTATAATTAGTAACACAATCATCATATAAACTTAACTGCCCCTCAACACCAATCAAAATATCTTTCTTCTCAGTCATTTCCGAAAGTTTATAAAATATATCTATATCTTTTAAATTAAAAAGTATTCTATCAATTATGTTATCTTTACTGACCCATTTTATTTTTATTAGTCCCCTATCCTCAAGTTCATTAGCTACATCATTAATATAGATTCTATACTTATAATTTGAGTCTTTATTATACTCTTTAAAAGAAGTAAAATTCACAGACATATTTCCTTCTTTTAAACCTCTATCGCTTTTATTACTACTTTCATATCGCTGAATGATCTTTGTAGTTATTACTTTTTCCATATAATCACCTTATAACCCACCATTTATTAGTTTTCCAATTTCTTTATCTTCAAATTCGGCTATAGTTATCATTCTTTTATTTTCATTTTTCATATAAAGAATCTTATCAACACAAGGCCCTATAACAGGAATTTTATCATCTGGTGCCGCAATAATTGCTTGAAATCCAAGCTTCCTTAAGAGCTCAATACTAATCATCGCATGTTCCTCATCCATCTTGCTAAATGCTTCATCAAATATGATAAGCCTCATAGTGTTATTATCTTTAGAATTATATATTCTATAGTGATTTGCAAAAGCAGCTAACACTGCAATGAAGAATGGACTCTGCGTCTCTCCCCCGGAATTTTTTCTTAATATTTTTGAAAGATCAGATTTATCTGTCCCTATTATTTGCTCCATATCAAATTCCAAGTAGGTCTTATAATCTGTATATATGTCAATCTGCTTTCTTAGTTGCTCCATATCACTACCAGTTATATTCTCCGTAGTGTTTACTATAATATTAAATAAAAATTCTATTTGATCTTTATATTGTTCTTCAAAAAGGCTTGCCGTTAAATCCATTCCCAAAAACTCATTTTTGAGCATATTATAGAAATCAATATACTTCCCTTTAGGTCTTACTATAAATTTATATCTTTTTTCTCCAAATCTCATTTTTTCAAGAGATCTATTAATAAAGGTTACCTGTTCCTCAGTTTTGTCTATTGCATCTTTTAGTCTCGATAATAAATCAGTTTTAAATGCAGTATAAGCCTTTTCCTTTTGTATATTAATCTTCTCAATGTATTGTGGCAGTTTTGTTTCCACTAATAAATTCAACTGTCCACTATATTTTTCATTATCTTGCGCATGAGTATCCCAAGTCAATGAGTTTTTATTACAATATTCTCTTCTTTGCTTAGCTACATTTTGAAATTGAGTTGTTTTATTCTTATCAAGAGCATCATATTTTTCTTTATAGGTTGTTAAAATGGCAGTGTAATTTCTAAATCTATCAACCACATCCTTGAAGCACTTCTCACCTGAATTTTCCATCCAATTATTGTCAAAGTTTTCATTTAATCTTCTTTCTAAATATTGTTGTTTTTCTTGTTGGTCAATTACTTTTTGTATGCCACCTTCAATAACATTTTCTTTCTTACCAATTTCTTTATTTAGATTCTTTACTAATTGTTCTAGCTCATCTTTTTCACTTATCTGTTGATTATAGGTCTCCTTGAGCCGTTCTACATAAAACAAATCTACTTTTGAAAGTTCGATTTCTTTCTCTTGCTTTTTACTTTCTAATATGCCAATTTCATTGATTTTCTCTTGTTCAATAAGTCTAACAGTTACTTCCTCTTTGCTATAAACCTTAAGATTAATAAAGCCACCTAACTTCTTTTTGATTTCATCTAACTCGGCAATTTTTAGCTCTAATTCGGTTAAATTTATAGTAAGTCCTTGTATCCGTAATTTTCTAGATTCAGCTCCTATACAACGATTTTTTAAATACAAATCCGGGTGCAACCTCCTGGCTATATACCCTTTGTAAAGAAAGCAATCCTTTGTTATTGCTGTTTTATGCTTTCTAATTTCATTAAAATCATCACATTTAATTACCCTGCCAAGAAGATAGTCTATATAAACTCTCACATATTCGTTATCAGTAACAATTTCTTCCGCTAGTGAATTCCTAACTACTGCATATTTATCTTTTGCTATTTTTTCCACGTCCACTATACCAGCATCATAAAACTGACGTTTATCTAAGCTTTTATAAATATTAATTGCTTCCTGATAATATTGTGGCTCTATAATTAAATAAAACTTCTGCCAGTTCATGTAACCTTCTAAAGCATCTATCCACTCCTTATCCTTGACCTCAATTAAATCAGCTACTATTTCAACTTTTGTATCAATGCAGTAAATTTCAGATAATCTACTTTCAAGAATATTTTTTAAATTACCAGTAGACGGTGGATAAACTATACCTTTAATCAATCTATCTAGTTCTTCTTTAATAGTTTCTCTGTCCTCATTATGTTTTGAGAGTTGTGTTGCTACATTTCCATATTGGTCTTTTATTATCTGGGTTAAATCATATAAATTACGATTTAGTTCAAGAAAACTATCTTCGTTAATATTATATAGCTTCATTTGTGAAATTTCTTTTACGTAATATTCTAAATCAATACTTAAATTATCATTCATTAAATTTAAATATTGTAAACAATTAACCCATCTTTCAAATCTTATGGCATCTGCTTTAAAAGAGTCTTGTATATTTTTAAATTCAGTTACCTTAATAGTTAATTCTTCTATTTCCTTATATAAAACTATCTCTTGTGAGTTTTGTATTTGATCCCTTAATTTAGCTATTTCCTCCACAAGACTTTTAACTCTAATCTCTGATTCTTCCATCCTATTACTTTCTATATCAATAAATTGCTTTGCATCACTTATTTCTTGCTGTAATTTTATATAGTTTATATTTTCTAGTTCTAATTCGCTTTTATCATATATGAATTTACTAATTTTATATTGTTCTCTAATATCTTCAAGCTTTTCATACTCTTCAGATATAACTTGTAAGCTTTTTATTTGATTTTCTACGCCCTCAGCCTCTTTTTCTATTTTTTTATAAATTCTGATAGGTGTAACCATAGCTTCTACATCTATTTTTATATCATCACAAATAAATTCCTGTATAAATTGTTCTATGCTAGCAGGTGGTTTAAAAGCTACAGATTTTTTAAAAACATCAAAAAAACTACTCTTTAGTTTACCCATATATTCATGTAAAAAATGCTCATTATATTCCTCAGTAGAATGTGGCTTTAATAAGCTACCATACTCCTCTTTTAAATTCTTTATTGATAATGGAGTATTCTGCTTTATAAATCCTGTTTCAGGTAAAGTGCCTTTTAATCTAAAGAACATGTGGTCATAATCATTAATATCCTTCCTTACTTCAAAAACTACACCTAAACAGAACACCTCTTTTGTCACTGTATTTAGTACTTCTATAACAATATAGCTATTAAAATCCATATTATCTCTTAAGCACTTTTTCCCTTCATCATTGCTATCCTGAATCATTCCCCTTAAGTATTCTATTAATTTCCTTTGAGAATTCTCATTCGCCGCTTTATTAAAATAATTCCCCCTCAGGTCTCCTAAAATAATCAGCTGAAGAGCATCAAGTATAGTAGACTTACCAGCACCAGTTTCTCCAGTTATAAAATTTATACCTTTAGCCAACTCTATTGTTCTGTATTGAATGTAATGCCAGTTTACCAAATGTAGCTTAGTTAAATATCTCATCTAACTCCTCCCCCATATCACTAATTTCCTGTGCATTGTTATCCTTTCCCTTAAATTCTTCCAAAATATTTCTTACAATATTACCATCTATGCAATGAAGTATTGAGGGGTATATTACATACATGGTAGACGGCTCCGTATATGATCCATCAATTTTTTCTATGAAATTATATTTAGAAAGCACTCTTAATGCCTCTATTTGTTTAGTTTCATGCAATAAGTTTGTTGAAAGATGAAATACATCAATTTTACTTAATAGTTCTGATAACTGAAATGTAGTAAATAAACCAATGTTGACTGATTCTTGTTTTTCCTCATATATCAGTCTAGCTAGCAATAAAAAAATAGTAGTAAGTTTTGAAAATTTTAAATTATTCTTAAAATCCTCACTCTCAATATAATAAACACCATTATTACTATCATTTATCAAGTCAAAACCACCAAGTTTTAAATATTCCTTGACCATAGATTCATACTCTTCTGTAAATGAATAAAGTGGATCTCTATACAAATTTTTATCCCTATGATAACGTTTTTCAAGAATGTAAGTCACACTTAGTAGCCTCTGAATGGTCCTTTTAAATAATTCTTGTTTCTCCCCTGTTAAGCTATCGAATTGAAGTATCTCCATTTTCTTTCCTCCTAAATTCTATTTTAGGCAATCTCCACCTACCATAATCCATTATTTCTTCACTAATAATTTTAGATTTGTATTTACATCTCTTCTTCTGGGTTAACTTATAGGCCATAATAAATTTCATAAATTCCTCATTGTCCTGAATAAGAAAATCGTTAGTGCTTATACAATCTCTATTTCCCATATTTATTTTAATAAAATCTTCTATGACAGAATCTCTAAACTTATAAATCATTTTCCTCATGTTACTCGAGATAATTAAGTCCTTTTGAACTTGATCATTTTTATTACTATCGTTAAATTTTCCATTTATACCTTGTCCTTGAAAAGGAGCTCTTTTAGTTTTTTCCTTATATAAAGACTTTTGAGCGTATATTTTAAAGTTATATACACACTTATAATTATTTATTATATCTATCATCTGATCACTTTTGTCCTCTGTGATAGCTTTTAATATATTAATGATATTACCCTTAAAATCTTCATCTCTATTCTTTAAATAATTAATTCTATCAAGTGTAGCTGCTAAATATTGATTATGCCTTTTATTAACTAAATTTTGCTTTTTATCAACGTCTTCCAATGTAGTTTTTATTCTATCTAAAAACAACAAGACCTCGTCTTCTGCATCAGTTTCCTTTGTATTCTTCTTAGTGGAAAGCTGTTTTGATATAATATCTATCAGCTTATCATCATTTGTAATATTATTTATTATTGAAATAATTTCATATCTATATTTGTAGACATTATCATCAGTCTTTAGTGAAAAATATTTATTGAAAAGTGCTGAAAGAGCATAGTTATCAAAATGTTCTTCAATTAAATTTGAAATAGTGCTTTTTTCTAAAAGCTTATTGTAGTAAATTTTCATATTAAATATCATTTCTTGATATAACCTCTCAAGTTCTAAGTCACTATCATAAGCATTTTGCAGATGAATCCATGATATAAGATTATCCTCTGCTATAGCCTTAATATTTACATATATATTTGTAATGCATTTTTCAGTCTGAAAAGTTGCAGGATTTATTATATTTTTAATTGCTTCAACAAATTGAATAGAATAGGAAGGTATAGATATGTATGTGTTCTTTTCTTCAAATGAGATGCTATCCTCCAGCCAGCCATAATAAACAAGACTTTTTAATATTTTTTTAGCATAAAATACAATTATTTTTTCATCTGATACCTCATTATCGAAAAGTTCAGGTTTATACTTGAAAATTTTATCATCATGATAATTACTCAGAATACTTAAACATTGATCTTTTGTTAAATCATAGCTGTTATTTTTTGTTTCATTATATATCTCTAGCATTGATTGTATATATAATTCTCTATTATCAGATAAAAATAAGTTAAAAAAATTAATAGGTATAATCTGAAATAATTCCATGCTACGCCTCCTATAATTTAATCATATTTACGAAACTCTGCATATTTTCATAAATCCCTTTATTTTAATAAAAAATGGATCTAATCCTTATATTATGCAATCTTAATATTTTTATTACCTTTCTTATTACTTATCAATGCTTCTCTAATATCATTAAATTTAATCCATAAATTCAAATTATATCTACCATAAACATGAGATAAGGTTGTATAAGATTTATTTAATTCTTTATCTGTCCATTGTCCCCCATCCTGACCCAAGTTTTTTTCGTAATCATCCATAGCGGCTAAAAAAATATCTTCGCTTTCCAATGAAGTTCTATTATCATTTACACAATACTCCAAAGCTTTATCAATAATTGCTGTTTTTTCACAAGTTATTCTTCCTGATACTTGCGAATATAGGTCATTGTGCTTTTCATATGTAGACAGTTCATCAATGCAATCATAGTAGTCTTTCTCTAAGATTAACGATACTAAGTTATGATTTGTTCCTTTACTTTTAATAATGCTTTGAATCACCTTAGAATTCCTTATTACCTTGCTAAAGAATAGATTGTAGTTAGCAGGATTATCACATCTATATGCAAATTCCTCTACCTCCATCAAAGTTCTTCTTCCCCCTTCAGATAACGAGATATTAAACAACCTTATGTATTCATCCAGATCAGCAATAACCATACTAGGTTTGATTTTCATAATATAAGCAACCCCTTTAAAATTTATTATAATTATAGCTTGTCCATAAATTCGCTTTTCATTCATATCCATAAAACAATTATATAATTTATTACTTTTTTAACATTCCATTACAATCTTTTTTAATTTATTAGCACCTCATGTAATCATCTCGATCCCTTAAGATATCTAGTTTAAACTATAACTATATATATATTATAAAAAAACAAAATACCTTATTTATATAAGTATCAAAATTCCATATATAAGTGAAATTTAATATTTAAAAACTCTAATACGCTGCATCCCCCCCTGATAATTTTGTAATTCAATAAGCAAATCACTTATAAAGCCTTATAAATCAATG
>ERZ1463033.172-NODE-172-length-10343-cov-9.313375_pt1 | contig 10343 bp, 9 predicted proteins | sample MGYA00564481_ERZ1463033 | MGnify/ENA primary metagenome ERZ1463033 (study PRJEB39244, sample SAMEA3635150) | Helicobacter pylori | study: EMG produced TPA metagenomics assembly of PRJEB11511 data set (Assembly of a 5300-year-old Helicobacter pylori...
AGTTAGTATATACTAAATTTACAAAAGTATTGATATTATCAAAATTGTTAATATTGCATTCTAATAGCATGAATATATTGATAAGCACCTAATTTTTTTAGGTTAATTAATTTTAGTAAACGTAATCAGTTAAAAAATTAATGCTTAAATGTATATTTTATTAAATAAATATGTAAATATAGACGATGTATTTAAATTGTTAAATCATATGATATAATATACCTAATAATATTATTTGAGAGGTGATTTTGTATGGACAATATCGATATTAAAATACTTAAACTTTTGCAACAAAATTCTAGAGTTACCGCTTCTGAAATAAGTACCCGAATTAATTTATCCGTACCTGCAGTAGGCGATAGATTAAAAAAACTTGATAATGCTGGCATTATTGAAAAATATACTATAATATTAAGTGCTAAAAAGTTCAATAAGGATCTTATGATAATAATGTTTGTATCACTTGAATCACCTAAATTTACAGATCTATTTATTAATACGATTCAAGTAGACAATGAAATCGTAGAATGCCACTACTTAGCTGGAGATTACGACTATGTTTTGAAAATTATTACAGGAAGCACAGAAAGTTTAGAAAAAATTTTGAATAAAATAAAAAACATACCAGGTGTTCAAAAAACTAAGACTACAGTTTCTCTATCTACAATAAAAAATAATTATTCTATTATACCAAGTGAGATTATTAACTAGATTATAAAGGGAGGTTACTAAAATGAATTTTAGATTAGAAAGCGATTCAATAGGATCAAAACAAGTACCAATGGAGGCATATTATGGGGTACAGACTTTAAGGGCTGCTGAAAATTTTAAAATAACAGGACTAGGAATGTCTATGGAATTTATAAAAAGTCTTGCAGAAATAAAAAAGGCAGCAGCAATAACTAATAATGAAGCCGGGCTTTTAGATAAAAAGATTGAAGAAGCTATTGTAATGGCCTGTGATGAAATAATAGAGGGTAAATTACAAGATCAATTCATAGTAGATCCTATTCAAGGTGGTGCGGGTACAAGCATGAATATGAATGCTAATGAAGTAATTGCAAACAGAGCTATAGAAATACTGGGAGGAAAAAAGGGAGATTATAGTATAGTTCATCCTAACGACCATATAAATTATGGACAATCTACAAATGATGTTATTCCTACAGCAGGTAAAATGACTGCTTTAAAACTTATCCCAAAGGCAATAGTTGAACTTTCTAAACTTTACGATGCTTTTAACGAAAAATCAAAAGAGTTCGATGATGTTATAAAAATGGGAAGAACTCAGATGCAAGATGCAGTTCCAATAAGGCTCGGACAAGAATTTAAAGCTTACAGTTCAGTGATAAGGAGAGATATATCAAGACTTGAAAAGGCTAAAGAAGAATTAAAAGTTGTAAATATGGGTGGTACTGCAATCGGAACAGGTATGAATGCTGATATACAATATTTTAATAAGATAGTACCAAACATTTCAAAAATATCAAACATTGAATTAAAACAATCATCAGATTTAGTAGATGCAACTCAAAATTTAGATGGTTTTGTTGTAGTATCTGGTGTCATTAAAGCTTGCGCAGTTAACTTATCCAAAATAGCAAATGATTTAAGGCTTATGTCATCGGGACCAAGAACAGGATTTGGTGAAATTAATCTTCCATCAAAACAAAATGGTTCGTCTATGATGCCAGGAAAGGTGAATCCTGTAATACCAGAAGTAATAAGTCAAGTAGCTTTTAATATTATAGGAAATGATATAACAATAACTATGGCTGCAGAAGCTGGTCAATTGGAATTGAACGCTTTTGAACCAGTTATATTCTATAAATTGTTTCAATCCATAGAGACATTAACTAATGGAGTAAATACTTTTGTAGTTAACTGTGTTTCTGGAATAACTGCAAATAGAGAAAGATGTAAAGAATTGGTAGAAAACAGCGTTGGTATTATTACAGCAATCTGCCCACATATAGGGTATAAAAAGGCTGCTGAAATCGCAAAAACAGCTTTAAATACTAAACAATCAGTAAGAGAATTAATATTAAAAGAAGGTCTTTTAGGTGAAAAGGAACTTAATGATATATTGGATATAGAATTAATGACGAAGCCTGGTATATTAGCAAAAGAATTAATGGTAGGTTAAAATATGTGATCCCCACTAAATGGACATAACTAATAAATAGTTATGTCCATTTAGTGGGTTTATTTTATAGAGTATGATTTATATTTTTTTTAAAAAAAAGCAAAGAAAGTTCTATTAGTAGGATATAATGATAATACAGAGCTTAAAAAAATTAAGGGGTATAATATTATGGAAAATGAGAAATTATCAGAGAATATTAATAACTTAGAAAAAAAACTTATAGATGTACGGCATAACCTCCATAAACATCCAGAGTTATCTAATGAAGAATTTGAAACAACTAAAACTTTACGTAAGTTATTAAATGAGGCTGAAATTCGTATACTTAATTTACCACTAGAAACAGGGCTAGTTGCAGAAATAACAGGAGATAGGGAAGGACCAATTATCGCCATTCGAGGAGATATTGATGCATTGCCTATTAACGAAGAAACAGATTTAGAATATAAATCACAAGTTAGTGGTAAAATGCATGCTTGTGGTCATGATTTTCATGCAAGTGTTATTTTAGGTGCAGCTTATTTATTAAAGCAGCAAGAATCAACACTAGAAGGAACAGTAAGGATAATATTTCAGCCAGCTGAGGAGTTAGGACACGGCGCGGAAGAAGTATTAGCATGTGGAGCATTATTTAATGTAGCTGCTATTTTTGGACTGCATAGCGCACCAGAGTTGGAAGTAGGAAGCTTTGGAGCGAATGTGGGAGCTATGACTGCAGCCGTTGATCGTTTTGAAATTGAAATTGATGGTATTGGTACTCATGCGTCATCTCCAGAAAAGGGCATTGATCCAATTATTGTTGCAGCTCATATAATTACAGCGCTTCAGACAATTGTTAGTCGAAGCGTTAGCACCTTTGATCAAGTACTTATTAGTGTTACTCATATTGAAAGTGGTAACACATGGAATGTAATCCAAAATAAGGCTTATATTGAGGGGACAGTGAGAACTGTTAATGCTAAGATGCGTGAGTTTGTTCCAAATAAGATGAGGAAAATAGTTAAAGGTATGGCTGACTCATTTGGAGCAACTGCTGAGCTTAAATGGTATAGTGGACCACCAGCAACAAATAACACGAAAGATTGGACAGAGGTTGCATTAGAAGTTGCGAAGATGCAGGGGTATGTTGTTAAAAAACTGCCGGATACACTAATTGGTGAAGATTTTGCTTTTTATCAAGAGAAAATACCTGGTGCATTTGTAAATATTGGTACAGGTGTGTCATATTCACTTCATCATCCCAAATTTAAGGTAGATGATGCTGCACTTTTGCCAGCTGCCAATTATTTTTCAGAACTTGCTAAGCGCGCCTTGGTAATACTTAAAGAAAAATAAATTTACGAACTAAAAAACACATCCCTAGAAATTATAGGAATGTGTTTTTTTTGTTATTATATAATTATAATGCCACTTTTAAATCTTTTACTATATCAGAAATATTCTCAACACCTACTTATAATCTTACTAAATGATCGGTTATTCCAATTTCTTGTCTAATTTCATATGGAACTGCAGCATGTGTCATAGTGGCAGGATGGCAAATTAATGATTACACTCCTCCTAAACTTTCTCCAAAAGTTATTAACTGAAGACTTTCTAAGAATTTTTTATATATAATAACTAATTAAAATCTAAACTTAAAAATTGTTTTATTCGTGCGTTATTTGTGTTACTTAATAATTCCTCTGGAGTTCCATTATCAAGGATAATTCCGTTATCCATAAATATTATATTGTCACCTACATCTCTTGCAAAGTTCATATTATGAGTAACGACTACCATAGTCATGCCTTCAAGAGACAATTCTTTCATAACTTTAAGCACCTCGGCTGCAAGCTCAGGATCTAGTGCAGAAGTTGGTTCGTCAAATAACAACACTGATGGCTCGATGGCCATAGCGCGGGCTATAGCAACTCTTTGCTGTTGTCCTCCTGAAAGTTCATGAGGGTAACTGTTAGCTTTATCTAAAAGTCCAACTTTCTCTAATAGATTAAGCGCTTTATCATGAGCGGTCTTCTTAGATTGCTTAAGGACTGTAGTAAGTCCCTCCATAATATTTGCAACTACAGTCATATGAGGAAACAAATGAAATCCTTGAAATACCATTCCTGTATTTCGTCTTAGTGTTAGCATTTTTTTATCAGTTGGTTCTTTATTTCCACCAAAAACCAATTCAATATCTCCAATGCTTATGGTTCCAATATTCGGTATTTCCAATAAGTTTATACATCTAAGAAGTGTTGTTTTACCTGAACCTGAAGGGCCTATTATAATTGTTGTTTCACCCTTTTTTATTTTTAAATCTATACCTTTTAATATTTCATTATCTCCGAAACTTTTGTGTAAATCTTTTATATTAATCATGAAATTCCTCCAATTACCTAGCTACATATCTTTCAAGTTTTTTCTCTATTCTTTGCTGAATTATAGTTAATATTGTGCAAAACATCAGATAAATAAAAGCTACCTCAAAATACAACACAAGCGGCTCATATGTTGTTGCTGTTATTTGTTGTGCAACTTGGAACATTTCAGTCAAAGTAATAGCCGCTGCAAGTGATGTATCTTTAATAAGACTTATAAAGGAGTTTGACAGTGGTGGTACAGATACTCTAGCTGCCTGTGGCAAAATTATACGAAGGAGCGATTGAGTATGAGTCATACCAATTGAACTTGCAGCTTCCCATTGACCCTTAGGTATAGACAAAATAGCCGCCCTAATCACTTCAGAATTATAAGCACCAACGTTTAATGTAAAACCTATAATTGCTGCAGGGAGTGGTCCGATTGTTATACCTGCTGTTGGCAATCCATAAAATAATATAAATAACTGTACAAGAAGTGGCGTACCTCTTATTATCCAAACATAAAAACTTGATATTATGTTTAGTAATTTATATTTTGATATACGAGCAAGAGCGGTTAACATAGCTAAAATTGAACCAAGTAAGAAGGAAATCACAGCTACTGGAATTGTAAACTTCACACCTGCTATTAATAAAGGAAAGAAAGAATCTTTAATTATGCTGAGTATTCTTAGTGTATCTGCGTCTAAATTCATTTTATCACCCTTTTATTTTGATACATCGCTGCCAAAATATTTATTTGAAATTTTTGAATAAGTGCCATCTGATTTCATGTCAGCTAATGCTTTATTAACTGCGGTTACTAATTCTTTATTTCCTTTATTGAACATAAATCCACTTGGTTGTGCGTTTCCTTTTTGATCAACAATCTTTATAGCAAGGTTTGGTTTTTGTTTTTTTAGATCAAGGTAAGATAAACTGTCATTAACTGTGGCATCTACTCTTTTAGAAACTAAAAGATCAATTGATTGGTTAAAGCCATCAACTGCTTGAAGCACCGCACCATTAGCTTTTGCAATTTTGCCTAAGTCACTAGTTAATGATTGAGCAGATTTTTTGCCTTTTAAATCAGCAAATTTTTTGATAGTATTATCAGAACTATTTACTATTAGAACAGCTTTCGAAACTATATACGAGGTGGAAAAATCGTATTTTAGTTTCCTATCTGAATTGATTCCAACTTCATTCGCTATCATGTCAAATCTCTTTGCACCCAGCCCAGCAAGCATACCGTCCCACTTTGTTTCTACAAATTCGGGTTTAACTCCAAGACGTTTAGATACTTCCGTTGCAATATCAACATCAAATCCAGTTAATTTTCCTGATTTGTCATGGAAAGTATAAGGTGCATAAGTACCCTCAGTACCAATTTGTATTTTTCCTTCACTCTTTATTGTTTCTAACAAATTTTTTGATGTTGCAGTTTTACTGGTACTGGTACCACATCCTACAAGACCTACTGATGCTACTAATAAAGTGGTAATTAATATAGATAATTTTTTCATTTGATTTCCCCCTTAAAGTAATCCTACTGTTTTAGTAATGTATTGAATTAATAATACCATAATTAATTCGTTGTTGTCAATATACGTTCGAAATTAAAAAGTGGCTTAAAAAACAACTAAAATAAAGGGTGGCTAATGGCCATCCTTTATTTTAGTTCATTCTGTGAAACTATTTTTTCAAAAGAACTAATAGCAAATATTAATATGCTATTCCCTCAGAATACATAGCATCAGCTACTTTAATGAATCCTGCGATATTAGCACCGGCAAGTAAATTACCTTCAAATCCATATTCTTTTGCAGCACTACTTGCTTTAATATAAATATCTGACATTATAGTCTTTAATTTATTATCAACTTCTTCAAATGTCCATGAGTATCTTATGCTGTTTTGTGACATTTCAAGTGCTGAGGTAGCAACGCCGCCTGCATTAACTGCTTTAGCAGGTCCAAAAAGAATCTTGCTTTTCAAGAATACATTAATTGCTTCTGAAGTGGAAGGCATATTTGCACCTTCTCCAACTGCTATACATCCATTCGCTACAAGAGTTTTTGCAGATGATTCATTTATTTCATTCTGAGTAGCGCAAGGAAGTGCAATATCACACTTTATTTTCCAAATTCCTGAGCAACCCTCATGATATTCTGCAGTAGGATGGTATTTAACATATTCGCTTATTCTTTCTCTATTAACTTCTTTAATTTTTTTAACTGTATCTAGTTTAATTCCAGTAGGATCATATATGTATCCATTTGAATCACTTAATGCAACTACATTTGCTCCTAGTTGTATAGCTTTTTCGGCTCCGTATATTGCAACATTACCTGAACCAGAAATTACAACTGTTTTATTTTTAAAGGAATTTTTTGTAGCTTTAAGCATTTCTTCAACAAAGTAACACATACCATATCCGGTGGCTTCTGTACGAGCAAGACTTCCACCATAAGATAATCCTTTACCTGTTAATACACCTGTAAATTCATTTCTAAGCCTTTTATATTGACCATACATAAAACCAATCTCTCGGCCACCAACACCAATATCACCAGCAGGAACGTCAGTATCAGCTCCAATATGTTTTGAAAGCTCAGTCATAAAACTCTGACAAAATCTCATTATTTCTCTATCAGATTTTCCCTTAGGATCAAAGTCACTTCCACCCTTACCACCACCAATCGGTAGACCAGTTAAGGAGTTTTTAAAAGTTTGTTCAAATCCAAGAAATTTAATAATACTAAGATTAACTGAAGGATGAAGTCTTAAACCGCCTTTGTAAGGTCCGATAGCACTATTAAATTGGACACGAAAACCTCTGTTTACATTTACTACTCCCTTATCATCTATCCAGGAAACTCTAAATATAATTTGTCTCTCAGGCTCTACAATTCTATCAAATATTCCAGCCTCCATCCATTCAGGATGAGCTGCAGCAACTGGTTCTAGCGATTCTAGTATTTCTTTTACAGCCTGTTGAAATTCTGGCTCGTTTGGGTTTTTTTTAATAACTTGTTGAGTCAAACTTGATAATAAACTCACTTTATGGCCTCCTCAAATATAATAAATAAATATAAGTTGAATTTTAAAATTAATAGTTATCAATATATACAATTTTATAAAAATTGCATTTATCTATTATATATTCTACCATTTATAGAACGATTTTTCAACTTTTTAAAAGCCGGTTTTGATAACAATGAGCAGTGGTAAGAACTTGTGGTGATATGCTAGACCATAACAAATTAGTCGAGCGTGATTTTTATTAAATAAATTTTGCAAATAAACTGAAACCTATTAATATAGCATAACTAATGAGGTTGTGATAATTTGTTTGAAAACCTGGGTTTTATATGTTAAATAAAGCATAAATCCATATTGAAGTTTATGTACAAGTGGAATATATGAGTATTACAAAAGGGATTATATATAAAATGAATTAAATATAATAATAACATGCAATAATGTGGTTTTTTAAATTAAATTAAATATATAAATGTTAATGATTACATTCGAATTTATATATTGTTTTTGCGTTAATACGCCTAGAATTGACATATTATTGGTTAAAGAAATAGAATTAACAGAATATTAAAATACTTGACTTATGTTTCAAAAGTTAGTAAAATGATTTCTAGTGGTAAGCAAAAATTCATTGTGACAGCAATACGAATTTTTAGAAGCTAGGAATAATAATATTTAATTAGGGGGAATTTTTATGAACGCAATAAATACGACAGATACGTCATTTATGATTTTTGCAACGGTATTAGTAATGTTAATGACACCTGGACTTGCTTTATTTTATGGTGGAATGGTGAGAAGAAAAAATGTACTTAGTACTACAGTACATAGTTATACAGCAATGGTAATTGTATCGCTTCAATGGGTTTTAATTGGTTATACCTTATGTTTTGGAAAAGATTTTGCTGGTTTTGTTGGTAATTTTCAGTTTCTTGGATTGCATGGTGTAGGATTTCTTCCAAATGCAGACTATGCAACTACGATACCACAATCAGTATTTATGTTATTTCAGTTAATGTTTGCAATAATTACGCCAGCTTTAATTTCAGGAGCAATTGCTGGAAGAATGAAATTTCTTGCATTTGCAGTGTTCATTTTAGTATGGACAACATTAGTTTATGACCCAATTGCACACTGGGTATGGGGCGCAGGTGGATGGCTTAGAAATTTAGGAGCACTAGATTTTGCAGGTGGAAATGTAGTTCATATAAGTTCAGGTATATCTGCGCTTGTTGTAGCACTTGTAATAGGAAAGAGAAAAAAATTAAAATCAATTACTCCACACAATCTTCCTATGACACTTCTTGGAGCAGGGATTTTGTGGTTTGGATGGTTTGGATTTAATGCAGGAAGCGCACTCGCAGTAAATGGTGTAGCACTTAATGCATTTATTACAACTAATACATCTGCTGCGGCGTCTGCACTAGCTTGGTGTACATGTGAGTTAATTATTAGAAAGAAAGTTACATCGCTTGGGCTTGCAAGTGGTATAGTTGTAGGATTAGTTGCTATAACACCTGGTGCAGGTTTTGTAAGTCCGATGTCAGCTATATTGATAGGTGGAATAGGCGGCATAATATGTTACTTTAGTGTAACGGTAGTTAAACAAAAATTTGGATATGATGATGCATTAGATGCTTTTGGTTGTCATGGAATTGGAGGAATTTGGGGAGGAATAGCTACTGGTGTTTTTGCTTCAAAGGCTATAAATTCTGCCGGCGCAAATGGATTAATTCATGGTAATATTAAATTACTAGGAATTCAAATAATAGCAATTGTTGCAACAATTGCATACTCAGCAATAATGACATTTATTATATTAAAAGTATTAGGTAAGTTTATGACCTTAAGAGTAAGTGCAGATGAAGAAAATGATGGATTAGATATTTCTCAACATGGTGAGGAAGCTTATGGTGGTATAGATATTTAATAAAATAAAAAGGGGGTACTATTATGGAAGAAAAATTTTCAAAAATAGATATTATTACATCTTCAAGTAAATTTGAAGAATTAAAAGAAGCTCTAAATGCGATTGGTGTAAGTGGTATGACTGTATCTAACGTTTTAGGATGTGGAATTCAAAAGGGCCACAAAGAATTTTATCGAGGACTCGCTTTAGATATTAATCTTTTACCAAAATTGAAGGTAGAAATAATAGTGTGCGATATTCCAGTAGACTTGGTTGTAGAAACAGCACAAAAGGTACTACACACGGGGAAAATGGGTGATGGAAAAATATTTGTTTATGATGTGAAAAACATTATAAGAATAAGTAATGGTGCTGAAGGGCGAGATGCTCTACGATATAACAAATGATAATATTAAAAGGTAATAGATCGATTTAATTATATAAAAAACAAAAGTGCTTTCTACGATTTAATTAAATCGTAGAAAGCACTTTTGTTTTAAGCAGATTTATATTGAAATATAAATTTAAGGAACTATATTGTTGTCATAATGGATACTTGTTGTTATTAATAATAAAATAAATTATAAAAAAACAAATATTTGAGGAATTTATACTAACTTAAAATCATTTTAAATATACTTATTTGAAAAAAGCCTATATTTTATACGTTTAATTCAAACTAATACAGAATAAAATAAAAAAATGATTAATATTAAAAAATATATTGCAATTAACTGAAAATGGTGATATTATAAATATTATATTATTTGCTATATAAATGGTAATAATCATCATAACTTACTAAAGAAGTAAAAACAAAGAGGAGGTTATATAAAACTAATTAATAATAACAAGATCGGAAGAGCGTCGTGTAGGGAAAGAGTGTATGGAGAGTGTA
>ERZ1463033.174-NODE-174-length-10266-cov-9.862697_pt1 | contig 10266 bp, 7 predicted proteins | sample MGYA00564481_ERZ1463033 | MGnify/ENA primary metagenome ERZ1463033 (study PRJEB39244, sample SAMEA3635150) | Helicobacter pylori | study: EMG produced TPA metagenomics assembly of PRJEB11511 data set (Assembly of a 5300-year-old Helicobacter pylori...
GACCAAAATTTTTCAAAAATAAAATGTTAGCAATATCAACTGCAGGTGGGAGTGGTGCTAAAAAATGCACAAAATACTTACGAGAAACTTTTATGTGTTGGGGATTTAATAATGGATATGAACTTCCAGTTATATCGAATAGCTACGGTGGATATAAGCCTTCGCAAAAGGTGGTTAAAAAGTGCAAAATAGTTGCTGAAAAATTCTATATGAATGTTTCTAGTGGAAAATTATATTCTCCAACATTTGTGAGTTTGTTAGTTTATAATATTTTTCGTGGGATGAGCCATTCTGGAACTGAGGGTGAGCTTTATGACAATGAGTATTGGAAAAAGACTGGACTAGTTGATGTTGCCTATGCGACAGAAATACCCCTTCCATTATACAAACATGTTCTGGGGAATATCATATATTCCATTGCGAAGAAAATAACTAAAAGGACAAAAGTAACTTACAATAAATAAATTATTTTAACTGTTACCCCTGGGGTAAATGGATGTTTATAGGTAGGAGGATATCAATGGAATATATTTTACTGGTCAAAAATTTATTAAAGATGTACGATACTATTTTATTCTTTCCAGTATCCAGAATGCCTAAGAACATGAGAAATGACGTGAAACCAAAATTCACGTCATTTTTCATGCTCTATAACCTCATTCAAATTTAATATATACAATAAATACTTAACTTCATATATTGGTATCTAATTGAGAATAAACACTACTTTTATGCATTATCCATTACTTATTATTTTCAGCATAAAATTTTAAAGCTTCTCCGATAAATTTAGATGAACCACTGCCACCATATTTCTTGTCCATTACTTTTATATACATAGGATTTGATAAATAAAGTTCTGCTGTATAACCCCAATGATTTTCTCCCTCATCTACTTTTAAATATTCATTTATTTTTCGGTTCTCATTTGCTATTTCAGAAACAATTTGTTGAATATTTTTTGAAGTAGGGTCTTTACTTAAGTCAGATGTAAGTTGTTTATATAGTGTTTCTATTTTAGGCTCATAATCCCCCAAATAAATTTTTAAAGCTTTTCCCATAAATTTAGACGAACCCTCTCCATATTTTTTATCCATTGATTCTATCCACGACATGCCATTTCCATCATAATTTTTTTCTAAGCCCTTAGGAAATTCCAACAAAAATTTCACCATAATGTTCCAATAGTAATCTCCAAGTTCATTTTTAAAAACTTCATAATCTCTTTTAGCTATACTCGTTATTTCACCCGCAATATCTTGAATTCCAACTGAAGAAGGATTTTTACTTAAGCCTTCTGTAAGTTTTTTATATAGCTCTTTTAATTTAGGATGTCTATCATAAAGACAATCTTTTTTAAAATCATCAATTTGTTCTGCTTTGGTCATAACATCACTATTCCAATTTTTCTTCATAGATTCCACATATTTTTTTATACTTCCATATTCTTTTATAGCCATTTTAGCAATTTCAGTTTCTTTAGATTTACATGATTCTATTAATTTATCATATTTATCCATACTACCATAAGATTTAATTATAATATCTTTGTGTTCAGTTTTAAACTCTTCTAGTGCATTATAATATTCACTCATATCAAATTCTTTAAAACTCATTGTATTTTCTCCTTTTAATGTTTTATTTACAAGCTCTATTAAACCATTTAATCTGTTGCGTTTTAAAATAAGCAACTTTTCATGACTTTTTAGTACTTGCATTTTATCAAAGTGGGCACTAGCCATGATTTCTTTAACTTCTTTCAAAGGTATATCAAGTTCCTTAAAAAATAAAATTTGTTGCAAGGTTTCAAGAGCTTCATCGTCATAAAGTCTGTAACCTGAGTCTGTGAAATTACTTGGTTTTAACAATCCTATTTTATCGTAGTAATGTAGCATGCGCACACTTATTCCTGTCAAATCCGAAACTTGTTTTATTGTTTTCATTGCTGCACCTCCAACTTTGATTTTAAAGCTATCAATACTGCCAGACACTCCGCCGGCTATGAGTTTTTGTCAATATACTTAAGCTCTATTTTTATATTACACTATGACACTGTGTTAGGGTCAACACTTTTTCATAATTTTTTTTAAGAACATCCATTATCTAGTTTAGTTAGAGAAAACAATTTAAATCACTCCATATAATAAGGTATAAAAGCCTGAGTGAAAAAAATATAATTATATGATTTAACATATTAAGGTAGTCTATTAATATACTATTAGTATGGTATATTATGTTAATAATTTGTTTCTGTTAAGGTAAACAGCAACATGAAATCGTTCTCACGACATTTCATATCAGTATTAATAAATATCTTAAGTTACAAAGTCCTACTATTTTAAATCAATTAAATTTAAAAAAGAAAGAGGGATGTAAATAATGAGAATGAAAAAAATATTTTGTATTCTAATAACCGCAATTATGCTTACGAGTCTATCTGCGTGTGGTAAAAAAGATAGTAAATCAACAGTTGCTACTACAACTCAAGAAAGTACCAAAAGTACAGGGAAAGACATACACATTGCATCATGGAACAATGCAGCAGATAATTTAACAACAATTGCAAAAGCTTTCAACCTAACACATGAGGGCAGCGGCAAGGTTATTATTGATTATGCGGATAGTGATTATTCAAAACTTAAACCTACACTTGCTTCGGGTAGTGGTGTACCTGATATTTTTCAAACTCAAAATCGTGATATACCTGCATTTTATAACAATTATGGGTTAAAGTCATTTGCTGATATAAGTGATATTGTTAACCCGGATTCTGCAAATTGGGTAGATTTTGCATTAGAAACATGTAAAGCAAAGGACGGTAAATACTATTCGATTCCATGGGATATTGGACCAGTTGCCTTATACTATAGAACTGATGTATTTAAAGCTGCAGGAATTGATGTTCCCACATTAACAACTTGGGATAAATATATTGAGGCAGGCAAAAAAATAAAAGCAAAAGGTAATTATTATTTAGAAGCATACAATTTTAATGGTTCTACTTGTCAAGATGAATTTATGATTTATCTAAATCAATTAGGAGGACAATATTATGATAAGGATGGTAAAGTAAACTTAGCATCTGAGCAAATGGTTAAAGCCTCAAATTTAATTAATAAAATGGTGAATGCAAAAGTTGCTATGGATATTCCCAATGCATGGGATGATAGGATTAAAGCAATTAATGATAATAAATTAGTAGCTTTCGCGTATCCAGCTTGGTTCATGGGAACAATGAAAAATTCATGTGCAACTACTTCTGGTAAATGGGGTATTATTAAAATGCCTGCTTTTGAAGAAGGCGGAAACTCTTATGCTAATGCTGGAGGTTCTATACTGGCTGTTTCGGCTAAAACTGTAAATTTACCTTTGGCAAAAGAGTTCTTATCATATGCAATGAAAACTAACGAAGGTAATGATGTAAACATGAAATTTGGTGAGTTCCCTTCATACAAACCTGCATATGAAACAGAATTTTTCAAATCTAAAAATGAATATTATGGTGGAGTATCAGTTGGTACTATTTTTTCGAAATTAACTGGTGCTAAAGCAACTACTTGGGGTCCTTACTTTACAGATGTTTCAGCTGGTTTAAAAACTGCTGCTGGTAATATATTAGCTAATAAAATGGATCCTAAACAAGCTTTAGATGCATCAACAAAAGCTGCCCAGAATACAATAGATGCTAAATAACTTTATTAAGCCATAAAACTTTCATTCATATGTAATGAAAGCTTTGTACCATAACATAGGTATGAGGCTTTTATTTTTAAGACTTCCATAATAAGAAAGGAAGGTGAACATTTTGAAAGAAACCACCAAAAAAAAGATAATACCATGGATGTTCTTAGCGCCATTTCTAATTATATTTTTAACTTTTATGGTATATCCAATCATTTATTCACTTGCGATTAGTTTTACAAAATACAGAGGTGGGGAATTCGTTCCTGTTGGATTATCTAACTTTAAATTTGTTTTAACAGATCCTACTTTTTTAAAAGCAATTAAAAATACATTTACAATTTTGATTATTCAAGTTCCGATTCAAACTATGCTTGCACTTGTAATAGCAAATTTTTTAAATAGCAGGAACTTGAAATTAAAAGGATTTTTTAGAATGTTTGTATTTATGCCTGTACTTATAGATACAGTAAGTTATTCTATTGTATTTTTACTCTTCTTTAGCAATAGTAAAGATGGTTTAATTAATAGTTTAATTAGTATGTTAGGTGGATCATCCGTTGAATGGATGAATGTAGCATGGTTATCAAAGATTGTAATTATTACTGCATTAACCTGGAGATGGACAGGTTATAACGCCATTATAATCTTAAGTGGACTACAAAATATAGCTGCTGATTTATATGAGGCAGCCTCTATCGATGGAGCTACTAAAATAAAACAGTTTTTTTCGATAACATTACCAGGGGTAAAACCAGTGTTACTGTTTTCAGTAGTTTTATCAGTAAATGGGGTACTTCAGTTATTCACAGAGACAAACTTAATTACTAGAGGCGGTCCTGTTGATGGAACTTTAACAATTGTTCAATATTTGTATAATACAGGATTTGTTTCATTTAACTATGGGGTTTCATCTGCTGGGGCATATATTCTTGCGGTTATGATTGCTATTTTAACCTTTATTCAGATGAAAGTGACGAAAGGAGATTAAGTTATGGCTGAAATGAAAAAATCTAAAAGAGTAAAAGGATCTGGACTTGTTTATGTTATATTAACACTTGTTGCTATAGTATGTTTCTTTCCGTTTGTATGGACTATCATTGCATCATCTCATACAAACACACAAATTTTCCAGAGTTCTAAATCATTTGTTATAGGAACGAACTCTATTAAAAATTACATCAACCTTATGGCATTCTCTAATATTTGGAGAAATTTGTTTAATAGTATTTTTATTGCCACGGTATATACGATTTTAGTCTGTATAATTGATTCAATGGCTGCCTTTGCATTTTCTAAATATAAATTTAAAGGAAGAGACGTTCTTTTCTTTATTTGTGTATGCTCCATGTTCATACCGCAGCAAGTTACATTAGTACCACTTTTTATGCAACTTTCAGCAATGAATTTAATTAGCAGTCCGTCAGCAGTTATTTTGCCGGCACTTGCTAGTATCTTCGGAGTATTCTTAATGCGTCAGAACCTTATGGCGTTCCCGGATGAACTTATGGAATCCGCAAGAATCGACGGAGCTAATGATTTCAGGATGTTTTTTCAGATTGTCGTACCAACTATGAAACCAGCATTTACTTCTTTAGCTATTTTATCATTTGTTCAACAATGGGGTAATTATTTATGGCCATTGATTGTTCTAAATACTAAAGATTCTTTTACTATTCCGCTAGTTTTAGCATTAATGCGGGCTGGTGGAAATATAGTAGATTATGGTGCTATTATGGTTGGAGCTGTTATGGCATTAGTTCCAGTACTTGTATTATTTCTCTTTTTTCAGAAGAATTTTATACAAGGTATGCTTAGTGGATCTTTAAAAGGATAAGATAATATTTCAAAAAATGAATTTTATTTAAAGAAATAATTCATAAAGCTATTGACGGATTATAAAATACGAAGTAAAATGAAAGGAATTCAAAAACAAAATTCATATAATCAATATAAAAGCCTTGATGGGAAGAGTAGTTATTATGAAGTAGTCAAAGCGAATCAGTGGTGGTGAGAGACTGATACTAATCAAATGGTGAAGAACATCCCGGAGCTTCCAAACGAAATTTATTAAGAGTAGTATTGGACGGAGCCAAACCGTTACATCTTGGACAGTATCGAATTTATACTAATTCCGTACTGATTAAAGTGAGCTTTTTAAGCTAATTTAGGTGGTACCGCGGAAGTATAAGTCTTTCGTCCTATTTTTTATAGGATGAGGGCTTTTTTTTGTATCTAAAATTAAGGAGGTTAAAGTCCTAAATGGACTTTAACGGGTAATTTGTGAGCGGATCGAGCAGGTTTAATTGCCCCGTCATCCGACTAAAAGGAGGAAATTAATATGTGTACAATTATGTGTTATACAGGAACAGATATGAAACATGATAAATTTGCAGAGGCTCTACAAAGAACCGAATCTAGAGGGCCAGATATGACAGAGATTCTTACTTTACCGTCTGGTATTTTAGGGTTTCAAAGACTTTCTATTATGGATTTAAGTTTCAGCGGAATGCAGCCATACACAAGGAATACAGATGCATCCATCTGTAACGGTGAAATTTTCGGTTTCCGTGAAATTAAGAAAGACCTAATAGAAAAAGGACATAAGTTTATTTCTAATAGTGATTGCGAAATATTACTTCCAATGTACTATGAGTATGGGCTAGATATGTTTTCAAAATTAGATGCGGAATTCGCAACTGTAATATACGATGGAAAAAAGGACACTTTCATTGCAGCAAGAGATCCAATTGGAATCCGTCCTCTCTTTTATGGTTATTCAGAATCAGGTAAAATCATATTTGCAAGTGAAGCGAAAAATTTAATTGGTCTTACGTACAAAATCATGTCATTTCCACCAGGCCATTATTATGCTGATGGTAAATTTACATGCTACTGCGATATCGCAGCAACAGATGGTGATTATTGTAATGATGACTTAGAAGTTATCTGCAGCAAAATTCATGATAAATTTGTAACTGCCATAGAAAAACGTATGGATGCTGATGCTCCTGTAGGATTCCTATTAAGTGGAGGCCTTGACAGCTCCCTTGTATGTTCAATTGCTCAAAAAATGTATCCTGGAAAACCAATTAAAACCTTTGCCATAGGTATGACGGGCGATGCAATTGACCTTAAATATGCTCAGGAAGTTGCAGATTACATTCATAGTGATCACACCACTATATATATGACAAAAGATGAAGTGCTTGGATCACTTGAACAGGTTATTAAACTTCTTGGAACCTACGATATTACAACTATTAGAGCAAGTATGGGAATGTATTTGATTTGCAAGAAAATACACGAGATATCTGATGTTAGAGTACTTCTAACCGGTGAAATTTCTGATGAGTTATTTGGATATAAATATACTGATTTTGCTCCAAATGCAGAGGAATTTCAAAAGGAATCACAAAAGAGAATACGGGAGCTTCATATGTACGATGTACTTCGTGCAGACCGTTGCATAAGCTCAAATTCTCTAGAAGCAAGGGTACCATTTGGGGATTTAGATTTTGTAAAGTATGTTATGTCCATCGACCCTGAAAAGAAATTAAACAAATACAACATGGGTAAATACCTTTTAAGGCATTCGTTTGAAGGTGATTATCTACCAGATAATATTTTATACCGTGAAAAAGCAGCATTTAGCGATGCTGTAGGGCATTCTATGGTGGACTATTTAAAAGAATATGCCAAGGATTGCTATACTGATGAAGAATTTGAAAAACTATGTAAAAAGTATAAATATAATTCTAAACCATTCACAAAAGAATCATTGTTATACAGAGAATTGTTTGAAAAATATTATCCATTACAAGCAGAAATGATAGTAGACTTTTGGATGCCAAACAAAGAATGGGAAGGCTGTAACGTGAATGATCCTAGTGCCAGAATGTTGTCAAATTATGGTGCCAGTGGAAAATAATTAAGAATTTAAAAATAGTATTAAAAATACCCTTATATCACAAATATGATATAAGGGTATTTCTGTTTAGCAAAACAAATTAATCACAATTTGTTCCGTTACTTGATTACCTGAATGGACTTTCTGTCGCTGAAAAGTGCCACGACAATCAGGAAGACAACACCTTCAATCAGCTGCTGCATCGAAGTAGTAAGGCCAATCATGACAAGACCAACAGAGAGAATCTTGTAGGTCAGAACACCCACAATAAGGTTAATGAAACGTACCTTTGCACCGCCGGAGATAGGCAACCCTCCCAGAACAAGTGCAATCAAAATTTGTGTTTCCATCATATTACCGCTGGTGGAAGTTACCGAACCAACATTTATTACGTTGATGAACGCAGCAAATCCGGTAATTGCACCAGCAGCGATATAAATCAGCCACTTGGTCTTACCAACTTTTATTCCTGCAAATCTGGATCCCGTCTCGCCTGCGCCGATTGCCTTAAGGTTACTACCCAGCTTTGTGAAATGGAAGAGTAGGAACACAAGTAGCAAAATAACGATTGTTAGTGTCAATTCTACGGGCATCGTGTGGTACGTAGAAATGTTGTTCACGGCATAAACCGGCGAATTCGTCGTCAAATAAGCACAAAAACCACGGAACAGGAACATTGTGCATATGGTGACGATGAAGGACATTATTTTTCGTTTCACGAGGAAGAAACCGTTGATTGCACCGATCGCTGCGCCTGTAGCGATGCCACCTATTATTGCCAAAAACAGGTTATACTTGGACAAATAGCAAACCACAATGGATGCGATGGCAAGCATTGAGCCCTGGGAAAAGTCTAAGCAACCCATTGTCATAATTAGGAACACACCAGTTGAAGCAATCATGAGCATATAGGTCTGGCTGAGCAACAGTTCGATGTTGAAAGGTTGAATGAGCCTGCCGTCTGTCAAAATTGTAAACAGGACAGTTAGAACTAGAAGTCCAACCAATGGTAGCACAGTACGAGTTAAAGGCTTATTCATAAATTCGCTAAATATAAAATGAAAGTTCTTTTTCTCTTTATTATTTAATTGAGAATTTTTTAATTCTATCACATTTTTCACCCCCTAAATCATCTTCGTTATTAAGTGTTCTTCAGTAAGTGCCGTATCCCTCATGAATTCACCGCTGATTGCACCGTTCCTCATGACAAGGACTCGGTCGCTCATCCCAAGCAGTTCTAGAATCTCTTCAGATATTAATATGATAGATTTGCCTTGCTTTTTCATTTCACTCATAAGAGCGTAGATATCAGCTTTAACCTTGACGTCAATACCACGGGTTGGGCTATCAAGCACGATAACATCAGAATTCTTGCCAATCCACCTTGCTAAAACTACCTTCTGTTTGTTGCCGCCCGACAGATCTGAGACAAACTGGTTGACGTCTACCATTTTTATACTGATAATTTTTGCATACTTATTGGCAAATTGACTGAGCGTTTTACTTAGTAGGATATGCTTTACTTTAAGGTCATCCATGGATGGCAAGCATATGTTATCGCAAATAGTATCATTAACAACGAGAGATTCGTTGTCTCTATCCTTAGAGGCATAGGCGATACTATGTTTTATTGCAGCGGTGATGGAATTGATATGAGTTCCGTCTGCCAGCGTTACATCTCCTGTCCGGTCGTAAGAAGCACCGAAAACAGCCTTACCTACTTCGTGCATACCGCATTCGCTGAGTCCACCTATTCCAAGTATCTCTCCCTTATGGAGCTCAAAGTTGATATTTTTAAGTTGTTTAGGTACAGTAACATTCTTCACGGATAAAACAACTTCATCTGAAACAGCTTCGCCGTAATCCGTACGGTAATAACGGCCGTCAAGTATTCTACCAACCATCAGTCGTTTAAGGTCATCTTCGCTTACATCACTACTCTTTACAGTCTCGATCAATTTGCCGTCACGTAACACGGAAATGACATCTGTATGCTCGATTACCTCCGCAAGATCGTGGGAAATAAAGATGACAGTGTGTCCCTCGTCCTTGATGCGATTCATCTGCTTGTAAAGATCAGTACGTCCTTCATGGCCGAGTGAAGTAGTAGTTTCGTCGAAAACAACTACTTTAGGATCAAAATAAGTTGCTTTGACGATTTCGACAAGCTTTCGAGTCTCAAAGTTGTAGTTATCAATCAGCATAGTAGCTTTGATGCGGTTAAAACCATATTTATTAAGTAATGCTTGAGCTTCACGGTCCATAGCAACTGTGTTCTTAATGCCAAATTTTATAAATCTATCTTCATTTCCAAGAAAAATGTTTTCAGTTACAGTTAGACCTGGAAGGGTACCCGTCTCCTGAACAATGATTGAGACACCATTATGGTTAGCTTCAACCTGATTTTTCACCTTAAGTTCCTTGTCTTCGAGAATGAATTTACCACTGTCGATTGAACAGATGCCTGTAAGCATCGACGTAAAAGTCGATTTACCTGAGCCATTCTCACCGATAAGTCCGTGGATCTCACCCTTTGCGAAAGATAATGTAATATTATTGACCGCATGGGTAACGCCGAACGATTTGTCAATGTTTTCTGCTTTTAAAATTTCTTCTTTCATTTTCATTTTCATTCACCTCACTTTACAACAATGTCTTTAGCATGATTTGTCGTT
>ERZ1463033.175-NODE-175-length-10257-cov-9.513821_pt1 | contig 10257 bp, 9 predicted proteins | sample MGYA00564481_ERZ1463033 | MGnify/ENA primary metagenome ERZ1463033 (study PRJEB39244, sample SAMEA3635150) | Helicobacter pylori | study: EMG produced TPA metagenomics assembly of PRJEB11511 data set (Assembly of a 5300-year-old Helicobacter pylori...
TACACTCTTTCCCTACACGACGCTCTTCCGATCTCTTATTAGCAATAATTAACTCTGCCGCCCTATCCGCTTTCTCTCCAATTTGAAAGGCAAGCTCCCTATTAACTATAATTAATTCTGATGCCCTGTCTGCTTTTTCTCCAATATGAAAAGCAAGTTCCTTATTAGCAACAACTAACTCTGCTGCCCTTTCTGCTTTCTCTCCTCTTAGAAAAGCAAGCTCATTATTAGCGTTAATTAACTCTGCTGCCCTTTCTGCTTTTTCTTCAATTAGAAAGGCAAGCTCATTATTAGCGTTAATTAACTCTGCTGTCCTATCTGCTTTCTCTCCAATTTGAAGGGCAAGCTCTTTATTAGCGTTAATTAACTCTGCTGCCCTTTCTGCTATCTCCTTTTCTTCTTTAAGTCTTGCCACCATTTGCTTTGTTACCTGTCTGTAAAAAGAATCATTCATACTCTATCATCATCCTTCAGCTTATTTTTCCGTGCATTAATAACCTCCTCAATTAGTGATGTTAAAATATTTACTCTCATTTAACATTTTACCACATATATGTTACATTCTACATATCTTTATTTCTCATAACATTAAATTCTGTAACTGTTCCTACTATCTTTTCACTGTATTCATCAACTAAACACTGTATTTTATCAAGTGTATCTTTATCAATCACGTGATAATTGCAAGTATATGGGATATCTACAAACCCTATTACTTTATTATCTCGTACCACAGGAAATAAGTATATGCTATATATGTTTAATACTTGAAATTCCTTTTGAGGTGGTACAAGTTTGTGAGTATTCTCCACAGCAACGTATTTCTTAGTTGTTACTAATTCAGTAAGTACTGGTATATGTTTTATTATCGTAGGGTACTCTTCTTTATGAAATTTTTTCCACGTTTTTATGTCACACATTTGAGTATCATTCTTATAAAATGCAAAAGCTTCTTCGTCATCTTTTACAGTTAGATAAGCAAGGTCATCTACAGGAATTATTTCTTTTAGTTTCTCCATTAATTCATTAAATACTTTATACATTTTCAATCTCCCTTATATTGCTTTTTTTATTCTATCTGTGTCAATGAATACTTCTGTTCCGTTAGTAATTACCTCTATAACAAGAGGAGCAGTTCTATTATTCATAAGTTCCTTAAGGCTATCCACTTGACATAAATCGGTTATTTGTACTGCCTCTACACCCATTGCCTCTGCAATTGAAGCTATACTGTTTTTTTCAAACACAATCTTACCTTTAAAATCTCTTCCAAATAGAGCCTTCATTCCATTTTTAATGAGTCCAAACATAGAATTGTTTATTATAAAGTATATGATAGGCATATTGTATTCTTTAGCAGTTAGTATCTCTGTGCCGTTCATGTAAAATGCTCCGTCACCTGCAATTACAGCGTAAGGTATGTTTTTATTGTACATATATGAACCCATAACACCTGCTAATGCTGTACCTATACAACCATAATTTAGACTTGTGTGAAGATACATGTCCTCCCTTATTGGCAAATATTTATATGCATAATTAAAATAGTCACCCGTATCTACATGTAAACATGTATCTTTGGGCAGTATTTCAGGAAATTTTTCAAATAACAACCTTAAAGATATACCTGTATGATCTTTAACATAAGGCTTATTCATTTCAGGCTTAATAAAAGAACTATTTTGTTTTTGGTCTACCCTATTAATAAGAACGCCCATTGCTTCTTTTAACTCGTAGCAAACAGAAATATCCTCTTTAAATATTTTATTAAATTCTTTTTTATCCCAATCTATTCTTATAACCTTTCTTCCATTAACAAGGACATCGTTGTAATCCCTTGTTGCACATTGTCCTAAAGACGTACCGAGGAAAAGAATACAGTCTATCTGCTCTTTTTCAATATACTCAATAGCACTGTCAGTACTACAGAACCCGTAGTTTCCTATGTAATATGGAAAATCAGTATTTATAATTCCTTTTGCATTTGAAGTTGATATTATGGGCCATGAAACATTTTGACTTAGTTTTTTTATTTCGTTAGAAAGACCCATTGTACCTCTTCCAATGAAAATTAGCCCCTTCTCAGTTTTGTTTATTTCTTTAATGCATTCTTCTAAGGACTTTTCATCATTAATTGGTTTATTGATTGTCCTATTTAAATTAATATCTCCTTCAAAAGTTGCGGTCTGTACATCATAAGGAATTGATATGTGCACAGGTCCACATGGAGGTGTAAGCGCAATATTCATAGCCTTTTGAAGTTCAACAATAACCACCTCTTCTTTTGTCACCTCTATAGAGTGTTTTGTTATACTTTTTACCATTGAAGCGTTGTCGAACTCTTGAAAAGCACCCTTACCCATATACTCCCTTCTTACATTTCCAGTGATAATAAGCATAGGAGTTTTATTTCTTCTTGCGTTTGCAATACCATTAATTGCATTATTAAGCCCTACTCCTCCTGCCAACATGCACACACCTAATTCATTGGAAAGCTCTGCATAGCTTGAAGCTGAGTATGAACAACCCGCTTCATTTTTTGTCACTATAAACTCTATATTATTATCGTTCATGGCATCAAGGATGCCAGCAAATGTACTAGCCGGTATTCCAAATACACATTTTACACCATTATTTTCTAAAACTTTTATTATTGCGTCAGCTATTCTCATTTATGTTTTTCCTCCATTATGTTTTCGCAGTTCTCTATATAAAATAATACTAATTATGAACTTTAATTGTTTTTAAGCAATAAAAAATGAACACCTTTTAAGATGTTCCCTTCTAACTAATATTCACTTGGCTTATTAATATCCAGCTGTCTTTAAGTAATCCTCTGCTTCCTTTTCATCAGTAAATGCAACTGGAGTAACTCCTACATTTTTGCCTACCCTATTCATTTGCATTTTTACTATTGCACTTGAAACGATAAGGGCCGCATGAGCCATTCCATTATCTGTACAATACTGAACAAATTCTCCTAATTCATTTTGACTATCTGTTAATTTGTAAATTCTCATATCGCAATATTTAGCCCATTTACTGCCCTTAAATAAAGGAAGTATTTTTGTTTTATAATCATTCTTCATATTTGCTACAGCTTGTTTTGTAAACATTCCTTCGAATTTTTCATATACTATCTTTCTTTCAACATCAACCTTTAATTCATATTCGTTTTGTGCACTTATAGTTTTTATCATTTGTACCAACCACCCTTTGATTTATTTTATTGACCTTGCTTAATTATACACAAAAAACGAACTATTACAATTTTTATTTAATAATTATTAAATTAGGTATTCAATGAAATTATTACTAATAATACATTTATAAACTTACATTGTAAAATTATTTAATTGTTGAGTTATTAGTCATGAAAGTTTTTATCTTTTAATTTGTTAAATTGGCATGTATTTCAAAATAAATATGGATTTATCACCTATTTTAATGTATTATGTAATATATAAATGTTTTTATTTAGAATAAATGTAAATAAAATGTTTAATTTAGATCTTAAATCTGATGATAATATAAATGGATTACTAAAACCATGATAGGAGATATAAAAAATATAATCATCTGTAGCAAAACCAGTTAGGTTATCTATAGGTAAATAGAAGGTGAAAAATGAATAACAATGATAAATATAATAACATTTTAGCAATAATTACATTTACTAAATTCGCTATTTTGCTATTTATATTAATACTTATTTTTAATGTTCCATATAATAAAACAAACTCCATAACCCGTGTCCAATTAAATTTGGCAATATTTCTTATATTTTTATCATTACTTTATTTATTATGGTGGATTATCTATTTTAAAAATAACTTTAAAAAATCAAAGAATCTTTTAGTTGCAGAAGATATTTTATTTATTTTCATTCTATCTTTATTTGTTTTATTATCTGGCAATTATCAGAGCCAATATAAATATCTGTTTTTCTTTAGCATTATCACAACAACCATATCTCAAGGTAAGAGGCGTGGTTTGATACTTTCTTATATATCGTCAGCTATTATATTATCTATAGATTTGACTTTTGTTTCTAATTTAGTAGTAAACACTTATTTCGAAAATGACTTGGTGTTATCGGTAGGATTTATCATTATCGCATGGATATTGGGTGAACACGTAACTTTTGAAGGCAATCAAGTAAAACTATTAGAAATGGAATTACAAATGCTAAAATTAAAAGAAGATGCAAAAACAACTATTGAACTATTGAACGAAACCAAAGAACATACTAAATTTATAACAGAATTCTTTTGTAACATATCTCATGAATTGAAAACTCCATTAAATGTAATTTTTTCTTCTCTGCAGATGATGAATATGTACAATGAAAGCAATGAAGATAAAATTATTGAGAAGAGAAGAAAGTATTTACAAATAATGAAGAAAAATTCTAATAGACTTATTAGATTAATTAACAATTTATTAGATATGACAAAACTAGATTCAGGATTTATTACTCTACATATGGAAAATGGAAACATTGTTTATTTGATTGAAGATATTACCATGTCTATAATTTCTATCGCTGAAAATAAGGGTATAGATATAATATTTGACACTAATGTTGAAGAAAAGTTAATGGCATTTGATGGCGATAAAATAGAGAGAATTATACTTAACTTGCTTTCAAATGCTTTAAAATTTACAGACAGAGGCGGCAAAATATATGTAACCGTAGTGGATAAAGTTGATAATGTTGAGATATCAGTTAGAGATACAGGAGTAGGAATCCCCGATGATAAAAAGGAAATAATTTTTGGTAGATTTATGCAGGTGGACAAGACCTTAAAAAGAAATAATGAAGGAACTGGTATAGGACTTTCTCTAGTTAAATCTTTTGTTAAACTACATGAAGGCAAAATAATCCTTAAAAGTGAACCAAATATCGGAAGTGAATTTATTATCATTCTTCCAGTAAAACAAGTTGATAACTCCTTAGGTGTAAACGAGATAAAAAAAGATATAGCTGACCGAATCAATGTTGAGCTGTCTGATATATATACAGAATAATTCAAGATGTTAAATAGAAAAAATATGATTGAATTATCAAAAGCTAAGTCTAAATTTAGCCCTTGCCACTAATTAAGCAAGGGTTAAAGTGTATAAGCAATTATTTCGTTGGTATTTTAAATGTCATATGTCCGCTATCATTAGTCACATTATAGTTTAAAACTAAATTTATGAAAGAACTTTTATTTTTAACTGCTACAAATGTATCTGCTGAACATTTAGTCCCTATAATAGTTAATGGCTTAGGGTAATTACCAGCCCCGCCTGGATAACCTTCTCCTGACTCTCCTGTGCTGTCAAATGAAGCGAAACTAGATACGTATAACCCATGTGTTGAAGTTCCACTAGACAATAATTTATAAGTATAATTAATCTTATACACTTCTACTGGTTTAACCTTGCTATATTTATTCCTTTCTGTTGTTAATGTAATACTGTTAATTGTAATCTCATATGTTCCATACAATCTATCCGGAACAGTAACTTTCTGATGTAGTTTTGCTACTATAGCTGATTTAACTGATTCAGTTTTAGTTGCTTCGGGAGTAACACTTTTAGTTGAAGCTGGCATATCCTGATATTTAAGATCATCTGATTTATCTTTATTAGTTGACATTAAACCAAGTGCAACAACTCCTACTATTACTATTAAGCATATTATTAATATTGGACTCTGTTTACGTTTTGCACGGAAGTTATTAGCATCTTCGTAATCTGAATTTTCTCTATATTCCGGCTTAGCAGTATATACAGGGCCTCTTGTGTAATTATCCTCTTGCTCATCATAACTATCTTGATTGTCATACTCATCTGTCGATTGGTTTTTTCCACATTCATTACAGTATTTGCTTTTGTCTGTCAGTTCTGTGTTACATTTTATACAATATTTCATTTTAAAACTCCTTTAATATGTATATCCTTTTATGCACTTTTGGATAAGTAAAATGCAACCATAAATTATAAGATAATACCGAAATGCTGTAAGCCTACTATCCAGATTTCATTTTATTTTTTACTTATAACTATTTAACTATATTTATCATAGTATACCATATTTTATTATACATTTTCACAAACCTTTGCTAATTTGAGCATGACTTTTCTCTACATTGCAATCTCCACATCCGCAGTGGCAATGGTGCTCGGCCGATGAGCTATTATAATCGTGGTTCAGTCCTTCATGAGCGACTGTATCGCCTCCTGAACCAAATATTCTGACTCGTTATCAAGTGCTGAAGTTGCCTCATACAGTAAAAATATGGGCGCATTTTTAAGGATTGCCCTGGCAATTGCAATACGTTGCTTCTCTCCACCAGACGACTTGTTACCACGCTCGCCCGCCAAAGTATCATACTGCTGTGGCAGAGTGATAATAAAGTCATGAATATTAGCTAGGCGGCAAGCTTGCTTAATTTCTTCCATGGTAGCTCCCTGTCGTCCATTGGCTATATTATTAACAATGCTTTCTGGAAATAAAAACACATTCTGGGATACTAAAGAATATATATTTCTCGCCGCATTCAGATTCCAATCTTCAAAATTTCTGCCGTAAAGCTTATAATTTCCTGATTTCTTCTTATAAAATCCACAGAGTAGCTTAAAAATGGTAGACTTACCCTCCCCAAAACTACCTACAAAGGCCACATTTTTTCCAACCTGAATGGTGAAATCTACATTGTACAACACTTGGCAATCTTCATTGTAAGCAAAATTTACATTTTCAAATTCAATAACAGTTTCCAGTACCTGATCACAATCTCTAACGCATTGACTTCCATCCCAATCTCCGCTGGGTTCGTCTGCCTGCCCCATCAACTCTTCCAGATGCTGGATGGACACACCGATTTCACGTGCATCATTAAACAACATAGGTAGTTCGCTTAAAGGATGAATAATTCGGTCAAACATAAGAACTTTTGTTTAAAGAAGATAATATTACACTAGAGTAATATTGCAACCACCCAGGATATGTTTTAACTATTTCTTTTTAAGATTTACAATATCCTTAAATTTCAATCCCGAAACAAAATATAATATTATAGTAGATATTAGTAATAAGCATAAATTGCTTGTAAAATTTAACATCATTTTTTTTATTATACCTGTAATAATCATAGCAATTATAACTATAGAATATATTTTTTTATAGTTCCATTTAAGATCATCTTTTTTATTAATTATTCTTGATAAACATAAAACCATAACGGACGATAATGCAAATGAAATTAGAGTAGCTAGACTCGCTCCTATTATTCCATATTTTGGTATAAGAAAAAAGTTTAATGCTACATTTACAGCAGCTGATACAGTTGACGCTATAAATATATATTTAGTTCCAGCCTCATTATAAAATAGACCAGCAACGAAAAAATAATAAACTCCATTAAAAACATAACCAAATGCAATATAAGGTATACAATCTACTGCACTATAAAAGCTTTTATGAACCATAAATTTTAAAATGTAAGGGCTCAGAATTGATAACCACAGCGCTCCCAGTGAATATAGTAAAATAAAAGCAGTTCCAAATCTATAAATTTGCTTTCTATCATTTTTGCTGTCTTTCATAATACCAAAGAACCATGGTATAAAAGAACTATTAACAGCCGTAGCAACCAGGTTAATTATATTTCCATATTGATATCCTGCATTGTAAATCCCTACCACAGAAGGATCTTTAAGATTATTTAGTATTAATCTATCAGCCATTGTCGATGTCCATCCTGCTAGTGAATGTGGCACCAGAGGCATAGCATACTTCATGCTTCTCACTATTATCTTTTTATCGATTTTCCATTTTGTAAACTTAGTAAATACTATAAATGCATAGATGAAAGTTATTATAGACACTATAAATGGGCTTAATAATTGTCCTGTAACTCCTAACTTTATAACCACAATAAAAACTATATTTAGTAACAATGTTACTAAATACACTGAGAATTGTTGCACCGCATATCTTTTAGCTTTATGTTGCATTTGTAATATACTTTGGTATATAGGAAATAGCGTTGAAAGACCTACTGTTAATAATCCAATTGCCATATATGGATAAAAGTCTATTCCCTTTATAAATTTATCCAATATAAATTTATGAGTAACAAATAAAAATATAGTTAAGATTAATGAAATCATTAAAATTGTCGTGATTATTGTTCCTATAAATTTTTTAAATAAAGCCTCATCATCTTCATACTCATAATAATATTTAGAAATAGCACCATTTAATCCAAGCAAATAAAACACCCCAAGAAAACCCGTTATAGATGTAACTATAGCAAACATTCCATAATCATTTTTAGTTAGATACTCTGTGTATACACGAAGCATGAAAAATCCTATAGCTCCCTGCAAAACCTGAACAGTACCATATATCCCTGCATTTTTAATAACCTTTTTTACTGAAATCATAAATTACCTTCCTTTAATATCATAGAAATTTCTCTTATATTTCCATGTGTGGATTGTTTATATATTTGCATAACTTATCTCCTTTAGATCTTTATCTTAAATAAATAATTTTCTCAATATTTTAGGAATCTATTTCCAAAAAGTTAGTAACTCCTGTATATAATTACAAATACTTATATAATGTTACACAAATTAGTTAAAATGGTCAATCTTTCAATGAAAAATTCACATAATTATTTTTTATTTTTAGTTATTCTCATAATAATGTTACAATACCTAATTGTTTTCAAATTATGACTAATAACAATATGATTGATAAAAAATGTTGCTATATTAGTAATAATATATTAGTATAGCTGTAGATAGGAACTATAAAGGAATCGTTCTATAAATAAAACAAATATAGTGTTAACACTATTAATAATTTAAATGGAGGTATAAATATGAAAAAATTATTTAAATGTACTGTTTGTGGATATATAAGTGAGGGTGCTCCAGCAAAATGTCCTAAATGTGGTGTAGATGTAAGTAAATTTGAAGAGTTAAGCAGTGAAGCATCTGAAAAAATTTATCGTTCAAATAAATCAAATGATATTCATATTGAAATCATAGCGCTTGCTGAAAAAATAGCATTCCTTAGTCAAGAAGGAATAGAAGATAATCTTGATCCTAAATGTGTAGCAGCTTTTACACAAGCTAAAAATGAAGCTTGGACTATAAAACAAAGATCAAAGACTGAGCTTGCAGGCCATATGAGTTTAGGTAAGTGGTAAGATATAAACTATTTTAAAAGAGGAGAATCTTAATGAACGATTTTTTGAACATTGTAAGAGAAAGAAGATCAGCTAATAAATTCATTGAAAATGTAGTAATACCTAAAGAGGATTTCAATGATATATTTAGTGAACTTTCATTGGCTCCTTCTGCATTTAATTTACAACACGCTAAATACTATGTTGTAGAAGATAAATCATTAACAGATAAAATTTATGAGGCATCTTTCAAACAATATAAGATAAAAACTGCTTCAGCAACAATATTAGTTACAGGTGATAAAAATGCGTATTTATCAGCATCTCAAATTTATGAAGGTTCAATGATGCTGGGAATGCTTGATAAAACTGAATATCAACTTATGATTGATACTATTAACAATCTTTATGAAGGTTGGGGAGAAAGTTTTCAGCATGATGAAGCTATCAGGAATGCATCTTTATCAGCAATGTTATTCATGTTACTTGCTAAGAATAAAGATTGGGATACATGCCCAATGATATACTTTGACAAAGATAAAATTAGTCAATTGTTAAATATCCCTGAAAATGAAGTGCCAGTTCTTATGATTACAATGGGTAAAACAGACAAAAACAGTAACAAAATAAGAGGTTATAGAAAACCTGTTGGAGAATTTGTTAAGTTTTATTAATAATTCTCAGAATCCTAGTATAAAAACAAAAAAACAGTTAGATAATTTTAAATTTATCTAACTGTTTTTTTGCACTATATTATTTTATACTTTCCAAATTATATTCTAATATTTAATTAATTAAAAGCTTACCTTACAAAAACTGAGACTTCATATAGTGTTTTTATTTATTAATAATGATCTCTTTTCCTTCTTTACGCATCTTCGCAAATTCAGCTGTGGCTGTGAAAAGTACATCCGTAGATGAATTAAGTGCCGTTTCGCAAGAGTCTTGTAAAACACCTACGATAAAACCTACACCAACTACCTTCATAGCAATATCATTTGGGATACCAAACAAGCTAAGATCGGAAGAGCACACGTCTGAACTCCAGTCACAATAGTAATCT